>JGI24021J15306_10004728_pt1 | contig 15933 bp, 5 predicted proteins | sample Ectturendosymbi1_FD_15306 | JGI IMG/M metagenome (IMG submission 15306) | reverse complement strand
AACCAGAAACGCTAGAAAGTCGATCAAAGGCTCAAAAGACTCGGACTCGAGCCTAGTTTCCAATGAAAGCTTCAGCGAAACACTTTGGCCTAGCGTTTGGGCCCTAGGCTAGGCAACATGAGCCAAAATGACCCCAAAACTACTTCACTTATGACGTCAGTCACAAAAAATCCGCACCCCCAACCAAAAAATTTTTTTTTCGAGTGCAATCTACCAGACTGGCCTATCCGTTTGAGCCCTTGAACAGCTCATTAGCGCAATCGGCGGAGGAGCTAGGGCGTTGGTAAGGCAACCGAAAACTGCTGTTTTTAGGCCAAAATCGAAGTTCGAATATATCGTACACGACAAACGTGTCGAAACTATATTGTACTGTTTACCTGTGTTCACCGGTTCCTGAGCACTGTGGATAAAGGTTTTCCAATGTTTTTTTTATATAGTCAATTTTAAGGTCGATCCCCATCACACCAGACACAGAGTCGGACGATGTGTGTCTACCTGTTCTGTAGAATACAAGTAGGAAGTCGTCAATTGCACAGTATAACACGACTCAGCTAAAGTTCCTTACGAGTTGATTCGGAGATCAATACAAAACAAAGTTACGGCGTATATCAATCAACTTATATGCTGAAGCCCGGTCGTGAACAGAGGAAACTGCGTATTTGATCAGGCATACTATGTACGTTGTCTTGTGACAGGGACTGCCTTGGCCAAACTCATGAGTTTGGTTGAAAACTGTCATTGACAGTTCAGAAACGTCTTCCGCAATTTTTAGCAGCCCCATTGCACAACATTAGCCCTTCGAGCCTTACTTTCCATCATAGAGCACAGTACTGAGTGTAACGACGAGTTCGTCGGAGCCAGCATCTTGATAGGGAGAAGAAATTGCATATTCACCTTTGTTGGCTATGGCATGAAGATACCTGAAAGTAATTGACAGTGAGCAACTGGTGGAAAGCGCACGTGTTTTCTTAGTTTTGTAAGAATAAAAACGAGACGTCGATTTGCAGGCTGCAAGTCAAATTCCGAATCTACTGCAGTTTTAAAAAAGTAAAATGACATTATATAGGCTTGATGTAGCATAGGCTTGACAAAAAATGTATCTGAAGTTTTGCTTCACAACTCATAAATTTTCTTATCAATGACTTTAATTTTGCGTTGCAGCTGCCCAATCAAATGAAATTTGTAGACATCAAAGCATTGTTTGCAGTTCCTAAGGTATCTTCAGCATCTGAAACCCCCAACAGTGGAATGCCCTGCATCACACAAACATATAGCCTCCCAATAACTTGTAGCATTTTGAAAACGTTGAATACGTTTTTGATTGTGACAAAAACCGATGACAAACTTTTATTCTTTGGGGCACGTTCCAAAAAATGAGGACCCAGGTTTGAGGTTTAGGGAGAGAGATCATCAAATTTATGTATTGTTTATTTTCATGAAGAAGTGTCCCTGCAGGAAATGCTTGCACAAGGAAGGCCAAACATTTTGTCAATGAGCATCATCGCAGTTTATCAACTTCTTGATCCTACGTTGCAAACACAATTATTTATTCCATTTGACCTTTTACTTTCATGGCCATCACAGTCTGTTTTAAATCAAGAAAAATTTCATGTGACTGTGGGAGGCAGCTGAGATTAAATATATTTCATATAACCCAGAGCTGCAACAATCTAGTTTTTGTGTGCTTATCACCGGTGTCTTTTCTTTGTCGAGTTGGTGCTCGTTCGTTCGCAGAGGTACAGTACAAGCAAAGCTTACCAAGGTCGTGTTGCATGGTCAAAACCTTTTGGCAGAATACACCCGGGAAAACTTCTGAAAACACCTTCTTTTGTTCCAACATAGCGAAACAGGATGTCTTCATTAAAATTACCGGTTGATCTGGTCCACAGATTTTCTGCTTCTTTTGTTATTGTCACCGTATTTCGTACTATATCCTGAAATCAATTTGATCAAAATATTCAAAGTTGCAACTAACGAAATACATCTTGTCATAAACGTCAGAAATTTTTAGGTATATGTGGATGTATAGTGTTAAAACTACAGGTTCAGTGATCCTGATTTGCAAGAAAAACATATTTTTAAGATATGTGCTTTGACCTAAGACTCAGTTATTTACAAACGTGTCAAAATACATGAGCGCAGGCAAATGCAAGAATCAATCCAAGTATTTTGAAATAACTTGATTCAGAAAATTATGTTGCATTTTTCAAACTTCTGTCAGGGACTTTAAAGAAAAATGACAGGTCATAAAGATTTGTGATGCTTTCATCGAATATGTATTGATGCTGATTCCCCCCAAAAAAACGTATTTGCATTAGTCAGCAGTCCCCGTTATCTTTCTAAGAAATCAAAGCAAAAATGTCATAAACACTGCTGTCATCAACTTCAAGTTGAAAAACACAACGAAGATAGTTTGTGAGAAGCTGATATAAGAGCTAGATCAGTGGTTCTCAAACGGGTGCCACTTGGCTCACTAAGGGAGGAGTTTTTATTCCTGAGAGGAAATTTGTTCCAGGGAGGATTTGGGGAGAAAGAGCCATGGATGAAAAAACTTAAGTTATTATCATTTGTTTATTCAACACACAAAAAACTGGACAACGAGGTTGGTGTAGATGGGAATTCATAATCGTCTTTTCTTTCTTCATAGTAGGTAGTGTGAAATTGTGCAATTATATATTTTGTGATTTTTGTTAGGGAGGAATTGACAGTGTTTAGGTTTGTAAGGGGTAAATGTGAAAAAAACTTTAGGAACCACTGGGCCAGATATTTGTTTCCGGCACGAAAGGCTTTTTGAAGTGATCACACTCGCATCTGTTTACGAAGAAAAGTGCGCAAATATTCGTCCTTAATTGGTGCCAATGCATTTATGATCTTACTACACAAATAAAGAAATAGTAGATCTAATAACCTTGCTTTGGTGTGATTAAAATCAGTAAAAATCTAGCTGCACAGCTGTGCGTGTGGCAGGCTACGAAGGATCTAAGATAAAATAGGGGTCTTGTTTGTATAGCGGGCTCTCAAAAAACATATGAAGCACTTGGCGTGTTCTATTCAAAGTTGAGCGCATCTACGAGAACCAAACGCGCTTGACTCAATATGCTCGTAAGCAACTTCAAACAAATTTTCTCATAAAGCCCTGCACATGGTCTATTAGGTGCGATTCCGATCTTTCGTAATCAAAGGTACAAAGCCGTTACTGTGAATGTATCAGAGCTACGTGGCGGCCTGGAAATGGCGCCACATGATGTTGGCACTAGTGCGACTTGCATGAAAGGTCTGGCGCTAGGGCTGCTTTCTTCACAATGAAGCTGCAAGAAGTTTCTGCGGCTGTGTAAGCGGGACTGAGTGCAAAAAAGAGCTTTTCGCTCTGATATCAGTCTTGGTATTGGACTGCTCAACTAGTACTGATGACGATTTTTCACGTAGTGACTGTACCCCTCGTAGAAATTATCATATGCGGTTTTTGAAAACGTGTAAAAGCTTATACTTTTCATTTTCTAGCAGAAACGACGTTGACGCCAACTGACTTGCAAACAGCTAGCTCATTAATGGTTGTATTTTAGGGAGTACAAACAGATTCCGTATCAGCCCAGGTTTAGAAAGAATTTGCCTTTATTTCACCTGCAAGCATTCACTGATAATTTATACAAGGAAATAGTAATTGCCACAGAAATGTTGTCAAGAAGCCATAAGAACTGAATGTTGCAGGATTACTAAAGGGCATTTTCCATCTGACAACTAGTCATATTCTGCATTTGCCAATTCAAGTTTTATTCTTAATTTCTGGCTAGCAGTGACGACATGTATTCTGGGGTTCAGGTCGTCACAACGTCAAAACAGTTCCGAACAAGAAGCACAATCTTTTGCGGTCGACAGTCAGGCGGGCAATTGCGCAGCACTGCCACAAATTTTAACAGAGTTTCTTGCGAAACACGGAATTTACATATTTGTTAAGTATGTCATATGCTAAACAAATCTAAGAAATAAAGCTCTTTTTTCAAATCGACGACATTGAAAATTAATTTTCGCGAAAAAAAAATCATGCAGCACTTACTTTTAAATTTGTTGGTGGAAGATTCGATTTCCCTTCCATGTAAGTTTTCAACGACTCCACCCATTGTCTAGTTTCTGGCGTTAACAGGTGACTTTCAGCGTTTATAAAGCTTCTGGGACTGAATGCAACCGTTGTTTGATGCTCTGCATAAAAGCAATAAACACACACCGCTCCATTCCTTAAAAAAGTCCTACAACAACAGAATCTGCTGTACAATGCAAAGCGATTGTTAAGCTAAAAAAGCAGAAAGTAATTGAGAACATGGATGTGTGCACCACAACTGTTATGAAATCAGGCCCGAACCATCAGGATAAGAGCAAACGCTTTTTCCGGTTGTTGCAAAAACCCTAAGGCTAACATTCATTTGTTTGGGTTGCTGCTAAATTTATACCATTTACTAATACCAATATTGAAACGCGCGAAAGCTATGAAACTATAAGAGCGTGATGACGATAGAAAAAGTTAAATTTAGCGTCTAATCTTGAACACCAGCACCGAAGTGCTCATGGGACAACATAACAATTTCCACTACGCGAAATTGTTGCTGCTTCGTAAATAAAGCTGCTATTTTTTTTTCGAGAAAATGTACGTATCATACGCATGCCAATGCGAATTCAAGCAAACTGCTTACATTTTTCAAATTTTAGTGAGTGCAATTCGCTATTTTAGGACCTGTATTTGGTAATCACAGAATGTTGAAAAAGAACAATTGACGAACTATACAAGAAAGAAATTTGGGAATTAATAAATTTGGCAAAATTTTCAAAGAAGTACAAGACTAAGAATATTCACAGAGGCCCTAACTTTATCTGAAGCACAAAAATTGCTGGTGCTGAGTGTACACCAACTCGTTTTGTTTGTTGAAAACAAAATGTTACATATACAATTTGCTGAGGTGTTTATTCCGCCTATCAAAGCTTTAGGGCTTTACAGTCTGTGAGTTTGGGGAACCGTTCTTTGCATAATCGTTTAAGCATATCAAGAATCTTATGGAAAAATTTTTAAATCTTCACTTCCCATCAGTGCATAAACACTAATTCAAGAAAAATCTGATATTACGTAAGTTGAAAACTTGTCAATAACTTGTTAAAGCTTTTGCACAAAGGAAGAACATGAGTGCAATTAATCTTAGTTAAATGAACATTGGACAAATATCACAAAGTTTGAAATTGATCTTGTGGTTCCTTCTAAGCTACCAGTTTGTTTGATTTATTGTGAGAAATAGCGCTACCACAATAAACATAATAAAGGGATAATTAGTTCTGCATAAATTTTAAGCGCAGGATGTATGGTAAAATGTATGCCATACCACTTGGAAAGAAAATGAAAAGATAATGAATTTACCGTAAACACTTTTGTCATTTCTGGTTTGTATATTATTTACATTTTTATGAAAAGGCCAGCACACGCAGCTGAAAAACTCCTGTATCCACGTTGGAGAACATACCTTTAAATATCCTTAGAAATATCTATTGCCAACAGACTTCATGTTTTCCTGGATTCAGAAAGCATTCTCAAAAATGCAAATATCAATTTTTAAAACAGTTCGAATATAATAAGCTAAAGCCAGCACGTCACACAAAGTTACCCTAAATTGAAAAAATTATTTTTCTTTTTAACCACCCTGATAAATGTAGTTTTATCTGAACTTTATGGAATCTGTTGTACGTTGGCATGCTTTTCATCCTTGATGTTTCTGCACCTGTTTCAAAATTTGTTTGCTTGTTTAGGCACATGGATATGTTTTTGTTGGTTGCATTGTTTGCTGAAAAAGTACATTTTCTGAGAGTAAGTTTGGAAGATTTAATGAGATTGCGCAATCTTTCTGATCTGTAACGCACGTGTTATCTAACAATAACATCCTCACGTGTACCCAAAAACAAGAAAATGATTTTTTGTACTCTATGTTTTCCAAATTTGTTTTGATATTTTCATATCTACGCCACGGTATTACTGCACTTAGAAGTATTGTCATGGCACAGAACTACAATAATAAAAACTTAAAGTACTCAAAGAGCAATGAATGCATTCTACAGAAAAAAATATTCTGGAACTTAAGCTCAAGTTTAAGTGATGGGAGTTTTTTCAGTCATGTTCAAAACGTGTTTGAATCAAGCTCAAAGTCGACTTGAGAAAAAACACAACATCTTTTCTGGTCAATACGATCGAAGCAGGAGGCAACTAACGTTGTCAAATAAAATGCGGTATTCTCTTTTGGGCGTAAATCTGATACGTAGAAAAACGATTTCAACACCTCAAAACGTATTTGAATTTTGTTAAAACTATTTGTTGGTATATAGTTTGGTAGCTTTGGTAAAAGTGAAATCGCAAAAAATGTGCCTTGATTAAAAAGCACCTGTAATCAAGTGATTTTCATAAAAGTAAATTCATACAAGCAGATAGCCCATATTCTGGTGTAATGCAAGATCTTGAGAGACACAAAAATTTTAACAATCCTTATGTTGTTACCTGTGCAGTACTTCGTCCTAAGATATACACATGATGTCTGAGGGGCAACAAGATCCATCCTGTGGTATAGAAAAGGGGCTTGTGGATCCAGATTCGGTACCAAACTTCGTTGGGCTCCAGTGGGAATCACAACACAAACTCGAAATGGCGTATCGGGTATCTGTAGCAACATGACCGAAAAACTATAACAACATGAACGAAAAACTTGTGGTTTATGGTCTGTAATTTACATCATCACAGTATGGCAAATCTCATTTTAACCTACATTTTTCCAGTAGTAGGTTGAAGGAACTCCAACTACTTTAATGCCATATCTGGCGGCATCACCGTCTGCTAACACACGGGTTGCATTGAAAGTTTTTGATCCTTCTGTTCCTCTAAAGTTGAAAAAGGTCAATAGAATTAGCTAAACTGTAGTTATTTAACCGACAGATTTGCATAAATTTAATAAAGATAGTTCGATTTTTGCTTGAAAGTTGTCCTTCGTACGCAAAAAAGCTGACTACGCGAGAAAGCTTTCTAGCACAGAGACAAAAAGAGAATAATAAATAAATTGCAACACGCATTTCCGCTTTTGCGTAGCTACAATTTTCAAACACTTACTTTTTAATCTTTTCCAAGATTTCAGCAAATTCGGGATCTCTCTCAAATGTTGTTATTTTCACAATGAGAGAATCAGCATCGTTGACGAAAGGAAATAAGGGATGATTAATCACAAAACCTGTGTGGACCAACTTCGGATGTTTCCAGGCACAATGTCGTAAATACACATAGCCAAACAAATATTCCAACAAAGAGACAACAGAAAAAGAGCATTTTGTGAGAAACCGATAAAACTACAATGCGTTTAAATTAGTCTAAAATGGTATTGAGTAAATCTGGACATAGCAATGTGTTGCTGAAGTTTATTGCAGAACGCGCTTAAATAGTTTTTTCCAAAAGAATGTAAAACTTTACCTTGTTCATCGACGACGAAGGAATACGAGAACTCGGAAGGTCGAAAAAATGTTGATTCTTCGAGCAATTCATTCAAGGTCATGTCGACCGCAACAACTCCAGCGAATTGTGACGCTTGAATGACTGCCTTGGCAGCAGTTATGACCACTCCTGCAACCAGGGGCGTAACGAGGTTAGATGGCGCCCGGGGCAAGAAGCAAGTTTGACGCCCCCATGTGTAAACCTGAGATCTTTCGGAAGCAGATGTACTGTATTGAAGAAATTACTTGTGATATTGTTGGGACTTTTCGGTCCCCCGCAGTCATTCGGCGCCCCGCACAGTGATTCGGCGCCCTCATAGTGATTCGGCGCCCGGGAAATTGTGCCCCCCTCGTTACGTCCCTGCTTGTAACGTAATTATTAATAAACAAGTGTTTGCCAATGCACAGCAATCAATCATTGTTTAAAATTCGTGGTTCTTGTAGCGTTATTCCGTGTAAAGATCTAAAAGATCCATGAGAGTTACAGACTACTTCAGCGACGACCAGGACCACAACCAACTGATATTTTCGAGGTTGTTGTACCTAACAAATGAACATGCATTTGAAAAATTTTGGGGGTGAATTGGCCAGTTGCCCGCCTGGGTGCGGGCATGGCGATGATATTCGACATTTAATATCTTGAATTATTTAACTTGTACGCTTGATCTTATGTAAAGCTTTGTCAGCTATTACTTCCCAACCTCTATGCGACTTTTACATTTTTCAAAGTAGTCAAAAGTCTACAGATCGCCGACTGCGCATCGGATTTATTCATGCACTCACAATATCATAGATTTTACATGATAACTAGGTTGTCACCAGGGCCGGAGCAAACCATTCAAGCGCCCTAGGCAAGATCGGTTTTCAGCGCCCCATGTGTTTGCTTATTAAAACCTCATCGGTTTTCCAAGGACCGCAAAAGCCGATATGTCAGCTTTTTGGCGCGTTTTTTGCGATAACTTGAGAAACATTGCAAGCAACATCGATAAATAAGCCACTGTAAGAAAGGTTTTCGAGCGATCATTTTGATAAGCACCCAGAAACCTATGTTTATATTTGAAACTTTTGAGAAAAATGCGTTTCTTTTATTTATTTGTAAGCAATAGTTGGGATCGCCCCCCTAAAACTTACGAAAGTAACTTTGTTCACCATGATTTTGAAAAATTCGGAAAACAGCATTCACGATATAAGGCCATTTTGTCGTCCATTGTTTTGTCACAAACGTATTGTGAAGTGCACTTCATCTCTCTTACAGTAGTGAACTCGCAATGAGACTTGACTACCAAATATTACTGAAATCGCCCCCCCTAACGTTACTGGCTGGAACCGCCCCTGATTCTGTCAGTAATTTATATTGGAAATTGCCATAACTTTTCTTTTTATTTTTACTCAGAAATTGGTAGGATGTTGTAAAACGTGAATGTCAACATGTTCTGCGAGTTTCATATTTTTTTGGTATGTGGAACTGGAGATACGGGCCTTCGACGGAAAAAATTACAAAAACACCCCATAAAAATAGACTTCCCCATTGACCCCCAACAAGACATATTGAGTTTTTTTGCCCACATTTTTTAATATGTTAAAATATGACTGATTTTTGTATGCAGAACAAATTTTTCTGCCATATTTTTCTCTCTGGGCAGGTCGTGGAATAAAACCACTGTTGTTCGGCTACTGTCAAATCGGGTTTATCACGGCCTAACATCACAAATAGACCTTTAGGAAATCAAAAGATGTGCCGTCAAAAAAACGTTCTTGCAATGTCTTACATGTTGACGTAGCTTCAGTGGTTCGCGAGTTATCGCAAAAATCGCGACGAAAAGCCAATATATGCGCTCCTGCGGTCCCTGAAGGGTCAATCAATAGCAACACGACTTTTTTGCAAATTTGCCTACCGACTGTATTTGGTAAACGTGTATTGCCTTTGCACATCTTAAAATTGCCAAATAAATTTCCTCTGCACATCTTGAAATTACTGGGCGTCCTGGGCAAGATCCATCAAGTGTCCTAAGTCCGCTCCAGGGCGTATAGATAAGGACGATGTTTTTGCATCACGCTAAGTTTTAAATGAATACCGAGTTCATTTGAACGCGAAGTTCATCAATATATTATCTACACAAGTTTCAGGCGTTGCAGCATTGATATATCAAAAAATCTAGCATAGGCCTCAAAACTTTGTTACAGGCCCCTTGTTACAATCTAGTATTGTAACAACCGACAAATTTCCACATGCACAACAAACCTCTGACGTTCGCGAACGACACCATGTTGGTTGTGGTGCGTACCAGCTGGATTCGGTTTCGTTAAAAAAGGTGGTGCGTCCAATAATCGGAACTTGACTGGTTAATTAGACTACTAACGCCTGTAATGCTGACTGGCGTTTCCAAACGACTATATTGAATGGCTGAAACATGATTTAGTGAAGGTTCCGACATAAACCAACTCCATTAAAAGCGGAGCAGCCATAAAAAATCAAGAAATGAAAAGAGCAGAGATGGCCACTTTAAAATTTTGCAGGGAATTTAATAAAGTATGTCCCGCAGGGCACGTTTTGCTATATGGCACTGACAGCACGCCTTTAATAGACTTGTCAGTACCCTAGAAAGATAAAAAACATTCCAGCACCCACCCTTCTTTCACAAAGATCCTTATTCTACATATCATCACGTTGCTTCTTACGGAAATAAGAAGGGGATTTGTTGTACATTAAGAAAGTTCATTTCATGAATAAATTTTATACCAAATTGCTACATAGCTTTACCTAGCACATGTGAACTTGAAATTAATAGGAAAAACATTAACCCTTTTGCAACAAACCTGAAATAGTGTAGTACCTCTGACTTCTCATTAATTGCGTGAACGTGTGTTCCATTCCCTTTCATCATGTTCATTTATTTTTACTTGGCATACGTTCATCACTTTCTGAACCACGCAAGTGTTATTTTTGGTCCTTTTTTGGCGCCCCCTTAGGCCCAGCGTCCTAGGCAGCCGCCTAGTTCGTCTAATGGTAGCGCCGGCACTGGTTGTCACATGAAATTTTCAGAAAAAATTTTTTATACATTACTTCCGTTTTACTTTCATAAGGTTAGGTTGAGATTAATGAGTTGGAATTGAGACTGGGTTGGGATTGGTCTATTTGCCACATTTCAGGTCCAGACTCGAGAGATAGGAACATTATCTCTTGATCGTATTCAATAACGTAGTCAGAGGAGTGAAGAGAAGCACAAGAAAGGCCTTCAATCATTTTATGGTGAGGGAAGGAGTTCTCTCACTTTTTGTTAAATCACCGTAATGTTGGTGCTGATGCTGTCGTTTTTGCGAAAAATGTTCATCAAAAAAATGCTGGAACACCAAGACTGTTGCAAGGCATGACTTTTATTATAGAGCCTGCAACATCTTTTTGGGGGCTTAACTAGTGTATTATCTCATTATCTTGTACAAAGGTGGTTACATGTCCTAATGTAATTAGCCTTTTCTGTTGTTTTTGGTTTGTCGACCATCTGCATTATTGTGTACCTGATGTTTATTTCAAACTTGCGCGATGTGGATGTACAATCAAAGATGTTTTTAACCCTAAGAAGTTTTAACTCTCGCAAGTTGACGCTCCTGAAAATCATTCAAGAAATTACTATAGCTGCTGAAGGTTGAAAGTCATTCAGAGACTGGCGATTATCCTCCTTAAGCTGCAAAACTGTGAAAAACTGGACAAAAATTTGAAAAATAGGTCAAAATGAACAAAAAGAAGTGGGAAAAATGTTTTTCTAACTGTATAGAGTGATCTAAAAAGTTAAGGAAATAAATGAAATTTTGAAAGTTTAACAAAAGTTTGATAATAACCTCTTCTTAGTCATTCGATCTCTGTCATGAAAAATACTGCAAAATGCTGAACTAGAAATGTGTGACATTTCAAAAGTAATTTTTCGCCCCCTATGGCTAAAGACATTACTCTAATAGTAATTTGACAGAGAGTCACCAAACAGAAATCCTTATCCAAAGAGGCAATTTCACCAGTTTTGAATGATTTCTTTTGAAAATCAAAGCAAAAAGTTCTTCCTGTGACTTAAAGATCATCTGTTTCCGATTAAAAAAGACAACGAAATTGCCTCTAAACCAAAGTGCACCAAGTGAACCACTTTTCACCATGAAAAGAATGTTAATAAGTCAATCTTTTCATACCCACATCCAAAAACACAAACTTGAGGTTTAGCTATGCTCAAAAATTGTCAAGTCTCCAAGCTATTGGTAGGGCTTACCTAAGCCCCACAAATCGGAGTATGGCACGGTCCACAACGTTTGAGGAGTGGTAGAAATGTCAGAAAAAAAATCGTAGAATTTTGTCAATTGATTTCGCACTTTTGTGGAGTCTGGAATCTGCTGATAAACTCCCTTCTGAAAAATATGTTTTGGTTGAACGTGTCGTGTCTTTTAAGTGTGCACAGCAATACATAAAACGATTGAACAACAACATTTCACTGCGTTTATGACTAACATATCGGCTTGATGCATTGAAGAGAACAACAGTGAATTATCGGAAAATATCAACGAACAGCCTCGTGATGACATTATTAACGACTTGAACAGCAAAACTAGCAGTTAACAGCGTTGTAGTTAAATTAAAGTCAGTGTGCATAGGATGGTTGAAATTAATACATTGTATGTAAACACGAAATCATTGAATAGTGTTTACTACATGCCTTATTAAGAGATACCCATAAAATATTTGAGGCATTGCACAGTAAATCACACTATTTGAGCAAGGATTGCTGTTCTTTATTTTGAACTGAACACACCCCACAACGAAGTATTAAAATTACTTTTTACCTTCGGAGGCAGGTTGGTTGCGTTTGCACAATCAGACTTTTGCTTGGCGATGTCGCGAAGAAGTGAATAATCTGAAAGATAAATTTCAACCGGTATATGAATGAAACCTTAACATGCGTCAACTATTTTAAGATGCAAGGCAAGCAGTTACATATGTGAGAGAAGGGCTTCTGCGGTCCACTCTCACTCCTTCGTATGTCCAAGGAGGTTGCCGGTAAATGAAAAGAGCTATTATAAAACAGTCCCGAAATTTTCTGTAAAAAATATACCTTTCCGAAACATAACATGTTTTTTTTGCAGTTTACAATCTTTTAACGCTTTCATATTCTTTNAAGTTCGGGTATGGAATNATGTTTTTCAGAGTTTTCTTGTAAAGCGCCATGCANACAGCTGTCCAAAGTTGGTGTAATTTTATTGTTACCGCAGCAGTCCTTCGTCGCTTATTTCGAAGCTTTTGTTGGTTTGTTTCTGTGCAAGCTTTGTTTAAAGCAGGTTGCTCTCACGTTTATTTTGGTTGATGAAGAATTTTCTATATATTAAAAGTCAACTCAGAGTTTTCAGTATGGGTGCCACAAAACTGACGAAAGGTTTCAACAAGCAAAATGCAAACACGCGTTGAACGGTTTTTCTTGTATTTGTAATGAAAAACGTGCAACTTCAACAAAAGGGAAGTGCAATCTTAACAGTCTTGAAGCTGATTCTCTGTAAGCTTTTTTAACTTTGGTAATGACGTGGGCCCGTTGTCACGTCAGATTTGGGCGGTCTGGGTCTACCCAAATGCAGTTTCTAACGTGCCCATACAAAAGAAAATACAATTGATCATTGTGCTTTAATGAACTTTTCTCTGATGGGGTTGAGACTCTCTGTAATCTGTAATGCACATACAGCTATTTGAAGACGTATACGTAGGACTTGAGTTGTATGGCAATAGATTGTTCCTGCTAGGAAACTGAGCAAAGTGGTATCTTTTTTCCAGATACAGTATAACCAATTATGTGTGTTTATTTTGAGCTGCAGCTAAGATTAAGTGCTATCGAAAACGAATTTAGAAAAGTTTTACGTATTTCTCAGTATAATGCTGTCCTCGCAAAAGACCCCCCAACTCACTTCAACAGCAAACTACCCAGAATGTCACAAGCACTAATTTTAAACTATGGCTTGCGTGTGTCATACCAATTGACAACCCTGGAAAGCTTCTTGTTTACACAGTTTCCTTTTTTTCAGTGGTTGCCTGTAAAATCTTGTAGGCAATAGGCATCACGTGCATGCTTGAAACAGGTATGATTACGCTTCCTGGAAGTGTATCTTTGTTTTCAGATGAAAACGGTTCAATTTTAAGCAAATTAACCGTATATTCACTTTCAAGAAAACCTCCTCCACTCAATCCGCCAAGAAATGTCTTGTCATACCTCCATTTGTTCCGACACCAAATGTCATCATTACAACTGAGTTGTTCAGAGCTGCATTGCGTTCGTGAATGAGTTTGAAGATATCTGCGCAGTTGGAAACTGAGGATCCACCAGATAAAATAACGATAATATTGTCTGCAAAAAATATAAGGCATTATGTAAACTTGAGATGGTAGAATGAACAAAAGAGCACCGTGACATAGAACAAGCTGAATAGCCTGATTATAAGTAGTATAGAGCATGAACGTCTATGCAAAATGGATAGTACCAATATAATAAACAAATTTGCTATGGCAAAATCTAGAAAATGCAATCTTAAGCAGTTGGTTTGCTGCATTTGACAATCGACTTTCTGATTTACACTTACACTCCACTTTCTGGACATAGCAATGATTAAATATGTTGATGCGTCTGCAGGAAGCATTATTTACTGTCTGTGTCTGTACTTGTGAGCTGTACAGTATTCCTTCTTGGTAAAATGATACCTATATACGTGTTCGGTAAAAAAAGATATAGCCCACAATGTCCATCAGTTGCTATTTAGTACCAGGTTTTTCGCACTTACGAAATTCAGTATGAATGATGGTAGTCACATGGACGCCCACAGAATTTATGATTTAACAATTGTTTACTTTGTTTAGGCGTATTTTTAAATTAGGACCCCGCGCTGTTAATATGCTACAGGCCCCGCGCGACCTTTAATCCGGAATTGAGTGGGTCCCGGGAGGATGAAACAAGGCACGCTAAGTTTTTCTGTAATCAAGACCAAAATTACTAGTGTATCAGCTAGTTGCCAGTATCACAATTAATATATTTCTAAATATTTGGCATGGTAGCTGTTTCATGTGTATTCAAACTGCTATAGAAACAAGCTATACAAGCTTCAACGAGAAATACTGAAACTAGGGAGCCCGGTATCGGTTTTCGCACCCACAGGTAAAGTTCCTCTCAAAGGCCCTGCCCATGTCTGTGATTTGCTGTCGGATTTACATTCACGCAACCCCGATGAACACTAACGTCTTCACATAAAAGTGTGAAGTAATCGACGGCGCCTGTGCCGGTGGACAACTGATCCCTTTCAATTTTTGCACGTTGACAAAAAAACAGTCTTAACAACATTTTGTCTATCAGATTTCCTGTGTTCAAGGAGAAAAAGTCGGATACGATCTATCATCCGCCCTTGAAATGGCATCTTCCTGTAACGGTGGATGATAGATCGCAGATAACCTGATTATGCAAAATGCTGGTGGAACACGGCATCACTAAATGATGACACAGTGAACGTTAGGTGGAAATGTTGTTTTGAGGGTTCCCGTTGAGAAAAGAAAAATGAGAGCACAATCAATAGCTTCTCCTTTCCAGGTATAGCGATTGCTGCATTTTTACTCATGCAGTAGACACAATGCAAGTATGCAAGGTAGAGGTGGCACGGGCCAGCACTTTTGCAGCCCAGCCCGCCCGGAGCTAACAAGAAACCGCCCGGCCTAGCCCGTTTTTCTAAACTACAACTTATTTTCTGGCCCAGACCGGCCCGTGCCCCGTAATATAAAGTAACCTCAAATGCAAAGTAACAAGTTTTCAGTTCATTGTCCTTTGGACACTAAAACCATGTAGTCTTAAGTCAGAGTGGCTATAGGTCTGCCAGAGGACCTTAACGTTTGAAAACTTATTCGTCCGTCGCTTGTAACGTGACACTAATTCATGACAAGTGTGAACTAGACTGCTCTACACTTGCTAGTAACGTGCTAAACCTAAACCAGGGGTCACAACATGATGCCTGCAGGCACCAGGTCACCCGTACGGACCATTTGGGTCGCCCGCGGGCCTGTTCTGACAACAGCATAAACATGATCAGTGTCTTCACATTGATAAATATCTTTAATTTTTATTATGAATGATAACATAAAATGAAAACAAATTGTGCAAATTTTTATTTCAAAAGTCTGTGTATCAAACTGGTAGTCCTTCGCATGAATCTGTACCAAGAAATAGCTTTGAGTTTTAAAAATTTTAGTGGACCCTGCCCTAAACCCTAACCTAAGCCTAACCCTTAATCCTAAACCAAGGGTTCACAATCTGGGGTACATTTGGGTGGGCAACGCGGGGCCCTAGGCCAGGGGTGGGCACCCCTGGCACGCGTGCCGAACTTGGCACGTTAGCACTTCTATTCGACACGTGAGCGAGGCCTCGGAAATGAGATTCC
>JGI24021J15306_10004727_pt1 | contig 15939 bp, 8 predicted proteins | sample Ectturendosymbi1_FD_15306 | JGI IMG/M metagenome (IMG submission 15306) | reverse complement strand
TAGATCAAATGCTGAAAAACTGTATGCACAGCTCAAAATTTTAAATCTAAATGACATTTATAAGTTACAAACAGCAAAATTGATGCATAAATTTAAGCATGACTGCTTACCATCTGTTTTTAAGTATTAATCACAAAGTTGGACAATATACATTCATATAATACACGACAGAAAACATCTCAAGAATATATAGTTCCCAGAAAATGATTGGCAACTGCACAAAAATCTCTTGCTTATGTAGGAGTTAAGATTTGGAAATCTATAGATCAAAATTTAAAAGTACAATCTTCCTACGTTTTCAAAAAGAAATGCAAGTTACACTTCTTAAACCAACATTAACAGGTGTCAATTATATGCTACTTTAAATATTCCCCATTGTCATAGTAAAAATTTCTGATGGTGCCCTACAAACCCCATTAATATAGCACTACCTTAACATTAGACTAATGGGAGACCTAACTAGAAAACCACCTGGTTATATTAGGTACTCCGGAAGGATGCAAATATAATTTTGATTGTATTTCTATTCATGAGTTTACTTGTTTATTTTATCTTGTTTATTTGTTGTTTTTTTGTGTGTGTTTGTTTCCCAAACAAATGAATGAATGAATGTAGCCTAAAATATCACAAATACATCCACATGATAAACATCCTTTAAGCTCCGTATCTTCACGTAGCAATTTAAGAATTTTGTTTGCTTTGTGTCAATCACAACAAGGCTGAATGATTGTGAAAAATTATTGATTCGAGATATATATTCCTATCTTATCGTACCCGAAACACAATGACCAACAGTTCTTGTTCTTAAAACTAACGTATCAAAACCACAACCCGCTAATTCATTAATTTTGCCTCTGAAAGTAATTTTTCTTCAAGTTCTGGTGAACTTTGAACAATCCTTTTTCATTTTTGCAACCAGTTCATGTAGTGCGAGATAATGATAATCACAATAGAAAAACTACTACTATATCAACAGACCTACGATCGCGGGTGTGAAACCAGTTTGATATTCTTCACGTCTTAAATCTTTCTTTTTGCTTCACAGACATTGTTCGTCGCTATCTGACGAGTGGAGGATTTCCTCCTTCGGACCAAGACTCTCTTCCTGCCTCCGTTTTCTTCATCGACGTAGGTCGAGCTGTGCATTACGTTCAAAAGCAGACAACGCTCAGTCGCAGTTGTACAGCAAACGTAGAATCATCTCTCACATCGCGTCTGTAAAATAGGATTCGTGAGATCGTCCACTGGCTACGATGCCAGGAAGCAACTTTGTTTAATGTGAGGTATCCTCACAATCATACGTTGAATATGATTGGAACTCTTACTGGTTTCGAGATATAAAAAATGTGATACTTATTTCTGATGTCCATTTTTCACCTTTTTATTTTCTGCGTTCTAGTAACATTGGTGCTTGCATTCCATCCTTTTTTTTGGTATTACTGTTGTAACTGCTCAGTCATTACGGCGCCCATTCTCAATTTAACACTTTTCTACAGAGCATTGTTACCATGTGCTTATTTTGTTAGTGAAACTTTTAATTGCAACATCTGAACCATGTCGTTTTTTGTGGCATTTGATTTAGCAGTTTTGCAAGGTTTCATTGAGTTGCGTTTATTTTTTATCTCATGTGCGTAACTCCTGAGAAGAATGTTCAGAAAGACATGTTGCTAACGTTTTAAATGTTTTCAACACTTTTGCAACCAAAGACATATTGCTGTATAATGGAAAAATGCCCAACGAATGTAAATTAAATCAATTTTTATCCTTAAAAATTAGCAATTTGTTTTGCAGAGTAAAAACTAGAATTAGGGTTTTTAGTATTTTCATGTTGTTGCTGTGTGAGATTTCACTGATGTAGGCTACTTGTTTATTTCAAATTTCCACCCTCTTTCAAAATGGCCGAGTGCACAAAGGTGCTAGACTCAGAGCCAAATTTGTTAGCAAAAAGCTAAGTTGGTTGTTCTGGCCTCCGAATGGAGGCGTGAGTTCGAATCCCTCTTCTGCCAATGCTTTCAGCGGTTAAACGGTCAAGCGGATAGAGTGCGCGACACAGATACTGCTGTATGTCGGATTCGAATCTCGGATTCGAACAAAAGTCACACCGAAGACTTGAAAAACGGTACTTGCAGCCTGTCCAGCAACGCGGTCCAACCTTTGGCCTGCCAGCAGTAATTCAAAATACACTGGGAAAGTATCCGCATGGGCCACGGCGCAGATTAAGAGATGATGGGCACCCGCATACCACTCGTGACACTCCATGGGCAGAAAACTGCGAGTATAACAAAACTTTCTTTATCCCGAATTTCCATCTTCTCGAAATTTTGCATTATTGGTACAGTTTGAGTAAACTTTCACGATTTATTTGAATAAATACATGTGATGGTTTGAGGGAAATGTTTTTTTATAATATTCTTGCTGAGAGCCTTACATACTGTTGAGAAAGAGCATTAAGACAGGCTTGTCAGGCGCATGCTGTACAGTAATATGGGTATAGGTTGATCCATCTCAGCTGCGCTGCAATTGCGTAAATACTGGGAAAAAAGCCCAGAAAATGAAACCACACTGGATCAGGTGCGCAGAAATCTGATACCAAATGCAGTCTCATATTTGTCGCCGAACACGACTGTTGCTCATCTTCCGAATATGCTCAGAATTTTGTTATAATCGGTTTTTACAGATTTTCATGCACAGTAGGTTGACTTCTCTTAAACACGATTTACAGCAAATGCGACATATGAAAATAACTTTCAGCGTGTTGTTCTGAAAATTAGCTCTTCGTATTTCTGTCTCCCAAGCGGTAAACAATCTTCAAAGAGCGTTATGCTGCTAATGAAAAACTATGGGTGGGCAGAAAATCTTTTTGTGGATTTTGAATCACAGATTTTAATTACTGTAAAAGAGAAGCTGCGTAGACGAAGGTTTTAAACTTTTTATTTATTTCCGAACAATTGAAACCTTTTCGTCTATTGAAAAAATTATGCAGTAGATCTTTGTCGACACTTCAACACAACTGCTTTCTCTCAAGCAATTGTTTCTCTTGAAACATGTCTTAGCTCTAAAACTTGTAAAAATCAGTTTCGTTGGCCCGGTTTAAATTCCAAACAGTTCAAGCGAAAACATTCTGTTTAATCTGTAATCGAGGCTTGTCGGAGAACACGAGGAAACTTGGTCAACTACAAGCAACAAATCTTTGATATTAACTTGACCGCATCAAGATCTTGCGGATTGCTCCGATACATATAAAAATAAAAAGCGATTGAAATAGAAGACCTAACTAACGGATTTGGCGGAAGGGAATTAAGTTTTGCTTCCTGTGCCCTGAAAGAATATCCTAGCTTCTTCGCCAACAGCAGATCTTGCTTTGGTTAATATCACTGACATAGTCAACCAAAGTTCTCTGAGTTCCAATCCATTCATATATTTGGTTTAGTAATTATAGGATCTATATAGAGACACCAAATCAAGGATCAGCCAAACCCCAAAGAAAGTCATATGTGAAAGTATTTTTGGATAAACGGTCATTCCCAAACTTTGCATTGAATTGCAGTTATGTCGTTTATTACGATAACATATCAATAGCTAAGATTCTATGGAGCAGGGGTGTCGGACTGGGGGACAGAAGGCCTTGCCGGCACTGGATTTTTAAGGTTAGCATTTTCTATAAACGATTTGGTAAAAAAATATTTTCCTCTTAGTCTCGAGCTGATAAAATGAAATTCAACAACTGTTGCCACCACTGGAAGACTTTTTTTGCCCCTCAACCGTGGAAACATCAACTATTGGCCCAGACTGGAAAAATCCTTCCGATACCCAAACTTTGGAGTGCTACATTCAGTGTTGTAAAACTTCAAATTCTTTTTATTGCAAGCAATCCACTTCTCCATCCTCAGTTACGTTTTTATATCTAATTATTAACTGAAGTTGCTTTCCACAAACAACTTGGACTTACATTTGGTTAGTATTTGACTTGGCGTTTTACACATCTCAAATCTCAGTCGCAGAGCAGTGTCAGTGATTAATACGTTAAACACAATTAGAACATTTTATCCCAAGATTTCATTTCTAGCATATTGTTGTGCACATGTTTTGTCCATCTTTGATAATGGAGATGTTGTTTATGATAATTGTTCCGTTTCAGGCAGCAACATTTTCTATAGCATGTAATGTGCTGAGTCAAATGCTTATCCTTCACTGGTTTCTTAAGGACCACGCACGTCACGTGATTGTATCTAGAACAACCAGTGGTGTCATTCAAAAGTTTTGGTAACAGGCTTTATCAGGAAAGTATAAAAATCGAGAGTACAGAAGACACGAGCGTATGAGCAGCAGGAAAAAAATGCGCTGAAATTAAATTTTGTACAACAATGATTTTTGACTTTTATTAGACTTAATAGTCCTCAAACATCCCATGGTGGGCCTATCAATCATTAACTTATTGTGTGAAAGTTTCACAAACTTTAAACAAGAAATAAATGCTTTGACTTTTGGTTGCTCTACTGATGACCTTTTCAAAATCAAAACGCTGAAACAATATAAATAGCTGATATATCAGCTTCAGTAAAGATACAAAAAGCAAGCGTCTTCATAATACCAAAACAAGCTACCCACCAAACTTAGTGATCACACCACTTAAAAACATTAGCTTTTAGCTTGCAAGTTTATACAACCGGTGTTCGTAACCTGGGGCCCATAAAATTGATTTACGCGGTCCGCTATCCCTACAACTGCAACCCGGACAACTGCCACCTACTACAACTGCCACCTAGGACAATTGCCACCCAGGACAACTGCCACCTAGGACCAGTGCCGGATTAACAATAGTAGCAAATGTAGCAATTGCTACGGGCCCCGCGCTTTTGGGGGCCCCGCGATCTTCGGTAATAAATATTATTTATTACATTAAACAGATTTTTTCAGTCTAAGAAGTCAGTATTTTGCTAAATTTACTGTAAGTAGTAAACGAAGATTTTCAATTGAACGCTGTGTGTATCCAGAAATTCTTGTTTGATTTTATTTGTACATTTATGTTTATTTGTGCAGTTACGTAACAAAAGACATGAGATTGCGGTCAGCAGTGTTGCCATTTGAGCTGATCTGCTGCTAAATCTACCAGATTATCTTACTGTTAGTTGTAAAATTTTCAGTCTAGCGTTCAGCTGATTTTCTACCAAGATTTTACCAACCATTTGGCAGGTTTAGCAGGTAAAAAATTCCTGATCAAAAATATGTTTCAACTCTTTTTCAAGATGAAAAATTTTTCACCTTCTTCATCAAAATATACTTCTCTTTATGACGTTTTTAATTGGGAAAAACCAGGACAATGCACAACCCGCTGCCTGCAATTATTAGGAATACGGTATTGATTATGATACAACGAAGCTGCTTCAAGCATATTATTGTATCATAATAACAATTAGATGATTTGGTGAAGCCTAAATGATTTGCTCATGTGCTTAGTGATCGCTTTAGTTTAAAAGACAGCATGGTAGAATATGTTTTATCCCACGACACATGTGATATTTCCAAGTGGTTCAGTCGCGCTAGTAAGTAGTAATGTTTCGTAAAAATATTCAATGCAAACCAAAGCTGCCAAACGTTTTGACATATATGCTTGAAAGATTCAGAACTTGGCCCAGTGCCCAGGGCGCAACGAGGGGGAGCATTGGTGGCACAATTCCCCGGGACCCGGATCACTATTGATGCGCCGAATGACTGCGGGGAGCGTCGAAAAGAGCCAACAATGTAACAAGTACTTTCTTCAATACAGTGAATTTGCTTCCGAAAGACCTCAGGCTCAAACGAGGGCTCGCCAATGTTGCTTCTTGGCCCGGACGCCATCTCACCTCGTTACGGCCCAGTCAGTGCCTATCCTGTTGATTCAAGAAAAGCCTTTGAGAAGTTTGCAATAATGCAATCATAGCGAAACATTGTGAGCTTGAAAGGCATAACTGGTAAGAAAAACACTCAGATAAGACTAAATAACTTTTGCATGTCCCCTAATGTAACACAAAGTTTTGAGTTGCTAAGACGAGACATAGAAAGTTGTAATGTTGAAGCTATACTCAGATTGTCTATCGCTGAGCATTGTTCTACTGTATAAAAACATGCAATCATTTGAAACAGATCGTGAAGAACTGTGTGTCGTACAAAAAAAACGAGGTAAGCTGCAGTTACGTTGCTAAAAATGTTGAATGAAAGTAAATTGTGGGCCGAAAAGTGCAGAATGGGAGAATTCGGCAATGCCGTTTCGGCGATGGCAATAAATCGGTTATAAGACATGATACTTTTGATGGGAGCACTTTTTGTGTACTTCTTCAAAAAATATTGTGTTTAACGTTAGGAGCTTTAGGGCAAACAAATATCCTTTGTAATCTAACCTTCGAAGTAGGCTACAGTAGAATTCACCTGTAACGATTTCGTCTATAACGACACTTTTTCTTCGATCCGAGAGGAATCCCTATCTTTTCCGTGCATTAGACTTCGGATATGAAGACTTCGACTATGTCGTTACTTCGCCTATAGCGACGCTTTTGGTCGGTCCCTTGAAGTAACGTTATACGGCAATTCTACTGCATTTCAAAAACGCACTTTTTCGTATAAAACATTTCTGACCACCATCGGCGAAATGTCCGGTCGCCGAAACGGCATCGCCGAGATGTCCTAGAACCCGGAAAGTGTGGTGGCCAAGATCGGCATTTTCAGACCATGCTCATTGGCAGCGAGTGCAAGAGGAAAAATTAATACACTGCATAACTTTATAGGCATCTTTTAAGCATCTTAATACAGCAGAGTTTAACATAATTTCACTGCTTTTACCAGATTTTAACTGAAAATTTGTGACAAGAGTGTGAGTGGAATCTAGCAATTTCTTGTGTTACCGTTTAGCAGATTTAGGTTGCAACCATCTGGCAACAATGGCGGTCATCACGATGCACTCCGACTGTCATGTCACGATGTGAACCGGAGAGAGCATAGAGCAGAACTAGTAACACGAATTCCTTGCCCACACACGTTCTGATTTGCAAGTGTTGAGGTGTCCTTTTAATTTAGGGCCCCGCGCTCCAGAAATGCTGCAGGCCCCGCGCTACCTTAATCCGGCACTGCCTAGGACAACTGCCACCCGGAAAACTGCTACCTAGGACAGTGTTTCTCAAACTTTTTTATTCCATCGTCCCCTTTTCACTCATGACACGTTATTTTCGCCCCCAAGCCTGATAAAGCAAACACAAGTAAACTTAAAGAATTTTATTTAAAGAAAGTATTAGATAGCTAAACCAAGCCATTAAATAGCTGAAAAAAGCAATTGCATTTCGGCTCTAATATCACGTTTACAAAATAATCCACTCTATAGCCGGGCTAGACGATTCAGAGCTTTGGCAACAACCTCCAACGATTATCATATACATGGCCCATGCCGTCGCTTTCGCGGCGATCAGAACGACGAAGACACGAGAACATTTTGCGGAAAGTTCTTATACAATGCAATTGCGAGTACAGACAATACACAACACAAGAATTGTCCTTCAAGTGGCATCGACGATCGCCCGGGCAGAGATTTGTTTAGGGTGTTGAAGAGATCGCCCATTTCTCGACCGCACGCACTTGGTCTTCGACGAGGTTGTTCCGATGGGAAGGCAGTAGGCAACACGACAGGACTCCGACAAACATTGCATCCACGTTGGAGAATTTCCCTGCTCCGGTCATTTTGCCGAGCCCTTGGCCAGACTGAAGCAACTTCCAATTTTTAAGGTCTTGGCCCGACCCGACCGAGATTCGAACCACACGAACAACGACCTACCAGACATGAAGCGAGCGCTCAAACCACTAGGCCACACGTGCGGTTTCATAGTAAACGATTATCATAGTAAATTAAAATTTGCAAGGAACTAACAAATCATACCAGTAGGCTACTGAAGTTAACTCAATGATCGATAAGTGCTTGAGCATTTTCGCCCCCTTTGTGTTGTTTTGCCCCCTTTGTTTTTTCGACTCCTTGTCTATCAAAATTGCCCCCAAGGGGGCGATATCGCCCACTTTGAGAACCACTGACCTAAGACAACTGCCAACTAGGATAATTGCCACCCAGTACAACTGCCACCCAGGACAACTGCCACCTCAGACAACTGCCACCTAGGACAATTGCCACCTGGGACAACTGCCACCCCAGGGGTGTCATGGAGCGGGGACATGTTCCCACACTTTCTTCATGTTTTTCTTTCTAGTGCAGTGAACGTGAAAACATCATTAAAAACTGATTCAAAAATTAGTTTGAAGTGTTGTTGAAAATCGCTAGTTTTTTATGTGCGTTTCTACAGCACCACACCCTATACCACCTAGAACAACAGCCACCTAGAACATTGCGTTTTACGCATCGCATACAAGCTATCAAATTCAGTTTGGTATATCGTGTTGCGGCACGTAAAGGACTTCTTGCGGCAGAGCGCTTGAGAACCTCTGGTTGTTTACCTTACGATAATATTACTTCAACATACTTCAGGAAAAGCGAGTTGAAACGCTGCTGTTGCTGCCATGTAACTCACAGATCAAAAGCTAAGGTAAAATAATGCATACAACATAAAATGAGAGGAAGAAAAGGCGTTTTATGAGTTCGTGGATAGAATGCGATAATGTGCATAAAAGAGTTTGGTATGAAAATTTTGAAAATGCCTATATAAAATTATGCTTTGCACTGACTTAGAATGTTTGTGAAGATGTAATGATATCGACACGACCTTCTTCACCCAAAAGGTTCAAAGTTCAACTTACTTTTCTTTAAAGTGGTCAGAGGATGAAGAAATTTTTGTTATACATTACGTCCTTGTGGAGTTAAAATGGCTTTAATGGCAATAAAGGCAAAATCTCAATACGACTCAGGTGGCAGTTTCCCTGGCGGCGATCGTTCTAGGTGGCGGTTGTTTGGGAGGCAGTTGCTGTAGGTGGCAGTTGTCCTAGGTGGTAGTCGTCCTAGGTGGCAGTTGTTCGGGTAGCAGTCGTCCTGGATGGAAATTGTCCTAAGTGGCAGTTGTCCTAGGTGGAAGTTGTCCGGGTGGCAGTTGTCTGGTTGTAATTGTCCAGGTGGCAGTTGTCCTAGAACCAAGGGGTCCATTTTGAATGTGATGTAAAGGGGTAATTTGCTCTGAAATTTAGTAAAGTTAATTGACTTTGCAGATATGTTGATTACTACTACCAAAAATGAAACCTAAATTGGATTATTTACTGCAACGTCTCTTCTTGAGGGGTCCGTGACGTTTATTAAAAATGTTCTAGCTAGGGTCTGTGACCAACAAATATTGAAACGCTGTTTGCAGCAAATGAATACGCTACGTAAAACGGACGTCAAAAGGCTCTGCACAAAAACAATATAGACTAACTTTAAGATGATATGCAAACATAATCACAAATAGAACACGCACAAATGGTTCCTGATACTTATTGAAATACAATCAATCAATAAAATTGTTTCACTGCTGCTAAACCATCCTACTACGCTAATACAATAAAGCTATCTATCCAACTGACCTAACCACATAGCTAACCACAGTGGTATCAAACATTTAATAATACAGTACAACATGCGCTACAACCAATGCAAAGGTTGAGTCTGTTTGTTGTTAGAAAGCATATATAGCCTATTCGAGGCTCAATTCAAAATAATGCACAGATCAAGTCATCTCCCACATTAAGCCTGCTTCTTGATTTCGTTTTCATGGCAACAAAAGCGCTTGTCTGCCTCAAAATGCCTTGGGCAAATGCATATAGTGCACAGTGTAGTAGGCTAAGTGGAAATTTCCAAGTTGCAATAATTTCTAAGACTGTCTATGGAAAAAATCCTTTCTTAGCACAGAATCAGACACTAAGATTTTACAGAGTAGGCCATATATTTCGCCTACAAAGTAGGCATCATCAGCTCTTATACGGTATTCATTCGCTTAGCTGCCCTTGATTGTAAGCCTCACGAAATGGTGTTAAAAAATTAATGCAAGCCGCCCTTGATTCTAACCCGCGCTTGTACATGGGCTACCCAAGCCTCTGAGATACTTTCGCTTACTAGCACATTTCGCGAATAGCAACCCTGGTAATGAAAAACTGCCTTCTGTTCATCACAATCCCTCCTGTGACGGAGTGTACGTGATTCTGAAGTGAAGAAAGAGAACATGAAAAGAAAGTTTGGTCAACAAAATGTCATCTAAACTTTTCGCTAAGCTAAAGAAACTTATTTAATTTCAATAACACCAGGCTGTGGCCCGTCAAAATTCCTCCGTGGCCCACTGGTAGGCCATGGCCCACAGGTTGAGAAACCCTGATTTAGATCATCTACTTCTCCAGGAATGTACAAATTAATTGGCTCAATTGCATTTTTTAAGTTTTTATATTTAGTACAACTTTTGGTAGTTAATGATGCTACTTAAATATTTCGTGACGTACTCTGTGATATAATACCACTATGTGACGTCAACAGGCAAAATGTTCAAAAATACCAAATGATGCAAGATTAATCAGTCAGTTGTCAGTACTTGTACGTGGTGTGAAGCTTCACAAATTGTTACTGAATGGCAGATAGGCCTACAGTACAACCCCCAAGAAGCGTGCAAGTATTCTGGCGATTCATCAATACAAACAAGTATCATCTAGAGAAATATCAATGGTGATTGGTATACCACAACCCACTGTATGTAGAATCATTAGGCCGTACCAAACCACAGGGTCAGTCAGTCCATCTCATAAGAAGATGTTTTAGGGGTCTTTTAGCTACATTGGTGTGAGTCAACAACAACAATCTATTTTTGGCCGCGCTAGTAAACTTCTCAATATATACCGTAAGGTCGGGAGGCGGCGAAAAAAAGGTCATCCCGTCTGCCACCACCCAATCACTTGGTGTCAAAGACCCTAAAGCGAACACGCTCACTACAGCCCTGCGCAAAACAGCAGAATCAAAAGCAAAGAATTACTCTATCCTTCCTCGGAAATGATGAATGCCGCCAAGTAGCCTACATTGATGTTGTCAGTCACAAGGTCACAATAGACACAAATTGCATTTCCTGATGGTGGGGGCGTTTTCCAGCAAGATTAGGGCCTTGCCATAATGCTAAAAAAGTTTAAAAATCGTTCCAGGAAAAAGGAATAAGGTTTTAGAATGGCCTGAGATTTTGCCAGACTTGAACCCCGAAAATGTATGGGGTATGATTAAAAATCGACTGGAGACAGAAGATTGCACTGTGAACAACTGTCAAGAAGTTAACTGAGGCTATTATTTCTGTGTGGTACCATGATGAAGAAATCGCAAAACGTTGCCAGAAGGTGGTCAGCTCCATGCCCAAACGGGTGAAAGAAATTGTCATAAAAAAGGAGGCCATATATCTTACTAAATGTGAAATATGCAAGGGCGTACCCAAGAGGTGGTTGGGGTCAATCCCCCCACCCTTGAGCTTGAAATTTTACAAAAGCTGCATTGTAAGGGGAGTGCGTAGGGCTTGATTTTTTACAAAAATAGGAGTGCGTGTAGAAGTATATGCCTATTATGTCAACAAACTTCGCTTGAAAGTATGAACATGACGTCAAATTGTGACGTCACAAACAGCGCACACCAAATACAAATGACCACCATATGCAACTGAATGAAACCCCCAATGAAAATTTTCTGCGTACGCAGAAAAAAAGATGGAATTTTGATTATTTGAAAAAAAAGTACATCCATGAAATCTCACGCATCAACAACATGAAAAGACTGAAAACCCAATTTCTAATTTTGCTCTGCAAAACAAATTACTAACTTTCAAGGATAAAAAGTTTGATTTAACTTGCATCGCAGGACTTTTTTTCCCAATAAACAATAAGATATTTGTCCTTAGTCGCAGAAGTGTTGAAAACGTTTAACGTTATAAAACCATATTTTTATCAGTCGTTTCTACAGTTACACACTTGAGATAAAAGTGACAGTTACTCTGTTAAACCTTGGAAAATTGTTAGATGCAATTACTATAGCGAAAAGCGACATGGGTCAGATGTTGCAATGAAATATTTCACAAACAAAATAGGCGCGTGGTAATATCGTTCTGTAGAAAAAGGACTAAGTGAAAATGGGCACCGTAATGACGGAACAGTTACAACAGCAATATCAAAATAAATAGAATGGAATGCCAGCATCAACGTTATTAGACCGCAGAAAATAAAGAGATAAAATAGACATGAGAAATAAGTTTAGACATGAGAAATAAGTTTCACGTGTTTTATATCTTGCAACCAGTAGGTGGCCTCAATCATACTCAACGTGTGGTTGTGAAGATACTTCACATATGAATGTGAGGATACCTCAATAAAGCAAGTCAGTTGCTTCCTGGCATCGTAACCAGTGGAAGATCTCACGAATCCTATTTTACACACGCGATGTGAGAGATGGTTCTACGTTTGCTGCACAACTGCGACTGAGCGTTGTCTGCTTTTGAACGTAATACACAGCTCGACCCACGTCGATGAAGAAAACGGAGGCAGGAAGAGAGTCTTGGTCCGAAGGAGGAAATCCTCCACTCGTGAGATAGCGACGAACAATGTCTGTGAAGCAATAAGAAAGATTTAAGACGTGAAGAATATCAAATTAGTCTCACAACCGCGATCATATGTCTGTTGACAAAGTAATATTTTTTCTGTGATTATCATTGCCTCGCACTACATGAACTGGTTGCAAAAATGAAAAAGGATGGTTCAAAGTTCGCTAGAATTCGAAGAAAAGATACTTTCAGAGGCAAAAACAATAATTTAGCGGCTTCGGGATTTGATCGATGAGCTTAACGACTGTTGGTCATTGTGTTTCGGATGCGATAAGATAGGAATATATATCTCGAAGCAAGAATTTTTCACAAACATTCAGCCTTGTTGTGAGTGATAGCATATAAACAGATTTCTTGAATTACTACGTGCATGTACAGAGATGAAAGTTTTTTTGCCATGTGAAGGTATGTGCGATATTTTAGACTAAATATTGAAGCACAAAGAACACAAATTCACTCAAAAACTGTTAAACCCATTACAATAGACGTACACAGCAAAAAGCATGCAAGAACACTTAATCAAAAAATGTGAGCAAAATTTGCAAGTTCTACCAGAATGTGGACAAACGTTTCTCATCAGGCGCTCTAAACTTGACAGTGTGCAAGAAGCAAAGTGATGTTCAACTCCTTCAAATCACTGTATAAGGTTTTAATGCAGTTGACGCCGTCGTTGCCAATAAATGGACACGCCTCCATGTCAACTATCAGGTATTGGAGTGCAGCTTCTGCGTTTGTGATGTCAGTGCTTGATGTTTCACTTGATGTGTTTGCTGAATCGTTGCCTTCTTGAAAGTCTCCTCTTGCTTCTTCTTCTTTTGCAAAAGCCTCTTTGATCATGGCTCGTTTCATTTCTTTTTGTTCTGTTTTTTTCGCGTCGGTTGCAGCGAAAGCAGGCTCGAATCCTAGAACAACCATCCGTTGGGTTTGGAACCTAAAAAATGTACTATGGAAATGCAAGTTGCCAGTAGATGAAGGTATTAAGGTCATATCATAAACGTTACATGGAAATTTAAGTTTTTGAATCGTGGTTCTTTACAGATCTACTGCTTCCGAACTTCAGTCACAGTTTATCTCTAGGAAATGCAACACTGAAACAGTAAAATATTACATTCCACGTCTTTGAGAACAATTTGTCCATCTGGGAAATTCACTTTCCTAACGTGAACTGCGCAGCATAAACTAATTTGAACAACATAAACAAAATAATTTCAATTCACACTAAGAAAAGGGACCACGAATTATCAGAGAGCCCATAGCATGAACCCAAAAATAAAAAATGGCTCAGCTGACATATTCAAACATATTTGCAATGAAAAATATTGAAAACCTTTCGCAAGCCAATCTTGTGATTGGAGGACGTTATCTTACGGCTGTTTTGTAATCGACATTTAATGTTTTCGTGTAGCAGCAAAGAAATTTTCAAGGTTTTTGTAATGTGTAAAAATTTGCACACCGCTCTTATTGTAAAAAGAATGGTTCGGTGTTGTAGAGATTTTTTTAATGAAAAGTAAATGTTCTTTGAGGCAAATGTCGCTGGGTCATGAAAAGTCAAACGAAGATTTTAAATGAAAGGATTCCTGAGTCTGTTGAACTAAGTTAACTTGGAGATAAAATAAATAATTGATGTTCTTTTTTCAACGAATGTACTGTACTCAAAAGTTTCAAAATACATTAATTCTTTCTTTTTTACGACTTGCAAAACAACTAGTTTAGACCTTCGTCGTTTTAGTCTCTTTTATAATCTTCAAATATTTTGAACTTCAGAGCAAGCAATAAATATCGATTTCACCTCTAAATATCGAGTTCACCTCTGCTGAGTGGCGAAATAAAGTGGAGATGGAAAGCTAAATATCAAAACACTTGGAAGCGCCTCTTTACTTTCCCTATCGTATTTTTTCGAACTTCTATAAATCTTCTCCTTGCTCACAGGTATCATGACTTCACCACTCGCTCTATGACAAAATAGAAGCATTGTTACTTTTGACAATGCACGTTTGTCTTTTTCAAAGCGCGCGAAAAAGACTTACGTTTGTGTTCTGATAATAGCTGTGAGAAGTGAATAACCAATCCCAATGTATAGACCCAGATCGACGCCCAGCAGAAATACGGCCAGCCAGGTGATGCACCATACAGAGCAATCCAACTTGCTCACTTTGAACAACGCTGGAAGCTAACATAAGTCAAACGTGTTTTGTTAGTTTTATTAACACGCATTCTATTCAAACATCCCTGCTCCACAACTTGAAGAACTGTCACAGACGTAGCTTAATCAGAAGACTGTTCATGGTTGTCAGAACAGGGAGGTTTTGGAATGTATTATCACAAAAATTCTCCACCTACTGTTCTAAACAAGACCGATAAAGTCAAAATCTCTCTGCACTGGAAATTCATAGGTATTTTAGGAAACTGTTTTTTATCAATATTTTATTGCATATACTCGCGGAAAAGAAGCATTTGTAAAGTTACCAAACTATCAGTTGATTTTATGAAGTTGTTTAAAGAAGTAAAACTGTATTCCTTTTGCGCCAGCCGTGATCCGATACCTGGATTTCCAAACAACAAACTGTTTAACTGGAACCGAACGCCAGTGGAAAGAAGGAACACAGTACGTTGTCTCTGGAGATGTTGTAACACAATGAGATTAAAAAATCGATGGGCATATCATAGACTGACACTTGCCATTTCAAACTGACGAAGCAGACGCTTCAAGTTAACTACAATGATTGATGCAAGAGCTGCTTGAGGGAGGAATTGAAACAAAGGTCCGATCCACAGCAGTATGATCAAAATCACAATGGAAGAAACTATCCCAGTCACCTGAAAATAGAGACAGCGTTGAGTAATTTTTGCTTTGTAGACTGTGGAATAGTATGTTGAAGCTGCCTCTAGAGCTGAGCCATTTTAAGGTTTTCAGATTGTTAGTAGACAGACATCATTAGAAAACTTAAGCTATACACGGACACCATGTCGTTAACTATTCTCTTATCTACTTTTTGGGGATTTTACAATAAGACATAAAATGTTGAAAACCGTCGCTCATTTTGCAATGGCTGCCTGCACAATTCAGAACGTCTTTTTTAGTCTAATGCAGTGCTACCAGTTACGTGATTGGTTCGGAGAAAGCTGTAGCGAGATGACTGGACGCTTGTTAGCAAATATTAACAGGGGCGCTGTCAGGATTTTGCTAAAGGGGTGGCTGAAGTTATGGAAGCAGAAGCCTTGAAAAGGAAGAATTGCTTGTGATTAGAATAGTCATGGAAAGCACATAATTTGTGGATAAGCAATTGACTGTACTCACCACGAAAACTCGGGGTCCTTCCAACTAAACTGCCATCTTGTTTCTTTGATATTCTTTCCTGACGACCGCAAAACTCGACAAACTTGATTACATGTC
>JGI24021J15306_10004725_pt1 | contig 15942 bp, 12 predicted proteins | sample Ectturendosymbi1_FD_15306 | JGI IMG/M metagenome (IMG submission 15306) | reverse complement strand
AAGGGATCTATCGATGCTGATAAAGTTGCCGCTCTGGCAATCTAATCTAGCTGAGCAGTTGGCTTCCTCTTCAGGGATGCGAGGAACACATGGCGACCAAGCACCATCGCAAATATCTACTACTGTGAGATGGTATCTTTCTTTGTTTGATGTATGGCATGGGGTGAACAACTTTTCTCTGCTCAGAAAACTGTAAAACAAAAACAATGAACAAACAATCTGTGTTCAAGGTTTTTTTCAATAGCAATTGAAAAATAGGCAAACAAGTTTTCTTAATTGTTCAGCATACCCGTAGCGAGCCACAGTCTTATAAGACACACAACATAGACAAGAAGCATTGCGTAAGTGACATGAGATTAGGATAAATGCGTACTTTCTTGTCGGCGATCTTACATAACGCTAGATGGCCTACTCGTTGGTTGTCCACAAACATATCAAAAATCAGTCGAGACGGGCTGTTGACTACATTAATACTGTTAATAAAGTTTGTTGCTTCAATGTAAGAACTTGAACAAACACGAATCATAAATCGAAATGTTTAACGAACAAGAGACTTTTATGAAAATTATAAGGTTCTGTCTACGATGAAAACAGCTGTGTGCTGAGGTGTGCTAAGGAATGCTGAGGTGTGTTAGGGTGTGCTGATGAGTGTTGAGGTGGGTTGGGATGTGCTGATGTGTGCTGAGGTGTGTAGCATGCCAGTGCGTTGGACAGATGATGCTTGTGCTAATCCTCAGTGTTGCCACTCTGTTGTTACGGAAAAGTAATAGATTTCATGATAAAAATCACTAGATGCACAAAAAAAGCACTAGATTACAAATACGTGACAGACTTGTCAGATCAAACAAAATTGGTGTTGTGCTCAGGAACAAGCGGGTTTTGACGAACATTATTATATTTATTTATCTGTATCAGACCAGATGGTCCGTGGAACACACACACATACACGCAAACGATTATTCTTTTGCGCCTTAATGACTTGAAGTGCAACACCTTTACGCATGGTAAATTATCACATAGGGGAAAAAGACCAAAAATTTAAGATGTAATTAGATAGACTTTTAGCAAATTACAATTGCACAAAATCAAAAAATCTCCATCACAGTTGCAATTACACAAAATTGAGTAATTAATTATGTTCAGCTCACTCATATAAACACTAGATAGCTATATGAAAAAACACTAGAACATTAGGTGAAATGCAAAAACACTAGATCTAGTGGAAAAACACCAGGAGTGGCACCACTGCTGATCCTAATCGCCAAGTTTCGGTTTCCACAATGAGGTTGCTTCACTTCTATCGTACAGTAGCTACAAATTTAGCGTTTGTATTACGTAAGTGATGTCCTTCAAAAGAGAGTAAAAGATACGATAGGCGCATACCTCGCGGCCAAGTTGCAGAATGGCGCCTCATGAGGACAACCTGCTCCACATTCATCAGACAAATCGAAACACTCAGGGCGGCCATCGCACTTGAAGGCAGTCAAGGTTGTGGCGTTTTTTTTGTTGCCAGGACAAGAAATGAGGCTGGACGAGGCTAGTTTACGACAGTACAGCTCGTCCTCTCCGTCAGGACAGTCGATCCGACGATTGCAAATGTCGGTAATGTTTCGGGTAAAATTCCCGCATGTGAAAGTCTTCATCTGACACTGGCTGGGACTTGTGCACAGATTGTTGCAAACTGCTGGTCGCACGTCTGATGGACACGCGCACTCGTCGGACAAGTCGAAACAATCGATCACTCCATCACAGATCTTTGGCAAAGCAAAAGCATACTTTGTGCAATTAAAATAGCATGGTTTGCTTCGTTTGATGAGGTATGTTTTGGTTTAGTTCGTTGTTTTACTTACAGATGAGATCGCCTTCAAAAGTTACCAACAACTATATAAAACAAATGGCCATGTAGCATAGAGGCTAACAGATAAAGCAAAAGACTTTATTTCTGTTACGCTCGGAAACTCTAAGGCTTAGAGACTAAGGCTTCCTATCCTTAGTAGACAGTTAACCCATCTTTGGTGGACTGTTAACGTTAACCTTGCGTCAACTGCACCGGTTTCATTTCAGTGCTTAATTCTCTGGGTTTGTACGGGCCCTAATTTGATTCAAAGCATAAAATTGAAAATAAAACCATTTTTCCGAAAAGCTCGTTTGGTTACACACAATGCTTTGCGAGTGTCATGTTCAAGAAAAATATTGCGATACAGTAGACTCCCCTTACCAAATCCACCTACCTCCGTACCAAGCGCTTTTGGATTTAATAAGGGGTGGGTTTTATAACCGGCGCCTGCGTTGTATTTAAAAATGACGCCGTCGTCTCAGACCAACTTTACAGTGGGCCTTCATCAGGGCAGTGACGACTACGAGTAGGGCGAAGCCACGGTACATTGCGAGATGAAAAAGAAGGGAAGCGCAATTAGTATGGCGTAATGAGGAGTCACTAACATGGTCCCCGCGGGAACCAGATTGCCCGCGCAGACCAAATGGGTCGCCTGTGGGCCTGTTCTGAACACAATATTAACATCATCAGTATTTTCACATAGATTAATATCGTTAATTTTATTAATGATAACGTAATTAAAGACAAGTTCAGCAAAATTTTTGTTCCAGAAGTGTATATCTAATTGGTAGCCTTTGACATTAATCGATACCCAAAAAGTAGCTCTCAGTTTTAAAAAGTTTGGTGACTCCAGTGACGTAAGTGAAACAACTGTTGATCTTTTTGTTGAACAGAATTCAAAAGCGCCGTTGTTATTTTTCACATTTTTTAGTTTTCGGAAGGACTGCAGTCAAACCCAATGTTTGCACGAAGCAACGCAGTGCTAGTCAGCAATTTTGAAGAAACATGTCGCAAAAAAGAAGCAGGCAACATGCAAGAGCATGGGAAGCATCGTGGGAGCACACCAATCGCATTCTGCAAAACGAACGGGAACCTCTTGATCTGATTTTGCCACTCGTCTAATCAGCACCGAAAAAGCAGCGCCAAACACGAACGGTGCGTGCTCTCTAAATTTTCTATAAACCAAAAGCTGGATAGTTTAACAAAATTTACGTGACAGGTACAGATAAATTGATTTTCATGGCGGCGAAAGCTTTTCGCTTCAATAGTTTTAGCCCGAAGTTCTCAAGAAATAACATCGCATTACCTATTCACCTGAGTGTGACCAATGAGGAGTCTGTTATCGAAGCACTTGAAGCAAACAAATATGCCCTGGCTGTTGTAACAATGGTCCGTCTTCTCCCTGCATTCAGTGTTACTATCGTTTACGTAGCGCTGAGGCAGGACGCAGACATCGCTCCGACTTCCGTAGCTGCACTTGAGCCCAGGCACAGCGCGTTGCTCGTCCGATCTGTCGCCGCAGTCGTCCAGGCCGTTGCAGGCCAGAGTGAAGTTAATGCACTTGCCGTTTCCGCACTGTAAGTTTTGGTGTAGAACGAATGTTGTAAGCTCGAGTGCAAACGCTTCCGAGTTGCAGCCTGACGCGATCGTGTTTGATGAAGGCGCAATTCTATTGACCGAAATGGAAGTCCCAGACATTTCGCATAAAGTGTGTCAACAGAAACGAGTACCTACTTTATCATATTTTTCTGACATGCAGCTTGCATGTGCGTGGACAGTCCTAACAATTATTATTTGTAAGTTTTTATAGATCCGAAAGTAAATCATGCCTTCCAGCCGTGAAGTTAAAACTATTGCAAGTATTTTAACTTTTGCGATGTTTTTCATCTTTATTTGTATATTATGTACCCGGTTATTTGTTCCAAGCTCTTAAAACGAGCCTTGATGTCTTTTGTAACTTTCACAGCCTTCAGGAAGCCGGCAGTTCTGTTCCAAAACCCACATTTAATTTGGTGAAGGTGTTTCTATTTTGTCATCTTATAATTAGATTTACAAAATCGATGCTGTAAATATTTTTAACTTTTCTACGACGCTTTTTAACATCACAAATGTATTGTTTGGAAAATATTTCCCAAGATTTCAAAGCAAACTTCACGATGTGACTTTTGATTGAGGGTCCATTTGAAAGTAATTTCAATCTGTTTCTATTGACACATTTGGATACGTGCGAGTTGTAACATTTTTGCATGTCACTGAAGCGAGAAAGTATTGGCAGATTTGCTACATTGCAAAGCACGTGGTCAATATTTTGTAACTCTGCCAGAGATTTTCGGTACGTTTTTCTAGGTTATGTTGAAGACCTCCACAAAATGACAAAAACTCACCTTTGTAAATCTTTTGTCACGTACTTTCTGGAGAATTGTTAAAAATGTTTTAATGTCGATACTTCTACAGGGACGGCAAAAATGTTCAGTCTTGTGAATATGCTACTTCAGCACTACTGTAGGATTCTTTATTTTTAACTATTTAGATTTTTAGTTTGTATCAAGTATAGCATTGCCTTACATATTGTGAAATAACGAGATCCACAAAGGAAAAAAGGTTTTCAAGAGGAAAACTGAATTTGATTTTGGTACCAGTCTTGTATCCCTTTTTACAGACCACATTATGCCTTCTGCAAAGGTTATACCGTACATGCTAGTGGTAATGGCTTTTATCTCAAAGAACTCTGCGGTAAGACATTTCAAGCTTTGCGTCTTGGTTTCAAGCTTTTGCAAAAAGAAATTGTAGTTGGTTTTAGGTAAACGACTGTATCGATGCTAAAACAATGACTTCGTAGTTTCCCTGACGCGCTATCGTAATTTAGACACATGCCTGAAAGTGACTGGATTGACAGCGGCCATCCTTCAAGCAGGGACTCTGCCATGACCAGCACTTCGTTTGACGATGACGACAATGCACCTCGTCGCTACGATCCCCACAGTCGTTGCTGAAGTCGCAGACGGCCTCGGGGCTCAAACACAAACCGCTGGAACAAGTGAATTCTCCCGAAAGGCAAGTGGAGTTGGTCACCGGTGTCGCCAACGCCGTCTCCGCTCTTACTTTGTTCTCTGCAGAGTATTGCAAATTGAGAAGACTTCTGCAACCGTTTACCCAAATTTTCCATCTTCCGCGTCCCAATATACACCATTTATCATGGCAAGACTTACTTTTTTCAGTGCAGAAAAAATAGGGTGAGGTGTGGGTGTGATTAAACTTAGCTTTCTTTAGACTGGGAAACGAACATTGCATGGATCTTACTATATGATAAAAATAACGGATTGGGTGTTTTGTGGAATAATTTATCATTTTTTTAATCTCCCCTCTCTCCTTATTTTCTATGGCTCATAAAATACGAGAAAGGGAAGATGAAAAGAGTAAGGGCACGTGTGGGTAATAACGTAAACAATCAAGATATTCTCGTGATTTGCTGTGAACACACGTGTGTCAGAATTCAATGTGAAAAGTGATAACATTAGAATGTTGTACTAATCCACAAATTCCATGACGCTTTTCCGTCTCCAACTATATATGACACAATATGTATAATTTACGCAAATATGCAAACATTTTATGTGGCAAAGTTAAGCTATTTTTTTCTCGCAACCTGAATTTTTTGCATCGTTTTTTGCTTCCATTAATTGTATAAACAAATTACGCATGTAAAACAGTGTACTCAGAGAAGCAACCTGTCATTTGTTCGTTCCAATTATACCTTCACCAACTGTACCATTTACGCTATAAGTAGCTCCGCCATGGAAAGGACTGCAGTCCGAATGTCCCCTGTTCCTTCGTAGCCTCCCACTCGTTAGATGTTATCGTCCTGAACGTATCGCATTAGAGAACAAACTTTCTCTCTCTAAAAAATTTTGGATATGTATTGGAGTATGCAAAAGATGTCTACGCACGTTCGTCAACCTTGGAAAAACATACGACCGAGTCCCTGAACAAAAAGCTTCTGGGGGCGTTGCGTGAGTGTGGCATTGACGACCACCTGCTACTGGCCATCAAAACATTGTAGTCCTGCTCAAACGTTTGTGTTTGTGCCAGCAACGTTGGTGTTGAATTACGAAAAGGGTGTGTACTGCCACCACAAGGCCCGCAACCACGGAGTTTAACCGAGCAATTGCTCCCCCAAAATTTTCAAATATGTTTTTAAAGTGCCAAAAACCTTTTAGTTGGTAAGTAAAACAATACTACCACTAAATATACTTTCCAGAAAACTTGTTAAAATCTTTAGCACAATTTTAAGATGTCACTATATGCCCTGAATGTTTGTTTGAAAAGCAAAAGCAGGCACTAGAGCGATGCTCCTTGCAGCAAATTACCAGCCTGAATCTACAAAAGCCTACTGCAACGTAGAACTCCACTCGCATAAATTTTCGCTACTCTTTAACTTACCTAGTTGGAAAGGTGTATGTCCAAGTGCAGTTAAGACAAGAAGCATAAAATAAGTCCTTAGCATTTTTTACATATCGACTAAACACCGGTTGATTGAAGGAGTTGTTTCAATGTACCATTCGATCAAGCTAAACTTTTCTGTTCCATAAACAAATAACGAAACTTCGAAATATCGATTTAAACAGTTGTTTTTTTAGAGACACTTTCTGGAAAAAGGGTATGGGCCAGGAAATGTTGAGCCAATGTAAAAACTGCCAGTATCTGACCAAAAATAGCCATTGTCTACATTTCAGAATCTTTTCCTCTCAAGCGCTTGCTATCTTTGATCGCCGCAACCTTCAGCAAATGTACTAATTTTTTACTCTATTTTAGAAAGACATATGAACAAACTCTGTTAACATCTGGCACCAAAACAGTTTTTGGTGTCTCCCACTTATTTTATGTCATAAAACTGTTTGTATTAAACTTGAGGTTGGCGATTCTTGTTCTTTTCTTGTAAAATATTTACCACATAGTCCGACAGTCGGACCGGTATAAATAAAACTGCTTCACTAATTGAAAGCCATCGCTTTTCCTTCATCTTTAATTGTAACGTATTCGCCATGGAGTGATACCAATGAAAATTCGTGTTGACGCGCTGCTCTTCACATCTCTGTCGTCTCAGTTTTTAATGCATGAAAATGTGTGTTAGCTTGTTTTGACTTATCACACAAACACCTTAACATGTTTCTTTTACTGTTTGATAAAAATCAACTGAAATTATTTGATTCTTACATTGCCTTTCTCTTCAAGTGGTTGTCAGTTTTGTAAGCAAATTTTACTCTGTGGTTCTGGTAACAGTTTCTGTCGGACACACGTGAGCAGTCCAAATTCGATAAGGCTGCAGGAAAACTCTAAACAACCGACTGTGTGCTTATCAATGTTCAAGTATTATCGAAAGATTAAAATTTCGGCTTCATAGAACCTGATGCAGATACTTTCAGTGGTCTTAAAGTATCGTTAACATTTTCAGGTCTAGTTGAAATACTGTAACTTCTGTGCCCCCACGAAAATCCCTTGATAAGAAGAAAAGCAGTGAATGTTTTGTCACAGTAGAAAAAGATACCTATTGTGGTGCGATGAGTTGTACAGTCTGTGATCAAGTGAAACAGCACGATAATGAAGTGTACGCAGAGGATTACCGCTTATAAATTCTATACACATGCGTTCGACAAAACATCATGGCATGAATGAGGCTACGCATCTAAGCATTAAACAGTTTTTCTTGAATATGTTGTTTCAACCTCAATTATTTCACGAAACATGACCTCTGACTACATCACTAGTTTCAAAAATAAAGTTGAGCTTCTGGAGCAAGGCCTACGAACAGAACAACTTTCTCCTCTTTGTGTCCTATTTTTCCAAAAATCTTCGTTTTCCTCGAACTACCCTCGCACTGCGTTTAAGATCTTGCTGATTTAGGTTGACCTCACCATTAGACGCCTGCTATAGTATATCCTACGTACCGATATTCTCGTAGGCTACTTGATAATTAAAAGTTCCTCCTGCTATAACACGCTACCCAAGGAAGAAATAGTAAAAGCGTTGTGTTGTTTGCTTAAAAAAGCACTAGCAAAACGAAATTTTAAACACTTTTTTAAAGTTTGCCGTCTAGAGTTTAGTGAAAATGTTTTGCATGGCACAATGTTTTGCATGGCTACCTTTGAAAAGCTTGCAAACAGATAAGCTGTGCACAACTTCCTCTTTTGGAGGAATGAATCTCCAGCGGATGTCAATGACATGCAGCGCGTAATGATGATTAATCATTATCAACACGGAATTTATTTACAGAGCTACTTTAGCCTGCACTTTGGGCATTGTTGATAATGTGAATGTATTAAAGACAGAATAAAACGAATCGCTGCAACTGTCTTCTGTCAAATAGTTCTTGAAAGTTAGCTGGGACCATGCTACACATGTTACAAGTATAATCACTTACATTGGGTTTACGTTGAAACCTTCAAAACACGGTTAAAATCAAAAGAAAACTATGATCTCGCATTCGATTATCAATTCGTTTCGTCAAGGTATGTGCTGTTATTACACCGGATTTCGTTGACTATATTCTTTAAATGAAATTATTAAGACTAGGACCTACAAAGCAATTCAGCAAATCATCTTATATTTTCAGAAAATGTAAAAGATATTTGTCAAACCTGTCTGCTTTCCTCGACTTTTAGTCAAGATCTTATTTAGGTTTTTAATGAAATTCTGTTTAAGTTTGGTCAGTTGATCATCACTGGGACGATTTGACAGAATAAGTTGTGAATTGCAGAGAAGATGCACAAGTCTTTGAAGGGGATTTTATTAGGCTTAGCCTGCTTCACAAATGCATTGTCAAGCAGGCCCGTAGCTACGTGGGGGCATTCGGAGGCAGTGCCAAAGTTTACAACCAGAAAAATTTGTTTAAACATATCATAAAAACAAAAATCTTCCTCCCTAAAAATGTGTTATTCCCTCCAAACCTTAAAACCTGGCTACGGGCCTGTTGTTAAGCTCTTATTTCAAAAAGCTGTACCGAAGTTTAATAAACTCTAAAACACCATAATTGGATTTCTGCCCAAGAAAACATCTTCTTGAGGCAAGGTCCAAATTAAAAATTCTGTAAAGAGACCTAAACCGGCGACATATCTTATCACAAAAAAACATAGCAAGATGCAAAGAAATGCAGTCAAATCTGATAATGTGTCAAAGTTTTATAAGAGCCAAGAGTCCTTACCAATGTCAGAATAACGTCTTATCTTAAAATGTGTTTTGAAATGGTTGCACAGTCACACAGCTGACAGATAATATGGAAGTGATCACCACAGACGGACAGTAAAGACTCCTCGGGGCTGCTATCTGCCAACTGAATTACGGACAATAACATACAAAATAAGACCACAAAGCTTAAATGAGAATGTTCGTAAGATTAGACAAGTTGTTGTCAGCAAAAATATATGTTTAATCTGAAAAGCGTTCGGGGATATTCTAATATTTTTCTTTACAAGCCGAAAGATCTTTTCGCAGTTTGGTGTTTCCCAGCACTTACCTCGCTAGGCTGATCTTTACTACCCGCAAAACACTTATTCTTGAACAAAAAATGTTTGATAAATCCTGCCCCTGACAGCCTAAAAAGCTTGCGTTCGATTAAAAAATGCCGTTTAAGTCAAGTTATTGTCGTTGAACCTGACTTTCGATGCAAATCGTGAAAGTGTCAGAGTTTCAAACGTTTCGTTGTTGAGAACATTAGTAACGCTTAAGATTAGATTTGTGAAGAAAACAAACTTTTAAACCGTTTCTTCTCTCTTGACTTGTGCAGATGTAGGTGACCTTAAAAATCCCACCTCAAAAACGTTGTTTTGAGGTCGCGGTAACTGCGCTGCAGCATCTGTTCAAGTTTTCATACAAATATGTTATCTCCCAAACGCCTAATTCTGTTCGAGTAACTGTAACAGAGGTCACACTTCCAACATTCGATGACAGAAAGTTTGATGGAATTTGCTACTGAAGCAACAGAAATGTCCTTTGAAGACGCCATTTGCGAAACGCATGTGCGCCGGCGAACGTCAAAGCTCGTCTCGGTTCAGGATCGTGTATCGGTGCTCACTGGGCTTCATTCTTACGAAAACAGATTTTATAGTCGTTTGATCTTCACTCTGCACAACGGCTTCTTCTGGAGTTGCCTGAGAAGGCTCGTCCTGCTTCTGAGCCATCCGTGCACTTTCTCTGGTCGATAAATCATTTGCTTGTGAACTTGAGGCAGCAGATTTAGAATTCTATAAAAAGACAGCGAAAGGTCCGTTAAAGAACTTAAAAGCTAGACAAGTTTGCAGTTAGATGGGGAATAAGTGCATTTTTTGGAAATCAAAAGTTAGCTGATACTTCGTGTTTAACGAAAGTTTTAAATCTACATATTTCTGCCAGCTCAAACAGACTTTGCCTTTATCATGCAATCAACGAGGCACTTTTTCATGTTTTTTTTCAGTGAAAAAGAGTGAAACTTTGAAGCCTTCATGAACCTTACAAAACACAATGACGCAAGAACAGTTCTTATTTCTAAGTCTCCGTCATTGACATTTTTTCTATTTTAGATTAAGAATAGAAAATCGTGTTTTCGTCATATAGCCCTCTTTGCAAATTGGCAAACGCGCTTGGTTAGTGAACTATCAAGGCTTTAACATTCCTTATACAAACCTGCAGACAAGGCTGATTTAGTTATGAAAGAAATATTGTTAATTGTTCTTTGATTTCGAAGTATCGCTCTCTGGATGTTTGATGCATCCTTTGTTGCAATCGGAAAAGCCCGAGTGGCAAGTGCGCAAAGCTTCGAACTGTGGCAGCAAGCAACAACAGAGTTCACACGCCGCGATCACTCTATTATTGCTTGTTCGCGCCACGTATATATTGGTGTTGTTCTTCGCGTATATTCCGTTCGTGGTAAACCGCGCAGTCAGCGCAACGCCAGCGGAGAAGTTGCAACACTTTCGTTCCAAAGTGGAGTAGGCAAGCAAGCAGTAAAAGCGTCAGTAACATTGTCAGCCCTAGTTTTGTACAAGAACTTCCAGGGCGAATAAACAGTCTAATGATGAAAATGTGCATAAACTCTTTTTACTGTAGAACAGTTCGAAATTTGACCCGGTTTTGAGAATGTTGAGAAATTCCGATTTCTATTCAGATTTCAAGACCTGATTCAACATATTTGGAACCGGAATCTGAACGTATAAGAGGCGGCGATAGCGCAGTGGTGGAGTGTCCGCCTCTCAAGCATGAGGTTAGGTGTTCGACCCACGGCCACAGAGTTGAGGTAGGGCTACACTGACAAGAGCGGGGAACGCTCTCAACCGGCTCGGCAAAACGTAAAATTCAGGCTTCGGCCTGCCACCATTTACTGTCATCAATGTAAAAAAATATATATATATAAAAACATGAAACCTTATTCCTTATAATCATTGCAAGTCTGTATCATGGCCGTCAGTGAGCCAGCAACTAAAAGTGTGCCAACCACCCACTGTTTTCATGTACGGTAATGAAGTGAGTTTAAATTTTCATAATTTCGTTGATTTTTGTTCATTTACTTCTTGACTACGATTTTCTGTGATTTTTACCCCACGAGAAATATCTCACTGATTTTCTTGGTCAGTACGCTAAAGGTATTGCTAAACATTCTCGTCGAAAAGTATCAATCTCACCATTTACATTATGCCCTGGTTTCATGTTACAATAGTGTAACTGCTGTTGCAAAACAACAAATAGTTTCAACAGTTTCAGAAGATGCTTTTCGTCCACTGTTCCAGTGTTACCTAGCTTAAAAGTAAGGGTTTGCGTGCGTACACAACATGCTTTAAGTACATCATCAAATTACAACCTATCTTCATCTGCATGAATGCAAATTACCTATCGCATTGTAATCGATTATTGCATTCTCATCCTCTTGCTCCACCATTTCTAGACATATAGGCCTTCTTCCGTGTGAACCGAGGATAAACGTTAGGAGTGTCTTCGTCACATTCATTCATTTTCACACCCGCTTTTCCACTGGGAAGTTCGCGGTGTCAGCAGCCTTAGGACTCGAAATACCTCACAGTTTTCAGCAATATCTGATAGTACTGCCCGCACACAAAGACGGGACCAAGCAAGTTTGGAAATTTAATAACCGACGCATGGTCCTTGGTCGACCTCTTGGGTTTAGTCAGCAGGACTCGCCTCGCTCTTTCCTGTGGTATTTTGGTCACGTGGCTGAACCATCGTAGCTGAGGTCTCTTTACACGAAGTGGCCCGACATTCCAGGCTTTAAGAATTTCACAGTTGCGCACTTTGTCGCGACGTGTCACACCGTGAACTTTTCGCAAAAAAAACAACTATGCCCTTAGTACTTGAAATAGCACTCTATCAGTCATTACCAAAGATTTATGACCATAGGTGAGAATCGGAACAAAGACCGATTAAACAACTGACAGTTTTTCGGTGGTTGAAACCTCCAGTTTTGTCACCAAAGAGTGATAAATATTACGCACAACTGCGTTTGCGTTACCAATCATGTATCATTGTCCTTTTTCTGCCTTCCACCACTCGAAAATACCACCCCAAGGTACTTGAACTTCTCAACTTGCTGCAGTGTATTTCCGCGTACCTGCAGTGTGCACTGCTTGGGCTTCTGAAGAGGCAGAATACTTCAGTCCTTTTAGCGCTAATATTCATCCCCGCTTGGTCGCACGTAGCTGCAAACCGATCAAATGCATGTTGAAGATCCTGTTCAGAGAATGCAAGCAGTGCCAAATCGTCCGCAAAATGCAAACGTTTCACCTTGCAGCTTCCGACAGTTATACCCTTTTTGACGTGGCTGAGACTGTCTATCCAAATCATATACGAGCTAGACTATGAAGAGGCGTGAGAACAACACACACCCTTGTCGGTTGACTACGCCGACACGGATACAAACTTCTACGCAGGAATACACTGACTTGATGACCAGTAACAGGCGGCCGTCAACATAGGAGTCCTGCAACATTACTTTCCAAAGCTTTTCCCGAGCAACCCGGTGGTATGCTTTTGCGAGGTCGACAAAACATAATTTGGACATCTTCTGCATACTCTCAAGATTTCTCAAAAATTAGCTGTAGAGTAAAAGCTTGATCTGTAGTGCTACGACCAGGACGGAAGATCCTCTGGGTATCATTCAGCTTTGATTCAATTATTTCGCGGCATCATTTTTCAGGCAATTTGCATATATTTTTCCAACGAGGCTAAGCAGGGAGATACCTTGGTACATTGATTTCATCACAACCTGCAGCCTTCCAAACCTTCTGTTTTCTGACAGCCAGGAAGACGTGGGTTGACGTGATGGTACTTTCCTCCCTAAATGCACCGGCGCTGTCCCTATTCGCCTCTCCGGATGCGCAGCGGGCCCAACTTGGTGCCTCCACTAGTGGGTAGTTGATGGGGTCACTGCCGCGTAGCATTCAAACCGGTCCCTCGTCTTTCCCCAACTCGGTCCTTGGTAACGCGCGGCACGACCGATGCGCGGTGGTATTGATTGCTTTCGCCCATTTAATGGGAGTAACTGCCCATATTACACCGTTGGACAAACCAGTCGCGCGGCGTGCACAGCAACGTTGCCATTTCGGGTGCATCAGGTGATACTGGCGTTACTGCGGGCACATTTGTATGTGAGAGGCCTTGCATGACATCTCCTGCAAGCGCAGACATGCCATCGCGGCAATCACCACACCTGAAAAAGAGACGCGATTATGTATTGCGCTCTACGCTTTTCGTAACGGGACAGGGTGGGCGCTGTTTCAGCTCTTTCTGCCTCACAAACCTCCTTTCGTCACCATTACAAATTAATGTTTTTCATTTTCACCGCACTGCTTCAAACCACTCTATCTTGTGGTTTACCCTCAGTTTTATGCTCAACACAAATACAAGGGATGATGATTCAATACTTTCTGTCGGGCCTTCAACGTTAACCTATCGAGATGAATTTTATACATATTGAACTAAGCACTGAGTGTCATCGCTAGGGCAATTTTTGACCTAAAAAACTTGATAATATGACTTTATTTTTCAAAAAATAGGGCTTTACAGTTCATGACCAAACCAAAATGAATGAGCTAGAACATACAAATACTGTACAAAGAAGCATTACCATCGTAAATAGGCATAAGAGATGGTATCCCCATGGTTTGTCGAAGCCACGCTAAAATAAATAGCTCAAAACCTGAACAAAACATATAGTTCGTTTTGAAGCAAATTGAAAACATGCATGAACATTGGTTTATTTCTTTGGGCCAGCAAGAACATGCACTTTAGGCAGTGCAATACATTTCATCCAAATAACTTGGTTCACCTACGTTTTTGCCAACATTCGCATGGTGCCCAAGCGGGTTCAATATGCGGGATGCACTTAAAGACGCAGCGACATCGTAGTATCACCTGATATTGTGAGATTGTTTCAATGGTTTCGTTACTGAATTAGGTTGAAAATATGCAAAATATGGCTTCATGACCTAACATGGAGAATATTACTTTTTATGTTTTATGACTTGTTATAGACTTCGTAAGGAGTTCGATTTTTGTTTTGAATTTCGTTTCAGAGCTTCCTCAACCACAGATAAAATGTGACTTTTATGACTTTAAATGGCCCTGGTCATCGCTTTCCAATCACCAAACTTGATAGTAAATAGACATGAACATTGTCGACTTGCAGGTTCTCTCACCACTTTTTGGTAGGCTAATGAAAGGTGAGATCATGTTATTCCACAATGCTTTCAAGATACAAATAGAAATTACCTTCAAAACTCTGCTACAGCCAATTTTTTTCAAACATTCTAAAACTTTCATATAGAAGCCACGTCTCTACGAGAATCATTGCAAAATATATATCAAGCCAAGTTAAAACTTGCCTCGTTCTTAGCAGTCCCTTCCACTTGTTGAATGATATGATCTGGAAGCTTGTTATGATAGCCGCTAACCTGTAAAGCAGAACCCCGATGTGGTTAAATTATGTAGGCCTATCAATAACATTCCTAAAAGAAAACTTCAAAGTTGCGCTCTAGAAGAAGTTCTAGATATCCCTGGATTCTGTGAATGAAGTACAGCTGTGATCACGAGGGCGAATTAAAAAGTTTGATTTCTGTCAGAATATTGTCCATTATCACCGTTTGACAGCTGAACTGAAGAGCATCACAGTAGCGCCAAAGGCATCTTAAAGTTGATGGATTCAGTACAGTTCAGCTCCCTATCGAGTCATTTGGGAGACATAAAAACGGCGTTTTGTACATTTACGCGCGAGTAAAATTACATTTAGGTATTGTTTTGTCATTGACACCCACCACAATCGAGAATCAAATGCGATGGTTGTGGCAGGGGCATGGGCTTCGCAAGGGTGCCAAGCTCCCCTGGATTTGGAAATGTTGTATTTTGCTATGAACGTTTCAGCAGAAAAATGTTTTTCTTAGGTTCAGAGGTGGTAAAATGAAATTTCACCTCTGTTGAGACCCGGTGGAAAAAATGCTATCGACGCCTATGGGGGGGGATATACGGCGAGATGGGTGGTGCAGACCATTGGTCCGACAACATGCTAATGCTATAAACCAGCATTTTAATTGTTTGTAAATCCACTGGATTTAAATTTCGCAAAAAATGGACCTGACCGGAGTCAGAATTGTCTGGTCTTTGATGTGTTCGCTAATAAGAACTGCTCTAAAAACGTCTACCCTCTTAGGAGAGCACAATGAATGGTTTGTCCAACGAAATTGCACATAAAGATAAGCTTGCTCCTGCAGCTTTGCAATGTCGGTTTTTTGTACTTCTCTTTGACGGTAACTTGCCTAGAAAAAATTTTGTTTTTAGCATAATAAAAACAAAAAAAGCCTTCAAAAAACTATACATATTTATTCTGAGACGTTACTATACATTTTTACGTTACTATACAAACTATACATTTACTATACAAACTATACATTTTTATTCTGAGATACGTTACTATACAAACTATGCGTTACTGTACAGACGTTACTATACAAACTATACATTTTTATTCTGAGATATTAATCCGAAACGTCTCAGAATAAAAATGCATAGTTTTTTGAAGGCTTTTTTAGTGTTAATGAAACTGTTAAGTCTATCCCAATTTTATGCTCCAA
>JGI24021J15306_10004724_pt1 | contig 15943 bp, 7 predicted proteins | sample Ectturendosymbi1_FD_15306 | JGI IMG/M metagenome (IMG submission 15306) | reverse complement strand
AACCGGTTTGTTGCAACAACAAAACATCGATTTTCTCGTGGACAGTGTTGCAGGTTAGGGATTCATTTCAACAGAGTTTCATAAAAGCGCATGTCTCTTATAGCGAAGCCATCGTGAAAACGCCAACGAAAGAATTTAATGAAAGATTTCGTTGAGCACAAATCAAATAATACCTAATGTAGTCAACCATTTCTTGTCCTAATTGACGGAATTTAGCCAGCAGATATATTTCAAAAACAGAAAGGCGGATGATATGATTAAGAAAGTTGCTACAATCTTGCAACACACTGTGTTATCATACAAGTTGAGCAAACAAAATATTAGCTATATCAGGTGGTGCAATGGTTGTTTAGGCCCAGGGAACTGCCCCAAATTGTTTCGTTCAATCCGTTTATGGTTTTCGAGTTTGCACCACGCAGTCTTGTTTGTAATCTGCAACAATGAGCGGAAACGCAGCAAATCATTCGCAAGCTCATGTCGAACAGGTTATCTGCTGTTGGAGGAAGACAAAGCTTTAGGATGAAGTGAAGCTTGAATCCTTCGTGCGTCTACAAAGCACTATTGAATAACTTTATTGTTTGATTAAAAGTGTCAAAGATTTCGCACCAGCACTGCCACATCTTTCGCTTTTCAGCAATGCGTGTTGTCGAGAACGTCTTCTCTATTACTCTTTTGTGACTCATGCCTTTTGTCATCGACATTTTGACCTCTGAGACAAACTGCGTAACAGGAAATGTTTGTTCCTCTTCTCGCAAATCACAGTTTTCCGACCCTTGACTTACGGATGTACTTGGCTGCTCGCTTTCAAATGAAGCACACCACTTATCAATTGCGATGGCGCGAATGAGTCATATGCAAACAGTGCGTTCCTGCAACTACCAAAAGCTTATTGCGGCAAAAGAACTGGTGCGGCAATGATTTCGCAGTACGATTTAACAAAACAGTTGAAGGCTTCTGACAAGGATTCCTCAAAGCATTTGACTTTTTTCAGAACAACAATAATCCGCTTGCAAAGTGTAATGCGTTGTCATGTTGAAGCACTCGGTTGCGTTTGTGACTGGTTGGCATCCGCAATAAAAACTGGTGGTCACGTGACCACGTCCCAAACCGATGTTAAAAATAACCACTAGAATCCATGCGGGGATATCGCGACCGAAAATGTCCTGCTGTGGCACACCGCTTGAAAAGATCGCTGCGAATATCTATCATTAGGAAAAGTTCAAGAAGCGATCTGCTGGCAGAACTAGTCCTTCATTGAAATGCAACTTGTACAGATTCTGCAAATGGCCGAACAGGAAGAAGAGCACGAACTTGAAGTGATCAGCTTAAAAATATGCTTGACTGTGCAGCCGCAACAATGCCAATCAATAAACAAAGATCAAACTTGTTTAGATAGTAATTGTCAGTGTCAAACTGCACTGCAAAAGTCAACAGCAGTTGGATTGATTAAAAAACGTAATCGGGGGCGTAACGAGGGGGGTAAGGGGGAACAATTCCCCGGGCTCGGAATCACTATGGGGGGGCCGAATGACTGCGGGGTCCTCGAAAAGTCCCAACAGTGTCACAAGTACTTTCTTCAATGCAGTACACTGGCTTCCGAAAGACCTCAGGTTGGAACATATGGGCGCCAAACTTGCTTCTGGCCCCAGGCGCCATTTAACCTCGCTACGCCCCTGAACGTAATGGCGAAAACACATTTACTGAAGGAGATGATAGTTCGTAGCTTGATCAACATCGTACTGTTTTGAAGGTGGGTTTCAACCTGTAACAGATTGACTGAGATGGCATAGGGTCGTGTGGAATGTGGAAAATGGATTGTCATAATCAAAATAGTCTCTGTCGGCTCATGCTCATCCATTAAATACGACATGACTATGTTTGAAGAGATTAAATGTTCGAAAAAATAGTTTGCTACAGTATACTATCAACTTCAAATTTTTTAAGAGAAGTTTGCTGTAACGAAAACAAAGCAAAATCATAGATTTAAACGTTTGTGTTATATATCAGAAATTCGTTTTGTTATCTGAAAACAAAAAAGCAATTTCCGCTGAGCATCAGTCTTTGTCTTTCCTGCGTTGTCTCAGTTTTTGTCTCTTTTTTCTGCAATATCTTTGTCTGTTTTAAAATTATTGCTTGCATATTTTAATTCCGTTATCGGTTTAGATTTTACCCTACTTTATCTTAAAACATTGGTTCCCATCTGAAGATCCTTGGATTCCTGGGGTTCCACGAAAGTACAATGGGCTGCGAGTGTCAGCCTTTTTCACGCCATGACCAATGCCAACAACAATTTGACATCGGTTAAGTGAACACGTTTACTGCTTGATTAAATTAATTCTCTGATTCCGCCGTTGAAAAATATTTTTATTAATCACGATAGGTTTTCATAAGAATGGATTTTCTCAAACAAACGATTCTGAAGTTTGGAGTTGTGGAAGGAATATTAAATGCACACAGGAGTTCTCGATTAGGAAAAGTTTGAAAAGCATTGCTTTAACGTGTTTCCGTTTACCGAAAAACAATGTACTTGTTCAGTTCTTTCGCCAAATTCTGCTGCACAACAGCTTGACGTAGAATAATCTTGCAGCAGCAAATAGTCAAAAAGACCTTCCTCAGTCAGTCCAAGACCACCTAAATGAACAGAGTGTTTCTCTAGGTGACCTTGGTCAGTCACGTTTTGTTCCCACGCAGTCTGCCTTGTTCGATGGTGACGCAGGACGCCGAACGGACATTTACCAGATCAGCTTGTTTGCTCAAAACCTGCCCTCCGCTCAGTTGTGTCACGTGACACGTAACTTACAGCTGCGCAAGAACCACGTGGCGGCATTCCGTGCGAGCAGGATGGACACTTTACCATGAAAAGTAATCGCGGCCACGACACGCCAAGCCCGTGCCACTCCCAGTCTTATTTACTCCAGCTGCCACCTACTGCCATTCTACTTTTGTTTACTCTGTGGCCAACTGATTCCCACTGGCTCTTGTCCAAAAGTGTTAGTTCAAATTCTGTAGTTTCACAGGTGTCGGAAGGGAGGAAGCGGAGGACCTTGGCCCTACGTATTACATTTTTAGCAAAAAAGGTCATTTTCCTAGTTTCGTGAGAGAAAAATTACACTTAACCGTTATTGACGCCTGGAAACATTTTGTTGGCTACCTGTGGAAATCCATATTGGCCCTTCCCTGGAAAAATTTCTTGCGACTGCCGTGAGTAGTTTATACCTGAAATAGGACGAATGGGACGCGAGCTGTAAAGCACGCCAAGCCTCCGTTCGTGAGCGCATACTAATCAGCCGTTAAAGTCTGCATGAACGTGTTCAACTGCGAAACCATGATTGCCTTAAAGAATTGCATCCTTGTTAAATCATACATGTATTAGAAACTCCTTTTGAAGGAGACGACTTCACATTGGCAACATGGGCGTCGGAAGGATTTTTTCCACGGGGGGCCAGTAGGGGATTTTCCGAAAATTTTTTTTTCAAAAGTGGTGAAATTTGGTTTTCCCCCCCTCGAAATTGAAAAAACAACCTTTTTTGCTAGTAATTTCAAATTCCAGGGGTGGCCAAGGCACCCCCTGCCCCCCTTCCTACGTCCATGATTGGCAACAGTTTTTCAGAAAACAGGGAAAATGCATGCGTATACTACGTTTCTAAAAAGAATAACATTTATTGGTTTGCGGTTGTACGACAAAAATTTAATGTACTCAGGTGTACGTACGCAAATAAGAACATTTTGGAAAACACTGGCTTGACGTGGTTTTGTTTATGGAAGAATAATGTAATTACGCAATTCTTGCTGTTTAAGCCTGTTGCAGATTCAGTGGAATAGCATTGCAGCAATGGCCAAATGATACGTTTCTCGGTGAGTCACGTTTTATTCCCGCGCAGTCTGCCTGTGGTCAAGGCCTCCTAGTTATACACTATTTAGGATGACTTGCTGTTGTTCGGTGGTGACGCAGCCGGCAGCCGTACGGAAATTCTCCAGATCAGCTTGTTTACTCAAATCCTGCCCTGCCTCAATTGTGTTATGCGACACAGACGTTATATTTGTGCAAGAACTAAGTGGCGACATTCCGTGCCTGCACCATGAACTTTTCTCTGGATAGTAGTAATCGCAGTCACCACATCCCTCGTCCAAACAAGTCCAGTCATATTGACTCCACGCAAGGCCTCCCCCTACATCGCATTTGTCCAAAGTTTTTTGCGCACATCCCCAATATCCACCACCTTCTGTCTACGTTCAAAGAAATATCTCTTTGTTTGTTCTTGCCTGTGACACTTCCTGTTGTTTCTACTTATACTCCATTGTGCCTTGCAGGTTTTGATGGGGTAAAAGTAGTGTCTGGAGATCCGATCATTATGTTTGAATAAGAAGCTCGAAAACGCTTTTATTCACTGCTTTATTTCATGTGTTAAGATAAAAGTTAAACAAGGTTCACCCTGAGGTGCATTTGAATGATATCATGCAGCATTAGTCGCGGCAAGCAAAGCAACTTATGGTATCTTACCCAGTATCTGAGTAAAAACTCATTGCGGAGTATGAAAAGGAAAAAATGACTGCCCGCGATGGAAAAACATACGCCAAACAAGTGCCGGGATTATACGCCACACATTGTGGCGATGTAGGATCTGCTTTTCTTTTGCATATCGTGATGTTACATACCCCACACAATAGTTCTACAAAAATTATCACTTGTAAGCAATATATTTCACTCTTGCACCGAGATTGAAACCAATGTAATCATATTCCTTCAGGATCTTGTTCCATTTCAACCTTGCAACGTACTGTAAAATCCTATGCTTTGAGAAGACAAAATGTTAGCTATTTCAGGTGGTGCAAATGATTGTTTGGGCCCAGGGAACTGCCCCAAATTGTTTCATTCAATTCGTTTATGATTTTCGTGTTTGCACCACGCAGCCCTGCTTGTAAGCTGCAACGATGAGCGAAAACGTAGCAAATCTTTCACCAGCTCAGGTTAAACAGGTTACATGCTAAAGTAGGAAGACAAAGCTTTTGGATGAAGTGAAGCTTGAATCCTTCATGCTTCTACAAAACACTTCAAACAACTTCATTGTTTGAAAAAATCTTCAAATATATCGCACCAGCATTGTCGCATCATTCACTTTTCAGCGATGCGTGTAGGGGAGAACGTCTTTTCCATTGTTCGTTTCTGACCCTTGCCTTTTGTTATCGACATTTTGACCTCTAAGCAAAACTGCTTAACAGGAAATATTTGTTCCTCTTCTGGCGAATCACAGTTTTCTGACCCTTGACTTGCGGATGTACCCTGCATGGCTGCTCGCTTTCGAATGACGCACACCATTTGGCAATTGTGATAGCGCTAATCTGTCATATCCAAACAGTAGGTTCGTCTAACTACCTAAAACTTATTGCGGCAATTGAGATGGTGCGGCAGTGATTCCGCAGTAAGAATGAACACAACAGCTGAAAGCTTCGAACAAGGATTCCTCAAAGCATTTGGCTTTTTTCTTCAGATCAACAATAATCCTTCGCAAAGTCGTGGGTTAAATATACCGTTACAGACGTTCCCTCAAGTCTTTAATTTCACCTCCGTTGTTCAGTATGGTGAAAACATTCATGAACCTAAACCTCGGCTCCATTTTGAAATTTTGTTCATGGGACATCTGAGGAAAGCTTCCATTCACATTTGAAGCGGAAGAATCCATCAGAGTCGAGCAGTTTTTAAAAATGTCCCGAAACGATTGCACCAGAAAATGCGATTGTTCGGCAGTTGCGGTGTATTTGGAAACAAAATAAAGAGAAACACTTTGGTCTAGACTCTAGATTAACACATTGATGTCATCTGAATGTAATTGAAAATATGGGAAACGTTCCCTTGTATTTACGAAATAGAGATCAAAATGCAAGCACAAAATTTCAGGGCAGTTTTTTCCAGTAGTGTGTATGTGCATAACGGCACTGTGCATGCATCTCTTTATGTTCAGACTTTTGCATTTTTTGCAAGGATTAATCACCAGTTTCTAATTTATTCAAACCAAAACCATCGCTGCTCAAGTCTTCTTGTTGCAAAGGGCATTCGCTCGTTGAACTTCTGTTTTCTTCCATCATGATTCATTCACATGACGTTTCATTCAATCGAACACGCGAAAATATCGGCGTCAACTTTGGTGGTTTCCGTGATGCGCGTTGCTTCTGTTCAGGGTCTTTGTGTGTGAATAAAGCAATGCTTTGGATTTCCTCTGTTACGTAATTTATTAGGACACCTTGTTATCGTTCTGGAGTTATTTATAAAAAGAACGATTTATGCAAGCATTGGTTCATAACACGTTTGTTGGTGAAAATTAAACAACAAATGAACAAACAAAAGATGCTACAGTGTTTTCGTTAGTTAACCAATGGGATTATGACGTTCTGTGTTTAATAGTACTGTAGGTTTGAAAACAAGATCCAAAATCCAAGTGTCCAACAGCTTTTGCATGTTTATTGGTAACCGTTATGGCTTGATACCAAGACGACAGCATGATGGATGTTTTACTGATTTCCTTTAGTCCTGAGTGTATTATGTGAGCAGAACTTCAACTCTTGGTGCAACCAAGGCACCCGCCTGAACCATTTCATCAGACGTTAAGGTCATCCACACGTGTGCTTATTCACGAAATCTGAATTGGTTGGTTTAAAAACGTGCAGTTTCGTTCGATCAGACATATGTGAGCAGCACTTCTGATAAACCAAGGGTCTTTCCACCCAACCGTTTGCCTATTTGTAAAAACAGTCCTGCTTGCATGGGATGAATGTAATGGTGACAGTTTAGTGAACACATGTGCAGGATGACTTATCATCAGCAAAACACCAAGAAAAAAAGTTCACGTTCAAAAACGAAGCTACTTTGAGATAAATCTTGTTTCAAAATCTTAAATCAGTAATCCGGGAAATGTCATTAAGCGGTGGTGCGTGCCATACAAATACACCTAATTCTCCTGCAGGAAAAATGCGAATTCTCACTAGGTTCCACGCAGAAATTAGCTGCATGGAAACTGTGATACGTTGACATGGTAAAGCACTTGATTGCGTTTGCGACTGGTTGACATCTGCAATAAAACACTGGTGGTCACGTGACAACGTCCTAAACCGATGTTAAAGAATAACTACCGGAGAGTAAATCATCCATGAAGGGATAATGCGACCGAAAGTAATCTTCTTTAGCATACTGCTTGATTCAGATTACTACAATAATCCATATTTTTGGAATAAGTTCAAGGAGCGGTCGGTTAAACAGACAGTTCTTTCACTGAAATGCAGCATGCACAGATTCCGCAAAGGGGCGAGTAGCAAGAAGAGCAGGAACTTGAGTTGCTCAGCTTTAAAACAATATGCTTGGCTGTGTAGCCGCAACAATGTGAATCCGTAACCAAAAATCAAACTTACCTAGTAATAGGGAAAAAATTCCTGTGCAAGCGTCAATAGCACTTGTTTTGATTAAGAATGTAATGGTGAAAACACATCTCCTAAAAGATGTGCAAGTTTGTAGTCTGGCTAACATCGTCCTGTTTTGAAGGTGTGATTCAACCTCTAACAGATTTACTGAGACGTCTAAAGGCCGTGTGGAAAAAGGTTCTTACAAAGAAAATAATCTTTGCCTGCTCGTCCTTGAAATGCGATATGGCTATGTTTGAAGAGATTGAATGTTCGAAAAAACAGTTTACTAGTGTCCATATCAACTTCAGATTTTTGAGAGATTTGCTGTAGTGAAAACAAGGCAAAATCATAGATGTAGATCTGTGTGTTTTTCACAAAGAACAATTTGTTTTGTTGTCAGAAAACAAGAAAACANTTTCTACTGCGTATCAGGCTCTGTCGTTCCTGCGTTGACCACAGAATCAGTTTTTGTGTTTTTTTCTGCAATATTTTTGTCTGTTCTAACAACTAATCCCTGAATTTTTAAATTCATTTTTCGGTAAAAAATTTCCCTTATTTCAGCCTAAAGCAGCAGTTCCCAACCTGGGATCATTGGTTTCCTGAGGTTCTGCGAAAGCACAACAAAGGGTCGGGGAGCGTTAGCCTTTTCACACCACGACGAATGCAAGCAAAAAGTTTGGCATCAATCTAGTCCAGGGGTGGGCAATTAATTTGGCTCGGGAGCCACTTTGAGAAGGCCGTGTATAGCGGAGGGCCATACCTTCTGATGGAAATGGAAGCAAGTCACGTTTCAAGTTAGCCTCAGCACTAACGTTTACTGTGATAATTTGGAAGATAGTTCAGATTTGAAGGTTTTCCTGAATGTTTCCGTGGGCCACTGAAAACGCTGTTGGGGGCCACATGTGGCCCGCGGGCCGCTATTTGCCCAGCTCTGATCTAGTCAACACTTTTGCTGCTGGAGTTAATTCAATTCGCTGATTCCGCCGTTGGAAAATATTTTACTAACCACAATAGGTTTTCACAAGATTGCATTTTCTTAAGCAGCATATTCTGAAGTTTGGAGTTGTGGAAGAAAAATAAATCGTACACAGATTTGTGCAAGTAGGAAAAAATTTGGAAAGCACTGGCTTAACGTGTTTTCGTTTAACGAAAAACAACATACGTGCCCAGTTCTTCCCGCCAAATTCTGTTGTGCAACAGCTTGTGGTAAAATAGTCTTGCAGCAGTAAATAGTCAAGGATATCTTTCTGAGTCAGTCACGTTTTACGCACGCAGTCTGCCTGTTGTTCAGTGGTTACGCAAGACGTCGATCTCAAATTTACCAGATCAGCTTGTTTTATCGAACCCTGCCTTCTGTTCAATCGAGTCACGTGACACGAAGCTTGTAGTTGCGCACGAACCACGTGGCAGCATTCCGTGCGTGCTGGATCGACTTTTACTCTGATTAGTCATCGCGGTCACGACACGACCAACCATCGTCACAACAAGCCCAGCCCTATTTAGTCCAGTTGCCACCTGTGCCATTCTATTTCTGTTTACTCAGTGGCGAACTGATTCCCGCTTGCCTTTGTTCAAAGCTGTTATATCGAATTGAGTAGTTTATAGGACGAACGGCAGGCGACGTAAGCTGCAGAGCATACGACACCAAGACTCCAATCTTGAGCGTACTCGTCAGCCGTTGAAGTCTGCGTAAACGCGTTGGAACACGAACCTTTGGTTGTCTTAAAAATTAGCACCGTTGTTCAATCATACATGTATGAGAAACTCATTTTGAAACCTTCCATTCGCAACAATTTTTCAGGAACCTGGGAAAAAATACATGCAGATACTGCGTTTCTAAAAAGAATAGCATTTAAGGGTTTGACGTTGTACGACGGTAATTTAATGTGCTGAGTTGAATTGAGTTTATTTGACGAAAATTAAGAATTCCAAATATGAGAAAGAGACCATAGCAATTGCAAAAACGCCAGGGCACCGAAAAAAAAACAGAAGGTTATCGAGTCGTTGCCCCTTGATTGGTGGATAAGGTTTATAGCAAGCCAAGTTTACATCGAATTCGTATACGTGCGAAAGAGCTGCCAGATGATCAACACGCTTGCGCAGGGAGTCCTAGGTCGCAACAGGTCTTTCTCGGTGGGTCAGGTTCTCAGATCCGCAAGGATCTGGGGGTGGCAGAAAAAGTATAAACCTAGCTAAAATGAAACTCTGCTCGGGTTGTCATAACCCTTTCGCATCTGACAAGCTCTACAAATGTTTGCAGCGGTTATAGAATGAGAATGAGTCATCCAGTGCAGCCAGCATATTGTTGGTATGGTATGGAGAGGCTGGGACCTTCTGGGGTCGGGTATTCTGAAAGTACTAAGACGTATGGAATTAAGAAAAGTTTGGAAATAACTGCCTTAACGTCCTTTCGTTCATGCAAGAATAACGTAGTTGCATAATTCTTACTGTTTTAGTCTGTTGCAGATTCAGTGTAATAGTCTTGCAGCAATGGCCAAATGATGAGTTTCTCCGTGAGTCAGGTTTTATTCCGCGCGGTATGCCCGTTGTTCGGTGGTGACGCAAGACGCCGAATGGAAATTTACCAGATCAGCTTTTTTCTCAAACCCTGCCCTCCGCTCACTTGTGTCACGTGACAGACGTTATAGTTGCGCAAAAACCATGTGGCGGCAATCCGTGCGTGTGGCTATTCTCTGCATAGCAGTAACGGCAGTCACCACATCCCTCGTCAAAACAAGCCCAGTCTTATTGACTCTACGTCGCCTTTGTCTTTAGCTGTTGTCTCAAGTCTCCAATGACTACAATCTTCTGCCTAAGTTCAAAGGAATATCTCTCTGTCTTTTCTTGCCTGTGATAATTTCTGCTGTTTCTGCTCATACTCCACTGTGCCTTGTAGATTTTGATGAGGTAAAAATTGGTGTTTCGAGATCCCATCGTTATGGATGAACAAGAAGCTCGATGACGCTTATGTTTCAATGCTTTATTTCAGGTGTTGAGGCAAAAGTCAGACAAGGTTTATCCTGAGGTGCATTTGACTGATGATGTCATGCAGTATTAGTCGTGGCAAGCAAAGCAACTTATGGTATCTTACTTAGGATCTGAGTATCAACTCATTGCAGAGCATGAAAAGGATAACAATAACTGTCCGCGATGGAAAAACATTTGAAAATGCCAGCACAAATGTTGTTCGAAATGCGTCATGAATGATCAACCAAATAACAGTAAATGCATTCAGCCTTTGTTTTGGTTACAGTGAAGGAGTGAAGGTATATTTGCATCACAAAATATTTCAAGGTTGTGTTAAGGTCAGAAATAGTTTGAAAGGTCACAAAATTTACAAATTGTCACGTAATATCTGGAGAGAAAACAAAAAATCGTTAGCTATTAAAAAAGACGTGATGATCTTTAGACGAACAAGTTCTTCAACTTGAGTCCCTGGATATGTCACTGTTCCCAGGCTTGCATTTCCGTACCTTGTTTGTCGGTTACATCAGTGAGTGAAAACGCAACATTTTTTTGGTATTCACCAGTTTCTGTCATGCGGACCATTCCTAAAGTCACGCTAGAAACAACCAGAGGTGAAACTAAACACAAACTTGTTGTACACCATAAAAAGAAGTTCTACAAAATTTAATTACTTTCAAGTGTTACGCACCACCATTGCCGCAACAGTCGTATTTGTGCAATATGCACTTTGCAAGTAACCCTCTTATTTATCATTCGTTTATGACTCATACTTTATGTCTATGGCACTTTGACCTCTGGCGAGACAATTTGCGGTTGACCCTCTTCCTGCAGATCATGCTTTGTCTGCGCTTTCACGTAGGGATGACTCGTTTTTAAGTCACAATTGCCACAGAGTGAATGAATCATACAAAAGCAGTGGGTTCGTCTAGCTACCAAAAGCTCGTTGCAGCAATGGAGCATGCAGGTGCGGCAATGATTTTAGAACGATATTTAGCGAAACGTTTGAATGCCCTTGACAGCTATTAAAAAGAACACGCAACTTAACAAAACAAACCTAATATGCAGCAATGTTTTGTAGCAAACACGATTATTTCAGAATTTGTTGGTGATCACTTGATTTTCGCCTCTGTTGTTCAGTGTGACGAAATAAATGCGATAATGAAGAACCAAAGAATTCGGTTTTGTTTTAAAATTTCGTTTCGTGGGAATTCTTCGCCTCATTTCAATTCACATCTGAAGTTCAAGAAAATAGCAGGTGGAGCAGTGTATCAAAATGATCAGGAAGCATGGTGCCAGTCTAAGTGACATTGTGTGACAGCTGTGGTGTTTGGGGCAAAAAATAAAGGATAGGGACGTTTGGTAAACAGTAACCCACTGATGTCGTCCGAGGGTAATACAAAATACTGCACATGTTTCCTAGACTTTTTGCAGACATAATGTGAAAAGCACAAAATGGCAGGGATGTATTTCAAGGTGGTATTTGCAGGAGGATGAGTAGGAGAGTTAATATTTTTCAAGAGTTTTTGTTTCAGCAGGTTTAATCACCAACGTATGAATTAATCAAACCAAGGTCATCGCCTCTCCAGAGGCCTTGCTGCAAACGTAATTATCCTTTGAACTCATCTTTTTTCCAGCATGACTCATTCACAAGACGTTGGTGACATTCGATCTGTCAGGTGTCTTGAGTTAGACCAAAAAACGAGACTAACAACCACGTGAAGTGCTCAGGTTTGCTACATAACTTCAGCGAATGAAGAATGGATACAACAGTTGGTGATATCTATCGCGACGCTTGTCTATTTTAATTTTTTACAAATAATTTTAATTTTGAAGCAACGTCCTGCTGAAAGTAACGAACCTACCCTGTTTATAAGCGACATATTAACGTTTTCATTGTGTTCAGATTTCGACCAATGTTGCACTGGCCTTAACGGTTTTCAAGTTGCATGCTGCTTCTATGTATGGTTTTCTTACAGGACTAAACTAATCTTTTGGATTTTCCTCTCATTGGATTGCTAGACCACCTAACAACTCATCAGACGTTCTTTGTATTATGACGGTTTTCTTTAGTACAAGCCCACACTTCACTGCAATTCAATGCGACTCGAAAAGCACTAAAATAAACGCTTTCTATAAGAGTTTCACGCGAATACATTTCGCAAACGCGTGAAACACTTGGAAATGCACCGAACGCGCAAGACTTTAAATGAAGATTGGGTGAGCGCATTCTGAAATTACGTTGAGCGTGCGCATTCTGTATACGCCTTGCAGAATGTTGAAAGTAAGAATTACTCTCCTGAATTTATTAAGAAACAACTCCGAAAAGGTGCAAAAAGTGGAAAAATGAGCAGAATCGCAATCATCGGGGTGAACAAAGATGTTCAGTGCAAAATGATCAGCCCCAACATGAACAAATATGGACACTAAAAGTGTTCAACTCAAGTTAAAAATAACTCGAAGGGTTGCGTTAAAAAGTATAAAAGCAGCAGTGATAAGATCAAAAACTTAGAAGGGTTTCCCGCTCAATATAGCCGTGATGCAGGTACGGACACTTTTGGAGCTCTTAGTGGTTTTTAATTGGGAAATACGTACCTAACGAATAAAGGTTCGATTCTGATTGAATCTGGTTCGGTTGAAGAGCCAGCCCAAGCACGGTAAGAGTTGGGCCTATGTAAGAGTTCTTTAGTAAAGAAGTANGTCTCAGATACATTGAATTTTGCTTCAAGTCAGGGGAGAACTCATAACAAATACAGGAGCACCTTAAAATGACGGAAAATGTCGTTCCTGCTATGAACAGTGCTCTGGGAAACCAGAGAAACAGTTCAGCTTAAATTCAATTATTTCCTGAGTGACGAGGTGTTGTAACGCCACCACAAAACAATCTGCCTTACCCGAATTGGATACGGGAAAATAATAGAAAAGTGTTTGCAAGTTGTTTTGAAATCTCAATTGGGCTGTGACTGTGGTTGCAGACATGTGAAATATTTTTGCGATTCTGTTTTGTTGAAAAGTTTTGTCAGAAAAGTATGTAGTTGGAGAACTAGATTGCTTGACTGACTATGATTAAACGGGGCTTTATAAATCTGAGTAAATGAATTTTTTGTTCTATATGTTTTAATTCTACGCGTATTTTAATGGAAACGTTATAGCGCAAGTGTTTACTTTGCGAACGTGAGAATAAAAGATGTGAAACGAAATTAAATCTAATGGGAGATGTCACTGGCTGGTTTAAAAACTAAGTCAATGTTCGTTGCCCATTTTGTCAGATGTTGTCTCACCCCACAGTGCTGAGCTAGTAACTTTGATTAAGTTAACCCTAGTTGCATGTATAAGCCGACGTTCCAGTATGATGACAAGGCGAAAGTTCAGCAACTTTTTGCGATCTCTTCCGGGCAGGGATCGGCAAAAGTTCAAGTTGAAGTTCAAGTTTATTATCGTTTCAATTGACTCAGCTATTGCAATTTTGGGATCACGAAACACATCGGCTTGACAAATCAGATATAATAGTTTTTGTAAACTTTACAAGAAAATTAAACGTTGGCGTGCAATTAACCTATTCCTAGAGCATTTTAGGGGCAATACCGTGGTTCATGCTGTCAGCTGTTTACTAGGATGTCTGCCTGAGGTATCATATGATAAAAATGTAATAAACCATGCAAACACGTTGTGCGTTGTTACGTCATGATTGTTTTAACGCACTGATCAATATTGACCTTGTTGCATTCATTCCGACACAAAGGCATGCTTCTATTTAGAACTCTTGGTCTGATGTAGGAGATAGGCCAAGGGTGTACAACCTTTTGCTATTGCCGGCCGCATTACTTTCATTTATATAAGTACCGCCGCCAATGAGTTCGAGTTATATTTATGAGATAGGTTTAATTAAAGAATAGGCTTTATCCGGTATATGTCAAGTTGCGTATTCATTCTATAACTCATTGTGACATCACCATCCAGATTGTTACGCATCGTGTCGACTGATTTTCTTGCTTGGCGTTTGTTTTGCTTCAATATACGCCAGCACGGCCGCCAAATCTTATATTTTAAATTACATGTGGGCGGCTGCATATTTCATTATCGAAGGCCGTAGGTGTGCACCGTTGATCTTAGGCTAACTGCTTTGAGAGCGCACTGAGTAGTTTTAGACTAAAGTTAAAAGCTTCATACACACACCTGTCATGCCCAGGATGAATTTTTCGAAGTTATTAAACGACGAAGTTTGCAACTGGAATTTTCATGACAGAGTTTATGTGATTTTGGATAAGAACAACAAATGAATGCCCAGTGATTTCTGATTTCACCATTCAAAAATTCTTAGCCTTTAGCACAACCTGTTTGTTTGAAGCTGCATTCCGATATTGATAATGATGAAGTCCAAAAACTTACCTTTTTCGAAAATTGTTGAGAATGTCCTTCGTCCTGCGTTGTCTTGTACCAATCTACGAACGGATGGTCTGTGTAAAAATAATCAAGAACATCCACCCCATTAGTTGTGCTTAATAACTTCCATAAACTGACTTGTTTTTTATTAATTTGCTTTTCGCTTTACGGTTTCCATTGCGTGGTAGTTTTATTACTGTATAGTTACATTCGTGGATTGTGTGCATTTATACGATTTCGGCATGTAGACAAAAATGCCCCTTGATAATTGTAATAGGACGTTTACACGTATCGTCAAGAGGATCGCTCAGAAAAAACGTTTTTGAAAATGGGTCTCAGATCAAAAAAGTTTGAGAAGCCTCGATCTGGTCAACCAACCCCGTTTGTCACTTCATGTGCACTATTAAGAGAAAACAACAGTTGGTAATCAAATACAAAAACAAACAAAAAAAGATTAAGTGCGAACAAGTACGTGAGGTTAACTGAAAACAACGGCGCAGGTGACTTGAACTTTACCCTGCAACAGAAGTTACTGCATCAATGATCGGTTTACATACGATTTCGGGCAAACTGTAGGTTTGAACTGTATGTCAAAGCAATCAAATATTGCACTGCACGATAATCGATGCGTGGTGATGGGACTTCCAACATATATTTTCCGCGTGCAACATGCACTGCTGAGTAAAAGAACCCGTTGTTACAAAACCCATGGCGGGTTTGGTGGAATTATTAAAATATTATATGGCGGGCATGGCGGAATTACTAAAATATTATAAACGCTACTTAGAGTAGTTGTCGACAGTATAGAATCTTCCTAGATTCTGGGAAGTTACATCATCATGGTCATCTCGCTGGTCGAGTGTCTTGTGCTTGAATGGTCTGCACTTTTGCAGTAGTGCTGTAGTGTAGAGGCAAGCATGGCCATTTCACCTCTATCATTTTCCGTTCTTTTTGTCGCATCGCCATGCATTTGTTGGTAGAGAGGTAACCAAGTCCAAATATCAGGAGCGGAGATAGTTTGTTTCGGTTGAACGCTGCAATCCCATTACCGTGCTTCAAAATTTTCCTTACCACGCGTGGCCAAACGTCATCCAACCGTGAAGCTTCCCAATTCCGACCACCTGAGCTCGAGCCTATTGGCCAGACTTTATAGTGCGCCAGATCACATTGCTTGATAGTGCGCCAGATCACATTGCTTCGAAAG
>JGI24021J15306_10004723_pt1 | contig 15946 bp, 13 predicted proteins | sample Ectturendosymbi1_FD_15306 | JGI IMG/M metagenome (IMG submission 15306) | reverse complement strand
TTTTGGGAGCGTAGCCCCCCCAAACAAAGCTCCAAGCCCCCCCAAATTGCAACATGAAACACTATAAATCAGTTGAGTTCTTGTCAATTTTTAGAGTATCAAGCCCCCCCGCAGAAACGCAAAGCCCCCCTATTGAAAACTTTCTGGTGACGGTTCTGCTATGAAGCACAATCACGCAAGAACATCTGGAAGCGTTTATGCTGATGTCCGTAGAGAAAGGATTTCTGGCCAAACTTGACAATAAAGATACCATCAATAATGTTGCTGCCAGCAGTGAACTGCGTAGACACTTGCTTTCCTGAACTGTGCTTGTTTTAAATAAAATCAATTAAGTTTTAGTTGATAAGGCATTTTTTTGATCCAGCATTTTGCGCATTGTTTTAGACAAAACACAGACTTTCGTTTGAGAATCCACGCTGTTCTGTTTTCGTTAAATATGAAAAATTCTGGGCATATCAAAGTAGGCTATGGGAACAGTCTCACATAATGCAACTTTCAATTTAATAAATGGCACCCATTTTTCGCTGTTGAGCAGCTCCTTTGATACGCACACCAATTTTTATGATCCTTCTATTAGCTGCAGTGCCCTTCTGTTGCTCTTTGCTGCACGGGCCACGGCCGGCGTAGTGAGAAGCCCAGTCCGCCCCTGTGCACAATCATTCATTTAGTATCTTCGGAAACATCTTTTCAGCCTGTTGTACAATGACTCCAAGTCTGTCTTTGGCAGGGGTGGGGAACTAGCGGCCCGCCGACCAAATGCGGCCTGCGTGAACATTTAATATGGCTCGCACCAGAATATTCGTAACCCAGGTTAGAACACAACATCGATATGGACAGTCAGCCAAGGGAAGTATTTCTCGCTCCTTCACATAGCTTTCTCCCCTTAGTTTTATTAAAGAAGATCAAGTTAGGATTTAAACATAAAATTCACTTATTTTGCGGCCCTCCAGAGATAGGCTATTCCACAATACACGCGGCCCGTGATAGCAAATAGTTTTCCCATCCCTGGTCTATGGTGTAATCTCAGTACCGTAGTGTAGTCCCATGCCCTACTGATTCAACACTCAAGTTTGTCACCATGAGTCTGCTGCTGGTGAAGCAAGATAGGGCTCTTTCAATATACATTGAGGCAGATGTTTGCTACGTACCTGGACTAGGGTTAGCGAGAGTACGCCTACTGTGATCTGTAGCTTGGACTAGCTAGAGCAAGGTAGCTGTTTTAATATGGTCTGTAGTCTACACTAGGCCCTGCTGTCTTCACGCCTAGTAGCCTATACGTGAACCTACATTGACTGGTTGTTGGACGATACCAGGTCAGTTAGCTTTTTTCGACTTTTCGTCCTTGAACTCGTTACGCAACATTGTTGTTTTGTGACATTGACTTGTTAGGCTGAATGTTAAGTGGGTCATGTCAAAATTTGTGAGATACTTTAAGCAAGTTTGTTGTTTTAAATGCTCTTTTGGTTTGTGAACTAGTACTGCTGGTTAATTAAAGTGCAACAATGGGTAAGATTAATAAATGATATTACGAATATGAAATCATAGATGGTCTTGAAATGGAACCATTGTTACTAAACAAACGACTTAAAAAAAGCTTGGTGTGGCAAAACTTCAGTTTGCTTTTTGATGCATTTGACTCTGAAAAGTAACTTAGGTTATGCGGTATGTCAAGCTTGCAAGATTAAGATATGTCAAGCTTGCTGTTCATAGGCATATGTAGGCATGGCAGATCCCAAAGTGGCACAATGCATTTAGGTAGCGTCTTTTGTGGCAAAGACTGTGCTGGGACTATTTTGCCTTCAGTTGAACACAATGGTTGAAGTGGTCAGGAGACAAGTAGGATAGACTATGCAAAGAGACAATTGGTTGGGGTTTAAAAATCTGTGGTTAGGGTTTAGTGTCAGGGCTTGTGGTCAAGGTTGAGGGTCATGTTTAGGGGTTCAGGGCTTAGCATAGGTGTAGGAACAAGCACATTTTTCGGAGGGGGAAGGATTTTTGCCCAAATTCTCCCAAACTTGCCCAATAAAACTCCAAAAGAAAAAAGCTTTTCATGTTATTTTGGGCGTCATTTTTGCTCATATTTTCAGGAAGTTGCTCACGTTTTCAGGGTTTTTGTGAAAGTTTTCAGAGATTTTGCCCAGATTTCCACGGACTTTGCCCGGATTTTAAGGGATTTTACCAGGATTTTCACCGAATCAAAACTTTTGGGGTGCGCTTGCACTCCCTGCCTCCTACACCAGTAGGGTTTAGAGTCACTTTTGAATTTCGGCAGTAGCAGGAGTCTGCGTGGTTGTTTCTAAAGTAAAACCAATGGTAATTTTCGGTTGCCTCGATTGTAGCCGGAGTCTGAACTGGAGTAGGATTCTGACATTTGAAAAATTTCCGGACCCGGAACCGAATTCAAAAAATTTGGAACTGAAGCGAAGTTGGAGTCCGAAAAAAGTGACTCCGACCATCTCTAGTCGCTAACAGTCCAGTCGGCAGTTGTCGGGCCAAGGACGTACGCAAGGTGGGGTTGGGGTTAACCCCCCCCTTGAGCTTGATATTTTACAAAAACTTTATTATAAGGCGAGTGTATAGGGCTTGATTTTTTACAAAAATAAGGGAAGTGTGTGTAGAAGATATGCTTATTTTGTCAACAAACTTCGCTTGAAAGCATGAATATGACGTCAAATTGTGACGTCACAAACAGCGCACACCAAATAGAAATTACCACCATCTGCCACTGAATGAAACCCTCCCATGAAAATTTTCTGCGTACGCCACTGCGTCGGGCAGTCCACTAAAGGTTTTGAAACAGTCCGCTAATAATTTTTTTTTTTTAAATAATTTTTTAGCGGTGACATCCTTCCCGGCAACTGCGGTCTGCTCGCCATTGAGCTGAAATTTTTTGTGGTTTGCAAAGTTTCAAAATCCAACAACGAAAATTTTTTGCTGCTGTTCTGTCCATTTCACCGTTCTGCTAACATTCCTTTTGATTAGTTTCCACGCAAATCAGCGAAGCATGTTATGATCAAGCAAAGCAACAAACACTTTCATTTAACCATGCGTGTCGCCGCATGTTTGATCTTGAATCATGATGATGACACAAGACGAGGTGTAGATTGGATTTTAGCATTCACGTTGCCGTTTTTTCGCAATGACATTTGCATTTTCCATGTTATGTGAAGATGCAGTTAACAGGGCCAGCCTCAGCAAGTGCGGGCCCGATTGGAAGTACTTTTGCGGGGCCCACTCAGTGGTGTATGCAGAAATTTTGATAGGGCATCAAGTCATAATGATCGAAATCGTTCATGTGAAAGAGCGAGGTCTTGGGCATGACACCCAGTTTCACCTCTCCAGCAGAGAATTCAAGGGACAACACCACAACACTCATTAAATTCATGAGTTACTACAATCAATACCTCCAGAGAGGAGGTATTGAGTGAAGTCCGACTGCACATCCAGAGCTAAAACGTTTGCCGTAACAGAAACAGATTCTAGTTTCGATGCCGAGCATACTAACCATGGACAGTCACCGTTTCGCCACTTTGCAGTACTCTTTTGCACTGGAAGTTAAAAAACCGTGTCCAATCACTCTCGTTTCTGACAAAAAATTATGTTGCGATTGTGGTTCTCTTTGGGCTAAATAGTCCCAAAGTTTCCGACTCTTGACACCTGGGCATGTAGTAGGATAGTTTGTTAATGCAATGGCACCGACAAATTTTGAATTTTCATCCTCGCAAGCCTCATCAGATATACTAGCTTCCTTCTTTGTCAGACTCAACAATTTCAAAATGATTTATCTCATTTCTCGTACATAAACTTCCACTTTGACTATCTGGCATAACATCATCAGGCTGACTGCCTGCGTTGTCGCCATCTTCACTGCGGTTTGGCTCTTCTAGAGCTTTTTGTGCATTTTCTGAAGTAATTCTGCTAAAATTCCTGTCCAACGCACCTTTCTCTTTTTCTGTTTTGGCCTTTTTTTGCCTAGCTTTAGCCCTCTTTTGACTAACACTTACAATTTGCGACCTATGCCTCTTGGCCTTTGGCTCATGGCATTTGTCTTAATTACAAAAAAAATATATTCTTAAATAATTAGCCTAAATTCGACTGTTGAAACCAAAAAAACATAGCACCAATTTATTATGACACCTGCCTATCACTTGAGTGTATACTCCATACTGGAATAATGGTTATAGCAGGGGTCTCAAACACGCCGCCCGCGATGCTTTTTGGGAAATTTCAAATAATTAACATTTACGTCATTCAGTTGGTTCACTAGTGTTTATTACTCACGATTTGTTTATAACTCACGATAACTTTCACAGGAAATAAGATGTAAAACCTGTTTCTAGGAAGGTTCAGGTACCGCCATTGTTGCGTCAGCGTCATAATGCGTCCCTCGGGTTACTTTGTTTGCCCTTATTTGGCCCTCGGAGCAACTTGAGTTGAGCCCCTGGGTTACAGTGAAACCCACTTTGAGCATAAATCGCTTATTAGAGCAGGTTTTACATGTCCAGAAAAAGTTAAAAATTTCTTTTCTCTTCAAACATGAAATATATAAAGTAAATGCAAATTTACCAATAACTATAAACATACTTTTAAGAAATTTTTCAAAACAGGCAAGTATTGCAGTAGTCTCCAAAACCTCCACAAAAGTCATCCCACCTATGCATATTTTCAGACTTTTTGCAACTTCTAATTTGTTAGGCTATATCTCAGAGCTATGGGGCCAATATGTGTGAAAACGATGCCACAACCTTTGTTTCGGCAGTTTTCATGATGCAACTCTTCATAAGGCTTACTTCCCTTAAACCTAACTGTCCACGGGCGTAGCGAGGTTAGATGGCGCCCGGGGAAAGAAGCAAGTTTGGCGCCCCCGTATTTGAACTTGAGGTCTTTCGGAAGCAAATGTACTGAATTGAAGAAAGTACTTGTGACATTGTTGAGACTTTTCGAGCCCCCGCAGTCATTCAGCGCCCCCCGCAGTTATTTGGCGCCCGGGGAATTGTGCCCCCCTTGCGCCCCGTTGTTACGCCCCTGTAACTGTCACTTGTCTTTAGTCAAAGGAGGTGGTTCCAACACTTCTGTTACTTTGAAAATGGCTTAGTTGTTAATATTCGTTAAAGAAATTTTTGGTTGGTTTTTAGAGAACCGCTATTTTTTGAACACCGGAAAAAGTCATTTATAATTAAAACTGACTTTGTGTCAAGCCTTATCGCCGATCTCAGGTTGCCTTATCAGATCTCTGCGAGAAAGTAATTGAATAAGACTGACCAAGCAGCATGCATTTGCAATTACGAGCTGAACTTAATATTCGGAAGAAAAGTAGCAGCAATTGCATTTACACAGAAAATAAGCAACTAGTCAGAGAATGAGGACAAGCAGTCAAATCATAGAAAACCTCGTCTTTCGACAAGTGTTAGTCAGACGTTTACCCTTTCAGTAACAACATTTCTCTTTAATATTGTTTTTTCCTACTGTACTCGAGGTTGATAATAACATTTTCAACAGCCTGTTAGTTTAGAAAGAAATCTTTCCCCGCAGTCACTTCGGCTAACTGGTGAAAATGAAACATCAAGAAAGATCAAGTTATTAAAAAACACAATGATAAATAAGGGCCCAATCACAAATGACAAGTGACCGTAAGAGTAGAAACCCTCAGTTTGTTTGGTTGTTTGATTCGGGTTGGGTTTGGACTTTCAAATGGTTATCTTATAAATAGAACTACCGGAAGGTACTGGCATCAGGTATAAAAACTGATGGTTCGAATTGTTCGATAATTATCGATATTTCAACAATTATTATAATAATTAAAGGAGAAAAAATCACTCTCCTAATCGCAATTACGCTATTGTCCTGATGGTGACAACTGTGCATTAAAGGGCTTCAGTCAAGTTATGCCGAAAAAGGTTTCCCAGAAGCAAAGTGTACCGTTATCCAAATGTTGTGTGATCGGGTTTGTTGGTTGAATCTGCAGAAAGTGGAAGGAATCGGAAGATGTGTTGACATTGGACGCTAGGGGGGAGACAACGGTTGTTTAGAGTTAGATTTTATAGAAACAGCCATTGTTACAGGGTAACGAATGTAAGGAAACTCTAAATTATATTTTACTTTATTTTAGCCATCTTTATGAGAAGATTTGCTATCGGCTGCTGGTCTATACAAATCTCCTGAAGACGAATGAGTTAAATCAGGATGAATTTGCATGAACTCTAAACATTAGTACCACCACATAAACCTTAATTTTCCATAACAGTCTGGTTACAAACACATGAATCGCGAGAATCTGAAAAAAAGGCGATTGTAATTTTGCAATGTAGGATGGGACTCATCAGCAGCATGATACACAGATTGTGATTCTCAATTCCTGTTTTGGAATTTCGTTAATTCTCGCAAGATCTTTATTGATCAAAGTTGTTGCACGCGTTATGATTGCAGTGTAAACTTACCTTGGACCTTGAAACCCCTTGTGCGTATGCAGTAAGGAAGAAAAACAAGGACTAATGTATTTTGTTTTCTATTCCTATAGCAGAGCTATTCACTTTTCATAAAAAAAGCTTTGAGGGCAATCGTCGAACGAACCTTGCTAAAGTTTAACCAGCTGCAGGGCACTGTTGATTGAACATGAGAAGCAAACATAAATTCCCTGGAGGAGCAAATATTTACTAAATAATAAATGACACAAAATGCAGAAGCTTCACTGAGTAGCAATCAAAGTTGGAGATTGCTAACAGCTCATTTCCAGGGTTGAAATTTTTGCGATGTTAAATGAAATGCATAAAACCATCACTATCTATCTCATCCGTTTTGGTTTTTGTGATTGTATTACCGAGAGATGTCTGGTTCCAAAAACCACCAATAAATTTAAAAACCTAAAAGATTTCTCTGGGCGTCACTACGCACATCATTGAGCAGTGCTCTAATTACCCTAGAGCATTGCTATAGGTTAATTTAGTCGAGCGATGAAGACTTGAAAAAACTTGAGAGCAAGTTTGTACATATAGCACTATATTGACTGACCACCCTGATAGCTTGGAAGATGAACAACAAAGTCAGTGTCACCTGCAACATACTACGAACGCGATTTTCCTTAGATGCCATCTAATTCCGCTGCAGCGTTTTAAATATATCTGAGAGCAGGGAAAGGATAAAAAGACATTTGCTCGCAAATTATTTAGTGTAAACTTGGCACAAAATAGTTTTTTCTGTGTTAGGTCGCAAACATATTGAGAAAAAAACAAACTTTTGATATATTGATGTCTTACATAAGCTTTTCTTTCGGGCAATTTCAGAATAAACTCGCAACCGCCATTTTGCTTGTGTTTACAGATTGTTTGTTTGTGAATCTATGCGAAAATGTTATTGAAACAGAAAGAAATGCAGCTAAGCGTCTCTTGGCATTGTTTTCTTGTCATATTGGGTCTACTAGCAGGCAGCATCAAAGCAGCATCTGGAATGTGGTCTCGTAAGTATCAAATAACCGTGCCTATGCCATCAAGCAATTTTGTAGTTGTGCACACGCGCAAACTAAGGACTATCATTCGTAAATTCATAATATGGGAAGCAGAAAAGGAAGTCCGGACTCTCCACTGCTTTTCAAGGGGCTACGAGATACTAAAGGCCTCCATTATTTTAATACATTTTTGGTTTCCTGATACAAAACGTCTCTGTGACAATTTATGAACCATCCGTTTGCAGTGAGGCAGGTTCGGATGGTCGTGTGTGCAGTAAAATGTTTTAGAAGTTTTGCGTTAAGTGCATTACAAACTTGAATGATCACCGATGACTTGACAAAAGTAAACAGCTATGATTTAGATCGCAAAGCCAGATCGGACCCCTCACCGCGACACTCGTTCCGCCGACCCTGTTTGTACCAAAAGGAACCAATTACTGTAAATTAAGCCAAGGGCACCTGCGTTAAAGCAGCAACAGAATTTGAGAACATTTGCTTTCAAGAAACTTCTTTTCTTCTTGTAAACTAAAACGTCTACCGATTGGCAGACGGAAAAGGGTCAACAATAAAGTAGCCTAAACCACAAGAACGAAAAAGTGAAAGCAAATGTTGAGTCAAACAAAGTAGTATTCTTCGATTCTAACAGAAATCAATTAGATGGAGTGATCTCAAATATGAAGCAACATGAGTCAGATGTAATTCTCTGAACTATAATTGGGTTGAAAACTAACAACTTTAACGTGTATCAATACTTTTACGTTCCACTTAATATTTCTTTAATTTTGTTCCTTATATGCAGCTGCAAATTGTTTTTCATTTTGATGTTGTTTTGGTGGTTTTCGTGATGTTACAGGTTTGTTATTCACTTTTCACTTTTATTTCTCTTCGCTTTTTTGCTGTCATCAGAAACAAAAAAGAGGCATTCATTCTATAAGCAGACTTTGCAATTAAACAATTTGGTTAACCTTCAATAAACATTCGAGAGTTTGTGTAACATTTCACCAGCTTGACAACCTGGTTTGCGAAAACATTTGACAGAATGGGTTTAAGGTGGTGCAATCTAGTATCAGTGGCGTTGAGACTTTATATCCCCTACATGTATATGCTCTCAAGCTTGAGCTTTTGCGTATTTCGGCTTATTGTTGTTTTTTCTATTACCGGTTACGGTGCTGATCAATTCCAGGCTAAAGTTCTCATTCTTTTTTCTGTACTTCCTCACTATTGCAGCTTGCATGTGACACTGTAGCATAATTGTGACAGGCCTCTGAATGTTCAACTTTAGGCTCATTTTGTTGGCTTACGAAATAACAGATTAATTATTTTAACGTGACCTTAAACTGTCTGCAACTTTTCCCCAATAGATGCTTAACCAGTTGCGGGTATTACTGATTTCACTCACAGAGCGAAAAACTAAATATACTTATGCTATAGCATTCCGAAAACTTTAACGAATGATTGCCATCAATATTTTATGCTACTCTTGCGGCTGCATCAAAATAAGTTGTTATGATAGAGTAGACTTGTATCAGTTGTTTGACCAATTTTTTGTCTTCAAACCCTTGTTCAATTGCTTAGAAATCTCCAGCTGGCATTATCCGTAGAAAAAGTATTTTTATCTGTGTAGGAATGTGTGGACAGTTGTTTCTAGTCTAAGGCTGTTAAACTGCAAAATATATCCTTCCTGTTAAACAAACGTGTTGCACCACAAAACTTTGGTGCAGTCAGTCCTGGTACAACCTTTTTGTAATTGCCCTCGAAAATCGCCGGCGTCACAAAAATCAAGACATTTTCTGTACCAACTTCTGCTCTGCCGCCTCCTTACTAGTTGCTGGCAAGTGGAAGTCTTGCAAATGGCAGTAACGTATATTGTAGTAGCGTAGTGAAAAGCTGTGACTTGTGGCTAGGTACTTTACACTGAAACGAATCGATCATCGCTAGCAGAAAAGAGCCCATCCCTACACTCGTAAGTAAAGTCTCACCACAGTAGTCTACTTGCCTAGTGTAAAGGAATAATTATACTGCCTGATTAAAGGTTTTACTTTGAAGGTAACCTCAACAGGCGCATAGACAGGGGAGCAACGGTGGCAATTCCCTCCCCCAATTCCAAACTGTTGTACCAAAACTTTTCAGGGTAATTAAATCTTAGATTTATAAGCCAAAGAAGTACTTCAGTGCAAATCAACAAAACTGCCTGGAGCAGGGGTGGGCAATTAGCAGGGGCGGATCCACTGAGGGGGGCGATTTCCCCCCTTAAAACCTAAAAAAGTAACTTTATTTACCATGATTTTGTACAATTCGGAAAACAACATTCGCGATGTAAGACCATTTTGCCGTTCATTGTTTTGTTACAGCAATTGTGTAAAGTATACTCCATGAGACTTGACTACGGAATATTACTGAAATCGCCTCCCTAAATTTACTGTTTGGATCCGCCCCTGGCAATTAGCCTACTTTCTCTCGGCTCGGGAGCCACTTTGAAAGGTCGCGATAAGCGGAGGGCCGTAACGTCTAATGGACATAGAAGCTAGTGTGATGAGTTGGAAAAATTTGCAGATTTGAAGATTTTTACAGAATGCTTCCGCGGGCCACATGTGGCAGGCAGGCCGCTAATTGCCGCCCCTGGCCTGAAAAAAACTATCCTAGTTCAGCTTTTAGTCGAATACAAATTTGTATGTGACCGTTTGTAATCACTAAGCGCAAGTAAAAACAATTGGAGTAATGCTTTTCGTGGCTGTTTTTGGCGGACCATAAGCTCGCTGTAACCCACCTAATGGTGATGTAAGCTTCATTTCAAGACCATCGCAAATACCTTTGATAACCCTGACGTCCTACAAATATAATCTACTCTTGTTTGCAGTGTCGGCTGTAGCGTTAAATCAATATCGTAGATTTTGTTTTTGTACATTTCTTAAACTAAATGCGTGAATATGGCGGTGATATACATTATTTGTATCTTGAATCTCAAACTTTGCCTAAGAAGCGATTCAGTTTCAAGGTAGTCTTCATTAGTCACAGTCACTGCTTAACAACAATAACGTTCACTCTAGATATTTACTCGTGAAGGCTTGTATATTATGACGGTTCAGTCACAATTATGTGGAACCTTGATGTTTTCATCAATGAGTTCCCTCTACCTTGCCGACGAGTAAAAAATCAGTCTTGTCAAGATATTAGAATTCGACCTTCTGTACATAGTCTCAAAGTGTTTCAACTTTCATCTGATGTTAATTGTCACCATATCCTACAGTAAATACTTTGAAATCATTGAGCTGCAACAAGTATCAGCAGCAAAATCTGACGTAGCAAGATGCTTTTTATTTTGTAAGTACTGAAGGCATTGACGCTCCCATTACTTGCATATAATGAGATAGCTTGCACAGGGGACAGGGGTGAATATTAAAATTTAGGGGCCCGAGGTAAACTCTCAGATAGGGATCCCAAAACATCGCCATTGTGAAACGTAGATGTGGGATTAAGTGGATAAAAGAGTTAAATTTGTTTCACACTTAAATTTTCAATTTATTAAATTCAAGAGCATAGTATATCCGTTTGCGAGTTATGGCCGATAATAACTTCAAAAGGCACGATCGTGCCCTCTGCGGGAAAGCTAACCATGTGTTTTTACAAGAGAGTGAGCGTCGTTTTAGACAGAATGAGTGGTGCTGCGAATCGTTTCACAAAAAGCTTTTACCAAAACTGCGTGTGTTGGAAAATATTTTCCAGTCATTTGAGCTGCTTGTCGACTAATAACAAAACAGTGCTTCCACTTGTAACCACTTTCACAAATGCATCATTTGTGTTTCAGCGGAAGAAGAAACAATGCAGTACTGGTATGACCAAGGCAGAAAGGAGTTGCTGACTGCTATTGGAAGGGAAAAGCTTAATCTAAACATGGCAAAAAACGTCATACTGTTTTTGGGTAGGAAGAAATAATTTTATCGCATACGCAAGCAGTTCTACAACTTTAAGTTTGTTTGCGTATAATCAGGTTAATCAGCGTATGAACTTCTCCCCATCTGTTGTAGGAGATGGAATGGGATTTGCCTCCACCACATCAGGAAGAATTCTGAAAGGGCAAATGCGAAATAAAAGCGGAGAGGAAACACGTCTTGCAATGGACAATTTCCACTTCACTGGCTTTGCAAAAGTAAAATTTGTTCTTTTTTCCACTCGAAATTAAGGAAACAACCTTTTATTGCTGAAAATTTTAAAATCCAGGGGTGGCCAAGCACCCCCTTCCGATGCCCATGGCGAGCAGCTGTGAAATTCGTAAAGCTCTGAATGTCGAGCCACTTCACCGAATCAAGAGATCCGAGCTACGTTGGTTTTGCCATGTCTACAGAATGATTGTATTGTATTGTGTAAGGTCTTCACTCCCGCACGCAGGGTTAATATTCTACGAAAGGTTGACGAGGCAAGTGCTGTTGGCTAGTGGCTACACCCACGAGATAACGGCCCAGAGTTCGTACAAGGACCAGGCTGAGTGACTACATCTTCGACCGTTCTTGGTCCCATCTTGGTTTAGAGCCAGAAGAACTATCTGAGATTGCTGTTGACCGTGAGGTATTTCGAGACCGCCTAGAGCACTGGTTCTTAACCTGGGGTCCGTGAACCCCTGAGCTGACGGGTTCGTAAAGGTGATTTAAGGGGTCCGTGAATGTGATTTAATCTGACATATCCAAAGGGTTAATAGGCTTTGCAGACATTTCGATTACTACTACGATGATTAAGACCTAATTTAAAATATTCATTGCAAAGTTTCTTCTTGAGGGATTCGTAACCTTTATTAAGATGTATTAGGAGGCGTCCATGACCCACAAATGAAACACTGCCCCAGGGCGCTCGACCAGAGGAAACCGCGTATGAAAATGAACGCACGAAAATACTCTTGTTAAAGTTTGGCTATACTTTTCAAAATGCATAAATATATCACGGCCACCTTAATCTACTGACAGTTGTCAGAAACCAAGAGAAATCGTTGTCTTAAGAAATTTCATGCAAGAGACATTTCGCAGTCAAAATAGCAAACATGCAGTTGAAAAGTGGAATAAGCTATCAGTACCTAACTTTTAACGGCTGATTTTGGATCTCTTTTAAAACACCAGAATGGTGTTTAAAAAGTTACTATAAAAGTATCGTTTAACCCACCTCAAAAAGAAAAGTTAATTATTTATTATGAAATGAATTTGAACGAAATTATTTTTACTCAATTGAAGCCTGGAAACTAATTAACGGACGTCTGGATAAAACCAAATCTTCCAACACTATATCTATGCTACAACTCGAACATTTAATGTTAACCAACCCAACTGTTTACAAATATTCTATTCCAACTATATATTGAATAAACACCTTACCCAAGTAGACCCGAACCTTGCATCTACATTTCGTCATCTGTAGCGTATAGCATTCCTGCAATCTTTTAGTTCAAAATTTCACTGTACTTAACCCCAATCCTCCTGTATGACGTGGTACTTCAAATTAATGATATAAAATGCAACGAGTCCAATGACCCATATGAATACCACTTTCATTAGGAAAAATGACTAAGATCATATCTGTCTATCTGGAAGATCTTCATAATTCAAGTATTGCCCACGTCATTTTTCCTGAGAGCATTATGCTGGAAAAGTGGTTCCTCTCTTCAAAGCAGCTACCAGATGAAATCCCTCTAACTATAGACCAATTTCGTTGTTATGTCATTTTAGAAAAATCTTCGAAAAGCGTTTATATCAAATGTTCACGTGGGCCGCAGGTTCCCCACCGCTGCTCTAAGCTATGAAATATACCATTCCGAACGACTCATCGTATATAGACTATATCATACTTTTATGAAATTATACAAACAACTGCTCTTTCAAATATAATTTTCATTGCTCCGTGGCATGTATGTGTCTCATTCTCTGTTGTTATAACCAGGCAGTTGCTGAAACATGACATGTTTGTGCCTTACTTAAAAATAAATTGATTGATAGACTGATTGACATAGGGGTAACTCCTGTTTTATGCTTGCAAATGACATCCGATTTTGTAGTCGGAAATTCTTTGTTGCGGTTAGAATTGATTCAGTCTAGCAGTCAGTGAAGGTGTACGCACTATGCTATTTAGGCTATATAGTATGCAGTGGGACTCGAAAATAAATCAATAAATAACAAAAACTCTTGTCGTTCACTTGGTTTTCATTTCCTATAAATTCTACTTTAAGAGGAAGTAGTTTTTCAGAGTGCAAGCTGTGTACACTTAATGGAACATTTGTTACTTGATAAAGCTGACAGTTTCGTCTGTAGTAAATAAACTAAAAACCACAGAGATTTTTTGATGCTTTTCAAGTTAATATAAAAGTATAGCTAGAGTAATTTGTCTGCATTAGATATTTGGAACAGGGCAGTCGGAGGTTTGTCACCACGTTTTTGTTATTGGAGGGGTCATCATGCCAGGATTGCGAACTTGGCCTTTTTGCGACCAAATTATGAAAATTTTGCAATTTTCAGAAGTGGTTTGACCGCAAATATTTTGTTTGGCCTTTTGTTAGTATTTTTGAAAATTTGGCCGAATTTTGACCTAATTTGCATGTGATAGCCCATTCCAAAAAGAAAAAATTTAACCATTTAGAATGTCCAAAGGAAGATTGGTAAAAGAAAGATTGGTTGTTGGGCTTAACGACTTTTAAGACGCGGAGTACGCTACTAGGCTAGTCGGAACTGGATTTAGAAATCAAAATCTGGCCAGTCAGGCAATATTAACTTGCTAAATTGTGCAAACGAAAATATTTGTGTATAAAAATAAAAAACACATTTCGCCCCTGAGCACAATGCTTTGGCCATTTATGAGAGTTCGCCTGGTCATTGCAGTGATGAAGTATCTACCAATCCTGAGTCACACAGCAAATGGAGGGTACAATGTTTGCAGGGATACAAGGAGTGGGAAACAATGTTCACCATATAATTTGCCCAAAAATTACTTGCAGTTTTAAGCTAGAAAAGGTTGTCACTAGTACCAATTACCAAATCACGTCAAAATTCAGTGAATCTATTAAAATTACACCAAAAAGTCTAACAATAAATCAAAACGTATTTTTCACACAAAATCATTAAACGCAAATTATGATGCACCTGGGGATTCTATCCAAACGCAAAAGGCACAAGCCCACGTTTTTCTTGTTAAAGTCTGATGGAAGAATACATGTCTTGCTTAGAAGCAGCTATTTTTGTGGCAACTGACTTCTTGAAACGAGTCTATGAGAACAGCAAATAAAAAGAAACCAGGTAGTTCCTACTTCCTAGCGATGATACGCTAACTCCGGCATGACGATCTATAGCTAAGATTAAACTGGACAAATAAGCAGACTGCAGACCAACCCACACAACTATGCGTTGCATTATGCGCACTTTCTTCATGTTTTGATCCCATACTGAAGTTATCATCAATAAATCTCGCATCTAAACAGAGTTGCCCATCATTAATCGCTGCATACTGTTTCAGAAATAGCGCAATACTGTTCCTCACCGCAATACAAATAAGGAAAATAAGTTGTGCGAAAATAAGTCAGGGTTATAATCGAAACCAGTGCCGTATCAGCCCAACTCTGGGCCCCCCCCAAAATGCTTCCAAATTTTACAAAAAAACGTGATGTTATGCGACGTCTCGAGGCCGAAAAAATTTCAAAACAAAATATCCTAATTGCAGACACAATTTTGGCAGAACCAGGCCCGTAGCCAGGTTTTGAGGTTTGGGGGGGAAAATGCATTTTTATGGGGGAAAGATGTTATGTTTCTCAAATGTTTGAAACAAATTTTTCTAAGCACAACAAAATTTGGGGGGCACAAAAAAGATTTGGGAGTAACTGCCTCTGAATGCCCCCCGTGTCTGCTCGCCTGGGCAGAACCGTCGCCAGAAAGTCTTCCATTGGGGACCTTCATGTTGGTGCAGGGGGGCTAGACATTCTGAAAATTTATTTTTAATTCACAACATAACAGCATTTGCAGATTTTGCAAATTAATTATAAATATTTTTCTGCAAATACGCATAATAGGCTCGTAGTTCCCAACTAAAATTTTTTGAACAAGTTTAACAAAAGGAATTGGGTCGTAAATCATTGTCATTTAATTGACGGCGATTATTTGGGGATGTAGTGATGAAATGCAAATGCAAAAAAAATTTGCAGGAAAGCAGAATCAATCCTATCGTTCAGTTATGAAAACATTATTACTGAAGGAGCAAACATGAGGCAGGTCAAAGCATGTGCGTCGCGATGGACGTTTTTTTTCATTAGCGCAAATTGATAAACTTACCATGAGCTTAGGTGAAATATGCTTATAAAGCGTGCGCATTGGGCTTTTTACTGGCCGAAATAAGCATGCATAAACCTTGCTGATATCTGGACTGTTAATCTCTGGGAACGTGTCACATGGTTAGATTAATAATATTTTGTACCTCGCAAGGGGGCGAGCCGCCCTCCCCCCTGGCAAGCTAAATGTAGAAACTGGGCCCCCTCTAGTTGATATT
>JGI24021J15306_10004722_pt1 | contig 15948 bp, 10 predicted proteins | sample Ectturendosymbi1_FD_15306 | JGI IMG/M metagenome (IMG submission 15306) | reverse complement strand
ATAAATTGCCTTTCTACTTTCGAATTGAACTCGTACAAGGTTATTATTATATTTGTGATCATTGAACCACTCCATCCAAAATTAGCTCACGCTTTTGATTACAGGTTGAGTCTAAGTGCAAGCGTGCATTCTCAAACCTGACCGGTGATAGTCACTGTAACGAAACGGACATTATTAAGTAGCGGTTTACCCGTGCCAAGAACTACAGCTGACGAAAATTCCAACCATAATCATTTCATTATGGAGGAGGACAGTTTTACTATGCAGCTTACCTTTAGTGATGGAAACTACAGTTCATCAATTTATCTCTAGCATTTCACCTCTGTTTTGTTTCCAAAACGCAAAGTTTTGTTTACAAATTACATGCATACATGTTTGTTGATCACACTGTTTTTTATGACATTTGGTCACTCACAGTTAGTAAGACAACAGAAATGTATTTAATAACTGTGTCTCCTATCGCCCCCCAACCGCCCATTTCTGCTTCACCGCCCCCCTTGTGTTTCTCACCGCTCCCACGGGGTCGGTACCACCCACTTTGAGAACCACTGGTCTAATCATTGTCTCTCACGGTTCACAGCTGACATCATTCAACCCGCCGTTGTTACGAAACAGTTGAAGCTGGAAGGTTTTCTTGTTCGGCAGTACAAAGATTTGTATCCTCAAGCTGTGAAAGACATGTCCGCATGGATTCGTGAGGTTCGGTGTAATTTTCTGTAAGTGATCGCGTAGTGATTGGCAGTCGCATTTTAACGTGCCTTGCTGGAATGCAGCCTAGCTCAACCACGTCCATTCCTCCCCTGTCAGCTTCTGTGCTTGTTTGCCGCAGAACGTGTTTTGTCGGTGTACGCTACACGCTGCTCGTCCGATCCGCAAACTCGAGTGTTGAGTTTAAATCGTTTTGTTTTTCTTTCTTTCAGCTTGCTGCGTCACAATGTTTGCCTAAAGTTGGTGAATTAAAGCCTGAGATTTTCTAAGAGAAAACCTTTTGTTGTCACGGGCTAAATCATTAGGTATAGTTTCTCTTTGTTGTCAAGCGACCAATAGACGGAAACGATGAGGGTAAGACAGACATATGACTTATATCACAAATTTGCAATACCTTCTACCACTGCTTAGTTTGTAATGTACNTTTGCTGGGCGAAAGCGCTCAGCTCATTTTCTACCTGCAAAACGTANTTTTTGGAAAAAAACGAAGAATAAAACGGAGTTNCGAATGGTAGAACTGGCTATTCAGTTATATTTTAAGGCCGTTATCAAGCATACGCATCAGCGAGGGTTCGGGTACTTTTTGGCGCTGAGATGGTTTGGCGCCAGTGCAGAGACGTCACTGACAAGTGTGTGTAATGAAAATGGATAAAAACATGGAAAAACTTTAATTATGTCGTAATTGTAAGTTACACCTCGGAAATATTCAAGTGGTGCCCGTGAGTCTAAATGTTTTGTGATGTTTAGAATTTACATTCTTTTTTCAATTCGCATCTACGAAACTTAGCAATGGATCAGTTTTGCTGCATTTATCAAAAACGTATAGAAACTAATCGTGATAAAACTTTTGTTTATCCCTCTTGCTAAGATGACACTCAGCCATTTATGTTAGTGGCTAATGGCTATACGCGAAAATGAAAGATTTTCTAAGTTCAGAAAACCACGTCGTAACAGCCCTAATATACAGAAATACGCTCAATCTCATCTCAAGACAAACGCACAACGCTTGTTGCCTTCTTCAAAAAGCAGTTGCCTTCTTGAAAAATATCCGAGCAAGATGGAAAACACACAGTTCTAAAGACAACGAGTTGTGCGTAACAGCAATCAAGCAAATAAGCGCTAGCGCCAAAACAGCTCAGCGTTAAATGGTCGTCGCCAAAACGGCGGCGCCATATAGTCCCATTCCTCCAGCGAGCGTCCTGATAACACTACCTGTGCAACTCGCTGGATACTAAGAAACTCGAAGTTATTTTTAAATAATTGTTTTAACAGATCAAAACGACAAGCTTGTTTTAGTCAAACACGTGACCTTCACTATTGGCGTTTCCCTAAGTGTTTGGTCTGAGGGTTTGTGCTCAAGACGGAATACTTTTTAATGGCGTCGGTAGTTCTACAGACCAGGATTAAGGAGGCTAAGACAGGATCAGTCAATTTTGCGCAGTCTTTCAATCCTTAGGCAGCAGCAAACCTACGTGCAAAACGAATACCGATATCTGATTTTTTTGCCGAAGCCAAAGGTCACCTCATGCCTCAAAGAACAAACTCGTGGACAAGACTCAGCAAGCAGTTTTTTGAAGTACAAAGATCAAGATTAAATCTACGTACAGTTTAACATTCAGACTAATGACAATCGAAATAGACGGCTCTAGTTTACCAGAGTTTGCAATGCATATAAAATAAAGGAATGGACTGACTGCATGTATGAGCATAAATTCGGGGACTTTCTTATTTCCCAGCGGAAAACAAGGTGTAGTTTAATTTTGTTCCCGTAGGCTCCGGCCAAATTGAGTTGATTGCTTGTCAAAACCTGTGGGGGTCCACATACCAATTGGAATAACACTTGAGGTATCTGACACTGAAGCTTGACAAACAAAGATTTAGAAATCAGGTCAAGCTTCACTGTCTTAGAAAATGGCCGTTTTTAGGTAAACGTATTTTAACTGAACACGTTGTGCTGTTAAGTAAACAATTTTTAAATTTACCATGATTTTGTTGCTCATTGGCAAAAAGAGGAATTTTCGGAGCTAGAACAAACGTTTTGCTTTCAGACGTGAAAGCAGCGACAATGTACAAGTATTTGCGGTAGTCACCGGCAAGTAACGAACATACCGACACAGTTGAGTCTTTAAGCGTGATGAAAACTAAATCTAAATATGTTTTATTTAAAGGTCTAATCCAGACCGTTCATCTAAATGTGCGAAAGGGTGTCTTCGACTTTATTGAGCAGTAAAAGGTTGACACAGCTTTTGCTCCAAAAAAAGTAAAAAGCGGTGCTTTACGTTCGGACATATTTTAATCCTCCCCGCAATTTGTTGGTGGACAACGATTTTTTCAACTGTGCACTGTTTCAGCAAACTACTTGAGTCAAATTCGAACTCAGTTTAAACCTACTCTATTCGGAAAACTGAATTCCAATCCGATGAAATGAAAGTAATTCAAATATAGTTAAAATCAGGTCCATGTATTCATCACCGCAAATGAAGCTCATCTTGCTTGGTCAAGCACACTGTCAGCGTCTGCTTCAACATCTCTTGGAATTTAGTACTTTTTTGTATTTTGACACAACTCTTTTTTATGCTCAGGCTGTTTAATGACGAAAATATTCTAAATGGCAAATAGTTGCGCAGACCTGTTTTAGGTACAATGTGACGGATGCTTTTTGATCTTCAATCACGCATCATTTACAAGATCACGGTTTTGTTGACTCCCCGAGTCGACATTGCTGCAAGGAAGCGTACAGTAGAGCTTTTGAGGCCGAGTCATTTTGAGTGATTAATGAGCGTGAATGGGTCGAAATATTCGCGGGTTTTCGTTGGTACGAAAGATGGAATTACTGTGAATTTCAAAACCCAGCACGTATGTTTATTTGTGTTTACAGGGAAAGATAATTGTCAAGGAAACCGTCACCGAAGGATTCGAAAACCTTCCCAAAGCTTTCATTGGAATGCTGACGGGAGAAAATACTGGGAAAGCTGTTGTCAAAGTGTAGAAATTGCTTTAGCTCGCGTGCTCAAAATTTGTTCCACATTTAACGAAATGCTGTTCATATTGAACGCAGCTTACAAAAGCTGTAAAGGCTCCAAAAATGCACTGTAAACGAGATGTTGGAAAAAATGGACGGTTTTTGAGATCCGTGCAAACCACCACCATGTGTTTGGGGCGTTTTGTTAAAGATTGGCAAAACCGATTTTTTATGCAAACCGTCGTGTGTCGCTTGTGTAATTTGTCCAAACCCGGGAATTACGTTTTGTCAATTCTTTTTTACACGAAAGGACTTATGCATTTCATAAATATAAACAACCCGTACATTTCTGCATAAGGGGCTTACGGGAAGGGGGCAGAAAAAAATCTTTAAATGTTTGATTGTACGTGTTTCACGCGTAAGGTACAGACCGAAAAAATATGAAAACAAACACTACCTTTACATCACGTGTGTCTTATAACAATTTACACTTTAAACCTAAATTCTTTTATCTAAGTTGTGTAGGTCAAAAATAGAAGCAAAATTGAAGATGATGGGAAAGAGTCTGAAAGTTAAACACTTTTAAAAACTGTAGTTTGCTTTCGGCACCATCTCAGTGGCGATTCAAGAATGAAAAAACTGGGGGGGGGGCACTGCGGGCCAAGGAAAAAAGCAGGGGGCCAACATAAATGTCTCTCCTGCATTGTGATTTTCCATTGTAATGAAGATTGATTTGCTATGTTTAACCCTATCAAATACAACATAGGCTTGTGAATATCGTCAGAACCGTAGCCAGAAACTCTTCAAATCGTTTAAAATTTTGCTGGCTGAAAATTATCTGCTGTATATGTCAATCAAACGAACTTGAACGTGGAATTTAGCGCAAAACTGGGGGGGGACAAGCAGGGGCCAGCAAAGAATCTGGGGGGCCCATGGCCCACACATGCCCTCACTTAGAACCGCCACTGCACCATCTGCAATGTGAGTTATTTCATTGGTGAAGGTAAATTTTCGAGTAACTGAACGTGGAGACGCGGAAAAATTAGCTGAAAGATGTGGTTTTGAGGCAAGGTTTTGTAAAAGGTTGCTGTAACGCAATGTACTTAAGCAATATCAGTAGCTTGTTGTTCGTTTTTGTTGAGCTCCACCCTTTCGGTACTTGTTTTTAATCTTTCGAAATTTAGATAAAAGAAAAATTGTACCCAACCTAGTGACCTTTCAGGTTGTCCAGCTGATTTCTGACGTAACCTCATGAAACCTTGAACAATGAAAAATCCACGACGGCAAGTAGTGAAACTTTGACACCTGAAACAGTTTGAGGAAACGAACCAGTTTTAGGCTTTTTTCCTGGTAGCTCAAATTGTTCTTCGCAGATCGGTCGCAAAATTAAACAAATCAGCAGTGTAGTGGTAAAAAAAAGGTGTAGGAACGCCGTTCCCACACCAAATAAAAAGGAAGACTGCACCAAATAGTACGAATAAAGTGAGCATTTGCCCACAAGTATTTCCACACTGGATCTGCATGTCTCACTCTAGACTGGACTTTTGACTAGCAGTGCGAATCTGCTTGTCGCTAGCACATCTGTGAGATCGCAGCCATGTCTTCATGTAATCTAGTGCAGAGGTGTGGGAAAGCCGTTCGCGCGTGACCAAGGACCTCGCTCGGGCTCCGGCAGAGGGGCTCGTTCGAAAAATTCCCGACTGTCTCCCCCACCCGCAATCCGTAACTGGAGCCCCATTTTGACCCCGCTACGCATCTGGGGACAGCGTAGAGTTCCTCTACTCTGAAAGCTACGTGTAAACGGCAATCTCGCCATAAGCTCGTAAAGTATTGTAAAAAAGTACAGTAAAAGCAAACTCACTTCGCTCACAGAGAAAGAACACGACTGGTCGAGGAAGTCAAACGATATTCCTTGGATGTTGTCGGCATCTTTTAGACTAAGCGTCGTGGTTCTAACACTGTTGAGCTGGACGAATAGTGGAAAGTCATCTAACCCAGCGTTGAGCCAGCAACGTTTGCCCAGGCTTGAGTGGGAATGCTTGTAAGCTATCAGCTGGCAAACTGTTGATGAATGGATCCACTGTAGGAGGAAGGGTGTGCGTGTTGATGTTGAAGTTGTTGGGCCACTCCGCGTTTAATACAGGTATACGACCCAAAGTCAGTGCGCTGAATCTAAAATGCGGTGTTCGTCATGGGTCTGTCCTTTGAACTTTACTCTTAGATAGTGTATACAGGGGTCTCCCAGTTTAACTCGGCAATGCTCTTCACATTGTGTAGTAAGTACTACAAAGATGAAATATATATTAATAGAAAACAAGAGTAGAAATTGACTTAAATTTGCATTATTATTTGTAGCTGTTTTCTTCTTGGGCCTATTGTGTGGCCCAAACCAACTCATTGCCTGTATACTTACTTTTGGGCCACCCTGTATATATCAATGACATTGTAAAACTTTAATGCTGTTTTATATGCTCATGATCAGGGTTGTCAGATTGGCCTTTTTCAAGCCAAATTTCAGAAATCTGGCCTCGTTTGAAGTTGTTTGGCCTAAAAAATTTTATTTGGCCTTTTGGCCTCATCTCAAGTTTGTTCGCCTTCAAAAATTTTTTCGGCCTTTTGGCTCTTTTTTGGCCTTGTTTCGCTGAAATAGGTTTTTCTGCATGAAAATATTCCGTTTTCGGCAACACATTTGCAAAATTTGTGTAGTAAATGCTACATTAGACCGACGTCCGCGTCCTGATGTTAGCAAGATTTGAGGGATGCGAGTTTCGAAATAAAGTTCTTGCATGTTCACTGGAAATGTGAGCATTGTGTAGAGTGTATTGTGTTGTAAGCACTAAAGCAGGCTCAACGCTCGCAGACAGGTCTGCGTCTCCGCAATAGAAATGCGACAATGACGTCGAGAAAGTGGAAGGGCTCTGATGAATTCCAAGATTGCAATCGTTGGAAGATTTACAACAATACAAGTAGAAGAGAATTAAGTAAAATCTATGGGGCGCCGTTCGTAAAAAATTATATCGGACACATTTAGCACCAAAAACTGGTAAATCAGACAGATGTAGCTAAATCGACGCAGATTTAGTTAAATCGGAAAAGTTTAGCTAAATCTGCACATACTTTGCTGAATCGGCGCAGATTGAAGTAAATCTGCACAGATTTAGTCAAATCGGGCAGATGCAGCAGATTTAGCTAAATATGCAGGAATTTACCTAAATCTGTGTACAATTAGCTAAATCTGTCATATTTAACTAAATCTGTTCAGATTTAGCTAAATGTGTCCGATTTAGCTAAATTTCTCCAGATTTAATCGGTCCGATTAAGGGAAATGTGTGGATATTTAAGTGAATATGGCCTGATTTAGCAAAATATGTGCGGATTTAGCTAAATCTGTCTGATTTACCAGTTTGTAGTGCTAAAAAATGTGTCCGGTATAATTTGTTTACGAACAGCGCCCCATAAAAGCCCGCCGATATTTCTGCATGACTTAAGTAAACGAAATGTGAAGTTGGCAATAGGCCAGGCCAAAATTTCAGTTTTTAACACGGACCATCAAGTGCAAAGAAGTCACTGAGATTTACTCTCTCGGCTTTTAAGGACGCACAAGTGTACGAGCAGGCAAATTTTGGGGGTGCGAAGGATTTTTGCCCGAAAAATTTTCAGACCACTTTTTGTGCATAAAGACCGTATTTCGGATGACCTCCAAAAACAAAACGTATTCATGTGATTTTGGGCACCTTTTTTTCAAATCAAAGCACGTTGGGCGCCATTTTTGCACGCATTTTCAGTGAGTTTGCGAAGGTTGTCAAAGATTTTGCCCATATTTCTGCTGATTTTGCCCGGATTTTTACAAAGTCAAAAGTTTTGGGGGTGCGCTTGCACCCCCGCCTCTTACACCACTGTAGGGACGGTTTTCAAACGTTCACAATCACATAGGCCGCAAGTGTCGTATATTCTAAAAACATTTGCAAACAACATCAACCATGTAATCATTAGTGATGGAATTTTCGTTGTACTGAATTAAAATCTCCAACGCGAATTCGCATACACCACGGCGTTGAAATGCTGACTATAGTAACTAAGGGTAAGTTACTGATACTCATAGCATACTTCGAATAAAGGGCGTACGCAAGGGGGTTTTGGGGTTAAACCCCCCTTGAGCTTGATATTTTTAAAAAACTTCATCACCTTCGCAAAGGAGATTAATTCTTTTCGCATACTTTTTACTTGTTATTTTGTCGACTTAATGCAAATACCACTGAATGAATTTGCATGCAAATTTCAAGGAACATTGTAAATGCTGGTGAAAAGTAATAATTAGGTTTTGGTGGGAATCTGGATTATCGTCTGCATCCAGAAGCTATCTCATTTCTTTTTGCAGACCTTTCGTCTGCTACGCATGTTTAAGATTGTTTTCCACGATAGTTCACTTTATCCGAAACAGTTGTCTTTATTTTGTCTGCTGAGGATGATCAGCGCAAGCGCTGACCGCATCGGCTACATTACCAATTTCTGTAGCATGATAAAACTATTGAACGAGCTCAAAAACAGCAGTTTTATTTAAACATACGAGCGTTCAGACATTTGAAAATGTCTCAGCAGGGAAAAACGAGAACTAAAAGTTTTCTGGACTTCTACACATACCAAAAAATTGAAAGTTTTCTTGCGTACTTTATGCGCATTCTCAATTCTTGTGTAGTTTAGCAAATTTCGATCTTGCAAACCGTGGTGTGCGCCAGCCTGTCCAGCCGCACACCTATCCTCGACTGCTCGTATTCGACAAGACATCAGCGCAGCCTCATTTTTCCGGTGTAAATTGCTCTGACGTAGTGGTGAGTGTGTTTTACCGTACTCCCCTGTTTTAACGCGCAGCCTGATTTTTTGCAGTTATGAACTGCTGTCATGGGCGTCCGCAGGGGGAAAATGGTCATTCCCCCCCCTGGAAATTGGGACTAAAAAGGAAAATTTTCGGGAAAACGTGAAATCAGTAGTTTAATTCCGATTAATTGGGTTAATTTTTGCAATGACAGTCTATTTGCCGATATGACAATCACACTGCACAAGAGTCAGGTTCACTGTTTTGGTAACATGCAGTTATGAGCTTGCAGTTCACTAAATCCGCTTCTTTGCCTGCAAATGCAGGTTGCGAAACTCGCGAGCGAATTGTTCTACTATTGGCCTTTGTTGCGCAACAATAAAATGGCAACGAATCTTCAAAGATGCACTTCAAGTAACGGTAGTATGCGTTTTGCCGCATGTAACTATTGGACGCAGGTATCTTGGCAGGTAATGTAGTGANACAGTGATTGCTGATAGCGGTAAGCCACGTAGGTAGGCGAATTACGGTTCGCCGANATTTTGTGTGGCTCTTCTAGACTAGATGAATAGCAGTATCTCAAATTGATAGAGAGTTGTTGCCTCATATATTCAACTTTGTTTCATTTATCAATGTTTTTACACAAGTTCGTGAAGTCAGTTACCAGCAGTGTCCCTGTAAGAACATTTTGACATTGAGCAAATGTTTGTTTCAGTGCGCATGCAATTTCACAACCATGTAGACACACAACCAGTGAAACGTTTCGAAAGGGCTATGCNATATATATACGATATCAGATTTTGTATGTTGCAAGTGCGCAAGAATGANGTTTCACTNCGCAAATGCTCTGNTGGTTCTGCGCAGTTGCGCACCCCAGAGGGNACACTGGTCACCAGGGAGTCTGGGCGATTTGGTAACAACGACAGTGAACCTAAATCGCAAGTTAGTCTACTTAAGGCCCCAGAAGAAAATTGAAATTTTTGAAAGACACATGTCGTCGAAAGCATTCTTTTATTTTCCCAATGTCAGAATGAGAATGAATGTATTTTGCGAAGAGGCAATTGCAGACGACAAAGCGAAAGAAAGCTAAAACAAATTTCAAGACTACTGGAAAAAGTTCCAAGCCAGATTTGACCATTTCCAAGAGTCAAAACCATGCTTTGCATTCCTTGCAAATCCATTCAATGTTATGTATCGGTGATGACTGTCCAGTTGGCTAACCGTTTGCTACAAGCGTAGTGATAAAACATCTCTACTGTAGAGATAAAACTGACCGAAACTCAAGAAAATCTGGCTCAAAAAAAACTTTGGTCAGTGCCACTCTACACTTAATTTCGGGCGACAGGTTCAAGGAAGTAAATACCCAGAATTTAAAATACCAGTGTATAACTCATTTCTGTGTATAGCACAACATATTGCTGTGATTTTCTTCTCTGTAATGAAGTTCGTAAAACCACACCATCATGCAACCCTGAAAAACGAACACTTGGGAGAATTAATTTGCACAGGTTTAACAACGTAATGTGCAGATTTTCGGGGACTAGAAAATCAAACAAAAACTTAATACTGACAATTGCTGTACATCAATTAATGTAATACTTGCATTCTTCACCATATTTGTATTGACACTACAAGCTGGTTTTGCGACTGGCTGGTTTTTGGTTTTCTGCACTTCAAAGTTTTCCTTCAAGGAAAACACTGTATGCAACTGTTGCCGTAACATTGGACATTTTGTTTTTGTGTACGTCCATTTGCGTTGCATCGCCAACAAACTGAAAAAGACAGCAAAATGTCGACTTCCCTCCCTTGGAAAAATTTCTGCGGACGCCCATGACTACTGTGTCGTCGCACTGAGTTTATTTTCCTCCAATATCCTAAGTTGGAGCGCTGATAGTTTATATTCAGTGCAATGACACATAAAATAAGGCTCTGACCTTCAGAAGTTTTGGGCTCCGGTTCCAGAACAGTTTGGTCCATTGAAAATAGGGTTACCAGATCACTTGAAATTTTTTCAAGGACATTTTGTCGTTCTGTGATTAATCAAATTTTGCTTAACGCCTTCTTTGAATACTTTTTAGATATAGTGGTGCAGCACATTTTTTCAAACAAACAGTGCTAAATAACATTGGGTACTTTTTACTACACAACTGTTATAAAAAGATGGAACAAATCTATACGTTATTTGGTTCATTTACATTGTTTAAAATCTTGATTGGTGAATGTTCAATGTAATCAGTAGTTCAATAATGAACCATTTCACAATTGTTCAGGAACTTTCAAGTACGCCGCCAAATATTCAAGGAGAGCAAAATGTCTTTCAAGGAACAAGGACAAAACCATTTTTGATAGCAAATTCAAGGAAAGTTCTTGGTGCTCAAGGACGTCTGGCAACCTTAATCAAAAAGCAAAAACCATTGTAATACTGTATTGGTAAAATTCGCTTTCCACACAAACTATGTATGTGGAACCGGAACCCAAATTACAGTCTCTGGCTCCACCATCACAACTTTTTGGCTCCGGCCATCCAAAACAGCTCCGGCTCTAGCTCCACAGCCCATGCCTAGTAGTCACATAGGAGTCTACGCGTGTTGAGGCAAGGGTTTCGATGATGGCCACAAAGCAAAAAAAAGGCCACCGGCTTAGGAATACGTTCCTTTGCATTGTATAAAATACGAATGTGTATGGAGAAGAGCTTGACTGCCGGATAGTGTATGGAGAAGAGCTTGACTGCCGGATAGATGGATATTGTCGAAAAAATTTTACGGTTTTTGGAAGATAGATTTCAGAAAAACGAGGTCTCAAAACATTTTCAACTGTTGTTCACTGCTGATATATTTTTGGACAGTTTAAAGCATAATAACATCACCAGACATTTTGTTCGCAAATCATAACGCGCGGTTTGTTGAAAAAGCTCATGTTGCGCGCAATCTCTTCGCCAAACAGTACAGTAACGCTTGTCACGCGGAGGTACCGCGCTCATGAAAAGATTTGGCCTGGGGCTTGTTGGCTTCTGAAAGGCAGATTATTTTACGGCCGAGGAATGATATCCCAGTAGTTTGGAAATGTGATGCATCGTTTAATTTACATTTTACAGACTGGTTCCTTGCGTCGACATGCCTAATCGTACTATCGCGGCACACCAAAGGCGATAAAATACCTTTTACAAACGTCTAGACAGAAAAAGTTACCACGAGCAATACCAACTTCGGATGTAAAACGATACCCCACGACACCAATAAAAAGTTTAAATGAACCTTGAACAAAACAACACTGTTCAGAAATTTAGAGCGCAGAAGTAAACAGCTCGTACCAGTACCAATATCAACATTTAAGCGAAAACAAAATGTGTGCATTGAATGACAGTTTTCTGTGGTGGTATCAACATAATGTTTGGGAAGATACTACGGAAATTGCAAGGAGGTACTACTATAAGCAGTAAAATATCTAAATCAAAAATAGACAGATTTTCATCACTTGAATATTTTTGAAGGTTTTCAGGTCAGACAATGCGAGTAAAGCAGTAAACGAGACTTATCAGTTTGCCAGTCCACTTTAATGTGGCTGTGTAAAGTGTAAACAACCATAGACTCAAACGAAAGACAAAATTAGTGAAAAGTAATATTAAGCTCACATGTAAACGGTAATGAAGCCCCATATTAGTTTGAATGCAGCCAGATGTATTTCAGATTTGCGTCTGATTTCATATATAGGCACTGTATGGCAACGGGTTAGGAGAAATGCAAGTAAAACAGGCTTAGTTTGAAACCAGCAGTAAAGAAAAAATGAATTGACTTTTGAGCTTGTTTTACTCATATTACCTGCCTTGCTTTATTAGTGATAAAAATTAGCAGTTGGCGCCGAAAATCAAGCAGGATAAAAGCGTTTCATTTGCATTTTCAGAAAATGAATCCTAGATTGATCTAAAAAGTAAAGATAATGGGAAGCATAAAACTCCATTTTTTGTTTGTACTTTTGTCCCTAAGATAAAGGTTCAAGGACAGCAGTCTCAAATGCACAGTAGGTTTTAAATAATGTTGGTTTCTTATTTGGAAAAATTTGTATGCTGTTAGTCAGTATGAGCGGAAACAAAACAATCCTTTAGTACAGGGTCGCCGAATTTTTTGCCAGTGGGACATATAAGTTATAGCATAATAGTTTGAGGGCCGGGCATCTTATGCAATGTATTTGTTTTGGGATTAGTCACGTCGCCACTGGGGGGATTTAGTGGGAATATCCCATCAAACTAAGCCCCAATCCCCCCAAATTGAAATATGAACCACTAGTTATCAGTGGCGTTTGGTCAAATTTTAGAATGTCTTGCCCCTGCACAAACGTAAAGCGCCCTACTGAAGACTTTCTGGTGATGGTTCTATTCGGGATATATTACATTATACCAAATCAACAAATTTTTTGTAAATATATTACAGCTGGCGCAAAATGACTTAGGACCTACTTCATTTTTCTTTCAAAAACAAACATTTGGTCTTAAATAGCAACTTTTATTTAACAAAAACACACACTTTAATATTTTGTCATGTTGCCCTCATTTTTTATGACCATTTGCAAGCGTTTAAGCATGGAAACACTAAATTTCTGAAATAATCCAAGCGCACCTCTTGCCACCAAACTTTCTTCAACTGATTTTTGAGGGTGTCCATATTTGGGGTTTTCATTTGTTTCATAAGATACTGAATTTTCCGCCAGCAATTTTGCATTCTATTTAAATCTGGACAGTTGCCAGAGCATTTTGATCTGGTTTTGTTGGAGGTAATTTTTCGCTTTTTTAGACTTTATGGCACGCAGCATTATCCTGCATGAACACTTCACAGCCACGAGTATGAAACAAGTCCAGCATATGCTCCTCCAGTACTGTTTATTCAAGTTTTGCCATTCATTTTTTGTTTATTCGGCAGGAAGCAAAACCAGCCTTAGGCCTACCCATTTCACAAGAAAAAGATCCCCAAATCATGACCAATTCCGGGTGTTTAACAGTTGGAACTTTGAACCTGGGATCAAATCAATCAGATGATGATGGGGGTCGAATGATGGAGGAACCCATCTGAAACACTTGAAAGTTACTTTCATCAGAAAACAACTTTCTTCCACTATTCAGGGGTCCGGTAGACATGTTGCTTGGCAATCGCAATTCGCTACTTCTTCATACTTTCTGTTAGGAGTGGTTTCTTAGCAGCTTTACGGCAAGGAAAACCTGAGTCCTTCTGGGGGAAGTCCTGCATTGTTTGGAACGAAACATTTTGAAGCAGCTCTGGATCCAGATTTTTCACATCCAGTGCTGTTAACTGAGGTTTCGTCTGGATTTCTATCCTCAAAAAGATGTCTGCAGCATGTGAAGTCTTTCTTCTCTTTCCACCTCCAATTTTATGCTTTGGAACTGCATTGCTTGATATAGTCTTTTGGCTGAAGACAAAAGCTTCATAATGGTCGATCTTGCTCTTCTTTTACATTTACATATTATTTTTATTGGTACTTTTTCTTTAATCCAGGCCAGAATACAAGCCTTCTCGTCATTATTACTGTATTTTCCGGGCATGTTAAAATGGTACTTTCAAAAACAGACACCTCACTGATGATCTATACCGAACTATCTCTTATGCAGCAAAATACTCCTTCTTGAATGATGTCTCCTGAAGACTTAAATTCCGCCAATTTTAAGATCATTGTGAGGTAACAATACAAATATTGCATCATTTCGTTCATAATAACCCAATTATTAGTACGTAATGTGGTTTGCAGTAAACTGATTGAAGTAATAGTCCAGGTATGGATTAATACTTATACATACTGCTAAATTTGAAATTTTGGGGCTAGGTCAGGGGTGTCAAACATACAGCCCGCGGGCCAAAACCGGCCCGGTGCGTGGTTGAATTCGGCCCGCGGGATGATTTTGCAAAGTAAAAAACTTCTTTATTTGCTTGAAGTTTATTCAGTTACACTTCAACAACTGGTGACTAGATTTCACTTGCTTGAAACCTTAACGCAATTGCCTGTATTTTATTGATGTTTTTCTGTTTTTCTTACGTGAGAATATCCCGTTTTCTGCATATTTCTTTTTGCATGTTCACACCCGTTTGAATTTTCAAACAGGTATGAATATGCAAAAGTTCAACTACTGTTGATAAAGTTAACACTAGAACTCCTGGAAAAAATATACCTTGAGTTCTAGCAATGTCGATTTCGAAACCTTCGGAGTTCTAGGTACAACTCTAAATGAAATTTGATACGTAAAGTTTGAGATCGCTAAGTCGAGGTGCCGTGCTAAAACTTTTTTTTTATTTACTTGAGGAAATTGAAAACTTTATGAAGAAAAAGGCAAGCCAGTTTTAGAATTTCAATCCTCAGAATGGATGTAAAACCTTGCCTTTATGGTGGATATTACACAGCACTTGAATAGTCTGAACAGAATGTTGCAAGGCCACAAAAGACTTGTCACACAGTATTACGACACCATACGTGCATTCAACCTGAAGTTGTCCTTGTGGAAGACACAACTTTCCGGTGATGACACTGCTCATTTCCTTTGTCTAAAACAGAGTGGTTCTCAAACTGGGGTCCGCGGTCCTTTTGGGGTCCGCGAGACAATTTTCTGGGGACCGCGAAGCACCTTCCTAAAAAATCAACACGACGCTCCTGAAGAAAAAAATTTTGTGTAAAATAAAATTTTCGGGCAACTTATTTTTCCAAACCAAACTTAACAAACACAATTTGGAGCTATGGTAGCCTAATTCTATTGCGGAACCAAACAGTCACGGTTGCAAAAGTGCGCATTATATAGGATGCAGATAAAGAGGTGAGTTCTCAAAAATTTTTCAGAAATTGGAGTCAGAGTTAAAAAAATTCGGGAGTCAAGGATAAAAGATATTTTGATTTTTTAAGGGGACCGTGAGCCATTTAAGAAATTGCTAGGGGACCGTTGCGTAATTTTTTAAAAAAAGTTTGAGAACACTGTTCTAGATATTTATTTGTGATAACCAGGGACCCAGTTTGCTAAAAAACTTCGGGGGGGACAATCCTTATTGTTCACTCAACCGTAGTACGACCTTTTTGTAAAATGGGGACACATTATGGAATTAATATAATTTGGTGACCATGGCCCCCCTGGCTACGCCCATGGTGGTGGTATAGCAGCTAGTAGTATATACAAGTATACAATGGTGCTATATCTGGATATCTAGCACTTAGCACTGTATTTAATATGAAAACACATCAATTCTGAGAGTTGGGCTTAAATAGACACAATTATGCTCAACAATTGTGGTAAGTAATTAAAATTTGGTCAGTTCGGATGATTAAAATGTACTGCTACTAACAATCATCACATAGACCAATCAAAAACAAACCACAAGATCTTTTGGTAATGTTGCGATCGGAAATCCCGAGCGGCATATGCGCAAAGCTTCGCACTGTGGCAGCAAGCAACAACAGAGTTCACATGCCATGATCACTC
>JGI24021J15306_10004721_pt1 | contig 15950 bp, 7 predicted proteins | sample Ectturendosymbi1_FD_15306 | JGI IMG/M metagenome (IMG submission 15306) | reverse complement strand
ATTCACGTTTAGACAGAATTGCGGTTGGACGCTGAGTCCAAAATCAGGCCCAACCGCAATTCTGTCTAAACCTGAACAGCTGTGCTGTTTACACCTCTTGGAAAATTGGTGATTTAGTCAAAAAAACACACAAAGAACGCAGGTTATAGGCATTTCCAATCTTGAGTGGGCGGTCAGTGGTTTGTCTGACCCGCAGAGCTTGACGCATACAGCTGTGGCCCGTGGACTAATCTGGTCATGTGCATTTGGCTCGGCAGTGCTGTTCGGTTGCACACCCCTGAGTTGGGCGTGACCTGCGCATTATCCTGGAAATTTTCACGGCTTCTGGTTTGACCAAGTTCTCTCCTGCGGTATAGGGCGCTTTTGGTTGCGAATCACTGTTGTACCTCAAGAGTTTTATTTAATTCTAAATCTTAGCGTGTACTTAACATTACATTACTTAGTGTTACATTTAAAGTGTGAACTAATTTTTTCGTTAAAAAAGATTAGTTAGGATTCCTAATTTAAACTGAATTGTATTCTAAAATACTTTTTGTAGAGCGTTTACAAACAATCGCGGGAGTGAATTTTTTTATTTCATTGTCTTGTTTGTCTAAATCAATATAAAGCTTTACAACTTTAACAGTGCACACTAAAAATTTTTGAGACCTTCCTTTGACGTCAAGTTCAAGACCCTTTTTTAATCGCTTTATCTAAATGCCTAGCAGTTCCTTAGAAACAACTCACAGTTTTCAGCAAACTTAATTCTGCTGGCTCCAAACCAAGGAACAACCAAGCCATGTCTGAGACGTAAACTCTCCACCGTGTCACTGACCGCCTTCTGGCTCATTTCCCGTGGTTGCCACTAGCATGCAATCTCCTTACCAAGTAATCTTTGCGCTTTCTGGTATGTGACCAAACCATCAAATCTCGGATCGCTTTGCTCGAATAAGCTTGATTTATAAAAATGAAAAATCAAGATTCTCAGAAATCACAATCGTGATTCTCAAAAAACAGGATTACCGGGAATTTATGAAATGCACTGCTGGGCTTTGTCATAAAGAATTATGCCGTAAAATCCTTGCAAAAATTCTATTTCTGCAACTTGCAGTTAGCACTTCTTCGATAACGCAGCGCTCCTTCGATTTTTCAAAGAATGCGACAATCGGTGAAGATCGTAGCAAAGATCAATGTGACTAAGCAAAACCTAGCCGTGTTTGACAGCTCGTTTTTGTAACCATCGAACGATGAAACTCACACAATTATTCGTTTGCTGTACTTCTTTTTAATCAAAGCTTTTCATTCTGCCTTTCTGCACTCCTAATTACCGACCCAAGATATTTGAAATGACATTTGTTTTCAAGGTACCTTGATTGAGGTTTCTGAGTAAGAAACCCCTCTGTGTTTGTACTTTAGTGCCATATTTCATATAAACGTGATCCCCCACAGTTACAAACCAACGACGTTCAGTTTGGAAGCCCTGTTTAAGGTGAACGAAATGCCGAATCGTGCGGGAAGACTACGGAGTGTTTCCAACAGTGACACAATCGTTGACATAGCGGTGCAGACAGATCCAACTAAAAAAAGCTATGAACAGGAGTAACGATTATGCTCACCCTTTCCAGAATAATACCTACCGAGAAACGTTTTCACGTAAAGCTGTTGAAAAAGACAACATACTAGGTGGGAATACAGTGACTTCATAGAAACTAGACAATGGCCGTCAGCGCCATCGTCACAGTCACACCATATTCTCGACTTACATGGTCGTTGCATTATTGATAAACACATATTGATACCATCGAGAATCGGCGCCAGGAGGGACAGTAGTCTAAGAATAAATCACTAAGGCCTCGACATCAGAGCTGAGGTGTATGTGGTGTTACGTTTCTTTGTTCGTGAGATAGGAATGTTTCGTAACAGGTCACTTGAATGTTCTCGGGTCAGTGTAGCAGGAATGTTTGCGCGCAATTTAGAGAAGTTCCCCGAGAGCACTGGTTAATTCATAATAGGAACATACTCAAGGCACGCCTAAGATTACAATAAGAAAATCAGACCCGCCCTGTATCATTCAAATTTACGCCCAGTTTTAACAATATACAAATTTGTATCCAGTCGTGGTTTTATTAATGTAACTTTAAGCACTGCACTGTTAATCTCAAATACGTCAGAAAAATGTTTAATAATAACAGGGGTTAAACAAACTTTAATCAGGCTCAGGGGTTAACACGAGTTCAGGGGTTAGGGGTTAACACGAGTTCAACTCTTTCATGAAGGCGAGAGCAACCCGAATTGTCATAAGACAGAGACATACAAGCTACTAGGCTATCTCTTTTGAGTAGTCTAGTCCAATGGTAAACATACGTGGACTAGCTATTTCAGCTTGTTACGCCCATAACTCAACTTGCTGCTGCTCAGACGGTGACCCGAGGAAGACTGACTCGAATGAGCAATCTAGCCGCCAACCGTCGGTCTGGCGACGCATTTTTTTCGTGTCCTATTGGTTGGTTCCATCATGTGACAGGACTCCACGACGTAACACGGCCCTGCGTCTTGCGTGATCCCATCGCGCTACGCATGGTCACGCTCTCGAATCGTGATCAACAAATCCGAAATCGGAGTTACGCATCAGTGCATATCATTTTTATCTGTTTAAACCGTGAATATTATTAACAAATCATGGTGACTTACTAGTGCAAATTATTTCTATAGTGTTTCAGGTTACTCATCCTTAATACAATTCACGAATCACTTGTAAATTATGTGTCCTCTATATTCAAATGCAGACAGTTTAGAATACCCACTTCTGTTAAGCCTAGTGCCTTATTCTCTATTGCTCCAGCTTCATACTTCCTGGTGGAAGTCCATTTCTCTGTAAAGCTTTAGTTTCCACGTTGTTCCTCCCACTTGTCCACTATAAATGACACTGAACTTCATGGTCTTCTTCTTGACTTTTTTTCTCAGTCATTAAAGTCATTTCTTGGCTGTATTCCAGAGTCTGAAAATGTTTTATGTTGAGACCGCAACGCCAACTCAACATCAGTACCGTAGAAGAAAGTTCAGGATGGGGTTTCTGAATTCGAGCGATAACATCTTCCAAGCAACATAGCCCGACTAATACAATCTACTTTTCCTAGGTGGACAATGCGAACGCAGTCATCCATTGCGTACTCGCCAAACCTCTCCTGTATTGTTGAAGAGTAAGAATGTCGCGTGTGGAGCAATGGCAAGAACGAAAACTGTACTGGATATACTCCAGATTAGAATCAGGACTCTTGTGGTAGATTTTTTCAATGTAAATTACAGAGGTTTTTCAGGAAGGCTAAGGAGCGAAATGTCTCGTTATATTTGATGCATTCCCTCGTGTCTAACTTTTTAAACGTTTATTAGCCAGAGAATTCGCCTTCTGTTTCGCACAGAGATTTATGTCTCTACGACATTCATGACTAAAAAAAAATTCCTTCTCTACATACGCATTTCAGGCCGGATTTCGTTATAGGCTGCAACATTCCAGGTTTGTGAAGTCTTGGCAGTTGCGATGACTTCAGTCAAAGTAATATTTTCTTTCTCTTCAAGATGACATTCTTGTGTGTTTAATGGTGGGAGAGTGACTCTGTTTAGAAAATCTAATACACTGGACAACTTTGGACACCGACAATGCACTGTGGAAGTAGCGAATATTATGCCAGAACACTTTTTGACTTAACAGTTACCAGGATTGGTTTTATGTCCAAACGTTCGTTAGATTGCATTTGTGACATTTTTACCGCACGTCCTTTGCCTCATCATCATCGTACGTACATGCAGCGAAGGGTCGGTTTGCGCAGAAGCCTGACCTTATACAGTAGTATGGTTTCGTTGCTGGGAGAGCATCTTTCATCTCATGTTTCCAGCAGGAGGTTACTGTTTTGCCACATTTCTTCATGCCATGTCGTTTTCTTTGTTCACACCCCGAAGCTGATCATAAAATACTAGCTGCGTTGACATACAGCAACTTCCCTTCTACTTGCAGTGTGTCTTCTGGAAGCCCTCAAAGCAGGGACAACCTCTTGTTTGCGACAGGACTCGCTTATAACTTTAGCAATTTGGGTTTCCCTTGATAGAGACGATTTAAAATCGTAAACCCTGTTTGTTTTTCCAGGCTTAAATTGTGGATAACTAGGATTTGGTTGGTAAATATTTCTGCACTCCTTTGAAGCAAACATCTAACAATGATAAGATCCACTCAGCTAACACGAAGTAAAAATCAATCAGTAACCGTTGTCCCAATGAACGTTTGTACCAGGGAGACGTACAAAATGTGTTACATACAGTAAAAGAGTTCATCATGTAACGTGAGCTGTTAGAGCATGAATGCAGACATTTTCCGTTATAAATGAAGTTGTCATCACCATGTTGAGCAGTAACGCCCATTCACACAACTAGTTTCGTTTGCTTTGAACTTTCCTAAAATAATCTTGGACATGTTAGCTGTGACTCGTCGCAGGGCAACACTAGTTTTCTCCATAGTATCGGGATGCTGTGCATTTGACCTTGCGACGTATACCTGTATCAACATAGGTAGAGATCAACCAACTTCAAGCCCAGCATGCACACACTTCCACTGGGATCCATTCACGAAGAAGACACCGAGTATGGCAGAAGGTACGAGCATCCTCATCCCAAACTGCCTAAACATTGTTGGTTCATCGACAACGTAGCAGAGTTGTCACTCACTGCCCACAATGCAAGGGTCCCGACGCTTCGTTGATGAGATGCCTACAACATTCAGGCAATACCGTAAGGACTCACCGTTCAGTCGAACTCCTTTTCAGTGAACGAGATGTTCAAATTTACAGTCACCAGATTGTGACAGCTTGTTGTTCAAGTGTGGTTATGACATCTCCCAGATTTGAAGCACTCTCGAAATCCCTTTCGCCTTTCTCTATTCGTAGCTAATGAAATGTGCTGACTCTGGTTGTTGATGGCTGTTGGGGAAGACTGCTCGGTACTTTTGAATGATGGTATCGATCAGTTCTGAATATTTCACGAAACTTTGGTAGTTCTCGTGTACGACATCCAGTCGTGCTCTTTATGTAGAAACGTTTGCAGAAATGGGGATGCCACCAGGGACGGTCATGCAGACAGATTTGAGTTCAAGATGTCTTGCATTGTATGCACTTCATGAGATCAGCAATCTCAACACCTGAAAAAACATGGGTATCGCGCTATTGCTTCAGCGGGTAAGGGTGATGATCGTTTGGTTCCTTCTTCCTCATAACCTGTTTCGACGACATTATACAAGGTTTAAACAGGCGTGTATTGGTTTCAAATACAGGCAAACTAGCCGTTTTTAACTTTTTGAAATATCTTTTTTTAGTAATTAAAATTTGCACTTGAAGTAGGTTTTCAAACAATAACTATTTTTCTGAAAGAAAGTTGTTTGTATGAAATGCTTTTTGAATATTGGGTTGCAGGTTTGTTATCGCAATCCTGCTCATCAATGGCTATTTGCACGATAGATATCCTACTTACATTTAATCCAACGTTTGGAATGTTCATGAGTATAACTTTTATTATATGCTCTTACATTCCAAACATCATGAAATGCGATTGATTATCCGATTTATCCAACTGAGACATTTTTGACGAGTTGATAATAGTGGCAAAGATGTTTCATGAGATTTGAGCTCAGACTTAGTGACCTTTACGCCCAGATTTATGGAAATTTCTTTGTAAATGATAGTGAGTATCGCATATTTTATTTGAACAACCTCTTCAAACGTCATGCAGTGTTGACTCTGATTTTTTGTTTTCAGGTTTCTGTTTTTCATAACGGACTTGTCGTTCATACAAAGAATGTTTCGGCTACCACAGCTTTGTTTGACGGTTTAATGTCTGCCACCAGATATGTAATCAATCTCACTTCTTTCCCCAGTTCGGGTCATGGAGTTGATTCTGTTCCCATTGTGGCATATACATGTATGTTAAATTGAATATGTGTTCTCTTTTATTTATTTTTCTAAATGTCTGAAATAAAAACAAACAGAACGTTTGTTTTCCGTGGAGACGATTTCCACGCAAACGTCCATGATTAACATTTCGAGCATGGCTGGGGGAACCTTTTCCAAAACGGGGGGCACAAGTGCACGTCAAAAAAAGTATAGAACATGTTTGTGGTTTGAATTGGCAATCTTGACGTCACAATCATTGAAACATGACATCTTTAATTACACCATGTGAAAGTCAAAATTACACCATTTTAGTCAAAATTACATCACTATGAAAGCATATCGGTGAACCACTTGAAAGTCAAATAGGCTGTCACAGGGGCGAATCCAGGTCAGCGTCACTCGGGCTCATCTCACGATTGATACTAACTGGATGCAAATCCTTGCCCCACTGAAATTTTCATTTGCTTTCATTCTGGGCTCTCACTATCGTTGCTCTGTGACGTTAGTTAAAGTACGTAACAATGAGTGAGAAATGAGTGTGAAGTTCTCATGGTAACATCTCCACTGATGAGTAACGTACGTCAAAGAGCAATGATAACGCCACTAAGTCCTCTGCTTACTAGGCTCGTTTATATCAGCCCGAGTTACTGGACAATATATCGTTCGTTTGAAATTATTCTCGAAATGGAAACTGTCCACAGATTAAAATTTAAATCCAGTGTTCCATGCATATCAATTGCTTCAAAAAATTTTCAATCTGATATTGCAGAGGGCAGTTCGGGCTCTAACGGATGAGCCCGAGTAAAGCGCGAGCGAACGAAAGCAAGAGAACGCCTACTACGAACAGGATTATTTTATTCAGGTCACCTGCAACATGAACGCGAAGGGCCAGACATGGAAAGAAAATATATCAACAGTGACAAGGCTCAATGAAAAGAGCCCACGTTCACAACTTCAGTGTGAAGTGGGTAGTGGCACAAATACACAATGCAAGCACGCTCGCTTTCTGCAGTATAAATTGTAATCGAAGACTCGGGCTAAACCCGAGGAGTCCGTGTGGCGGAGTCGCCACTGCGCTGTTAAAAACACCAAGAACACAGCTTAAAAAACAGGTAAAAATGACACTGTATTGATATCTGTCTTAAACACGTTTATTAAAAGCACGACGTTTCTACATCTAGAACACAGAAGTAGCATGACTGAATACTCATTCTGCACCTGCATTAGATACCGGAATGCAAAGACAAGACAAAGCATATGCAGCAAATAGCAAGTTGTCTGTAATGATGCCAATTGTGTTGGCAATGCAAAAGTAACCTACAACTATTTGGTACTCCCGATGCAAAACAAAAACACAATTGAAATTTATCTGTCAAATATTTCATTTTTTCTATAAGGTTAACCAAAATTTCACTATTGAGAATGGTGTTAAAACGCTTGATATTACAATAATTTTTCGCTGGTGTGGCACAAACTTTTCCCTGTACTCAAGCTTGTAAAATTACACGGTTTTTGAAAAAAGTGGCGTGGTATTACACCATCTGTCGACACTATTCGACAGCACCAATGCCTTTAAGTTGCAATTCATAATAGACGGCATTCCGCTGTGACACTTTCTACGATGCCATAAAAGCTATATTCGAGTCACGTGCATCCTCCTCAGCCGATTCGGGAAGATTTCTAATATGAATTTGAAGTAACTAAAACAATCTCTCCGATTTCAGGCATGTTTTCGTGAATAGAACACTCCGTTCTCGTGTCTCGGTGTTTCTTGAATGCAAATACGATTTTTGTATGCTTGTAATTTGTAATCTACGTAAGCCTACATACACAGAGATAGAATGTTTTGCATTTTGTGGCGAGTGAAAGGTTGTCTAAAAGTTTGTTTGAAATGAAAAAGCGATGAATGCTCCAATTTCAAAAATGCTTTTGCGTATGACAGCAATAAATTTAACCCTTTATCGCCTGTATGGGTCGCTAGCAACCCGGGCGGATTTTTGCAAGTGCGTATTGCCCATATCAAATGGTTCACTACTCTGACACTTCATGTATTCTTCAAGTTACTCGTTGGCAATGCTTTCATAAACACCCAAGTTTTTCCGTTTGTGAACTTTACAGAAAATATTAAGTTTTTTTCCGAAAAAAAGTATAGGGTCGCCAGCGACCCATGTTAGGTAATGGTGCAACATTTTTTTACAAGAGCATGTCATACGAGCCAGCGAGGACAAACATGGTCTTCGCAAGATTCCACCTTGGGAGCTGGTAGATTTAGCTGAAACCCACGTTTCTTGCGTCACTTAGCAGCCCCGTAACTCATCAGGCGATTGAGCTAGATACCTGTTCAAACCATCAAAAGATGCGGCTAGTATTCTAGTTTGGATTATAAAGATTGAAAGTTTTGGGTTTCGTTTTTTTTGTGGGTGATGACATAATAGGGGTAAGTTTAGACCTTTACGGCCGAAGTCATCGGGCCCTGGGCCACATCTGCAAGACCCAATTTTTTTACTCAAGTTTTTAGTGGAATCTAGGTTCTAATCCGCGTCTTTTGAGCTATTGATTGGCTTTATAACGTTTGGTTGAAAAGTTATGGCCAAAAGGCCTTAAACTTGCTAAAAAATCTATTTTTGTTTTTTGACCAACATTGTTGTCAATTTATAGTTTTTTTACCAAAACGGCGGGGCATCATGTTTCAATGAATATAAAATTGCCATGTCACAGTACTTTGTTTTTACTGCACAGAGTAACCGATCACCTTCTTACTGACTTTTCATGCTGTTCTTACCTATACGGAGAGTTTACATGTTTTCGTTTTTGAACCTTCGTTCGTGAAACTCTCAGTGGCATTCAGGAATTCGTTAATTAATCAAGTTTTTCTCGTTTCTGAGCTTTCCTTTATCCAGTTTTTAAGTGATATTCATGATATTGCAAAAAAACGTCGAATTTGCCGATGTTCTTCTAAGTGCTTGCCAGTATATGCGACACGGGTCGCTAGCGACCCTTGTTAGGTAATAGTGATAGGCAAAGCACCGAGGAGTTTAAAGGGTTAAGGAATATTAAGGTCTAGCCTCACATTTTCCGTTTGAATGTTTCACATTTTCCGTTCCTACCACTTCCTTATCCTTGTAATCTACGTAGGTATACAAACAAAGAGATACATTTTACTTTATTTAAAACTTTGTCTAATACCGGTACGAAGCGATTGCTACAAGTTCAGCCCTTGTTTCGCCTGTCAGTGCGGCAAAAAAGTTAATTGAAAATTACAGTTTCATGTCTCAATTCTGTTAGCAGCTTTTTGTACTTGTAATCTCCATAAGCATACATACTTTGCTCAAAGCTATATTTTTTCTTGAGTGAGAAGGGACAAAATGTGTGCAATATGAGTTTGAAGGAAGCCAGCGTTCCCCAAAGTCAGGCCCGCGGGCCAGATCCGGCCTGCAAAGGGTTCCAATCCGGCCCGCGCTCTTCCTAGGAATGTTTAGTGCTTTAAAAAGTTCGTGTGAATGAATTAATGTAAGATGTAATTACACAAAACGGATAAAAAACAAAAACCATTTGCTGTACTTGAGAATTTTATCCCGATAAGCAAACCAAGCTTATCTCTTTAATCAAACGATCAACTGCAAACGCTTTGGAGTTTACTTGCATTTTGTGTAAAAAAATGATTCACTTAAGACCAAGGCTATTCTTTTCAATGTTGCGCTTTGCGCACAACTCAGACAAGTAAACACAAACATAGAAAATTGTTACATCATAGTTGCATTGTTCGTTGAAAGTTGCTGCGCACCAGCCCCCTAATGTTGTACTTCAGCTTGGCGTCTAGACGGCTGTACACTCTACATTAGCGTGCATAAAAAAATTGTAAATTGTAGTAAGCATTTGGCGTTTGAAGTATAAGCGTTATTTGGCAGTTTTTGGACCTTTCAACAGGAATACTGCATGGCAGTGGCGTATCCAGCCCAAACCTTTTTTATGGGGCGAAAAACTTTTGGGGGGGCCAAAATGTTTTGATTTTAGGCGAATAATGCTAGTTTGTTTGGGATGCCGCCTCTCAAATCACAAAATGATTATAATTTATATGCTAAACATGTTGGGTAGGGCATGGCCCTCTGGGTCCCCTCTGGCTACGCCTACGCTGCATGCTAATTGCAAGCGAGTTTGTTGTTTACCGGTATTTAATACCATGAATAACAGTGATGGAGTCTCGATACTTGATCTCAAGGTCAGATTCGACGGTGGTGTAGGGGCGGGGGTCCAGAAAGGTACAAGCGCACCAAAAAAAGTTTTAATTTGTCAAAAATCCGGCAAAATCTCTCAAAATACGGGCAAAATCCCGCAAAATTTGGACACAGATGTTTCGATACCTTTGTCCTTATTATATGATGAATGAGACTGACTGTCGAAATATGTCTGAATTTGACTTTTTTTTCTCCAAACTACACATGAAGACCTTTTTTGTCTGACTTCCAAAAAAAAGTCTAACATTTTTGAGAGACAAATTTTTCGGGTACGTTTGAGTAAATTCGGCACAAATCCTTCGCACACCCAAAAATTTGCCTGCCTTTGTACCTATTAGTCTCGAGACCCATTTCTGCGAGTCTGTCGCGAAGATTTTAGGTCTCGTCTCGGTCTCGAAGGCTACCGGTCTCGGTCTCAAACCATTGTCTTGAGACTTTGAATACTGCAACGATATGGCTTAGCAAAACTTAATTCAACCACTTCGAAGTTGAAATACTTTTTGTCTGCTGTATCTGCAGGTAAGAAATAGCATACATTAAGCAAGTAGGAAAAATGCCGATTATTCGCAAAATTTAAATTCGGAGTGGTTATGACAATTTTTAGAAACTTTTCGGCGTAATCTGTAAATTTCTGTGTCTCGGACTTTTTGATGAAGTCTTGGTCTCGAAGCTTTAACCAGGTCTCGGTCTCGAAGTTAAGGTCTCGACTACGCCTCTGCTGTCTAGTCAGTGATTGGTAAGTTATACAGGGTTCTTGAAAATCGTAGAAGCAGTTGACATATTGCAGCGTCAAGCATGGAACCAAATATTACAATTATTATGCAACAAAAGAAGCAGTTGCAGAAGTCACTTTGCAAACATGTTACCAAACAAAGAAAACAAATTGTAATGTACGAACGTTTCTAATGTTATGCGTGTTTTTTTGTTTTGTTTTTTTCAATGCACAAAACAGTCCGGCTCGCAGATGCTGATAAAATCGCGATTTTGGTCCAGCATCCAAAACGTTTGGGGACTGCTGAAGTAAGCAAACGGTCTCTACGAAATCAACGCTGGTTTCGAATATCATTCTTACATTACTTTGGTGCAATACATATTTGGTAAAGCTATGAATGTAAATGTGTACTCTGTAACGGCGGAAATCACTGTGAACTTGGTTGGATACTCGTTTGAAAAAAAAACACAGGTGAATGCACTAGTACAGAAAAAGAGAAAGTCGTCGGCGCAAAAACTGAAGTATGGTGAGGAGCTTGGTAGCAGGGGCGTCATGATGTGTTCCTCTTGCCTTAAATTGCAGTTGGCATTTGCCACTCCACCAAATTCGCGAAACTGCCCTAAGCCGCTGGAAACCTGAATGTCGACCAAACAGCAAGTGCTGACCATTGAAAACTTATTTCAGTTCCTGTTTATATTTGCAAAAATTTACACTGCAAACAATTTCATGAACCCTCATTTCCTCTATATGGTTTTGTTCCGTATTTCTGTGTATATTACAAATTGTTCATAGTGTTTGTCGAATTTGCATGAAGTTATAAATAGCAGCTGTTCCTTGTGTGATTGTTGCAAAGAAACTGTTAATTTTGCAGGTCCTGAAAAAGTTACGGGCGTTTCTATCGATTCAGTCAAAAATGATTCTGTGCGCCTCAGTTGGAATGGCGTTCCACGTGCCTCAAAATACAGCGTGGATGTGCAGTTGTCAAGGATAAGACGTCAAATTGGTTCAGATCCTATTGTTGAAGTAGTTACAAATATTTTTAATATTTCTGGTGATTTGTGAAGGGATGTCTGCATCCAAACTATCAAATGTCTTATCCGTAATGTTGCAAGCCAGACAACCTGTCTGTGCAATTAAGAGGCGTTAAGGATTAGACGTCAACTTTAATCACCTCCGATTATTTCAGTGTGTATTTACAAGCATTCAAAAAAATCCATGATTATCAAGTAACTTGTTTTATGTGGTAACTCGTCAAAGTTTGTAATCTACCCAGTTGTTAAATGTGCTATATTTATGTTGTGACTTAATGTTTTTTTATTTGCATAGTTAATATCACTTTGCGCTTAAACACTCCAGCTGCACAAAAAAGATGAGTTTCTTATTAGTCAACACTATATGATCGTATTTAAATTTTTATGCAAAAGTAACATTCTTCATCTGGTAGCATCTACGGATAAATCAAAACTTTTTTCAAACTCGAAAAGAATTTTGTATGCATGCCCCTTTTCATGAAATGTAGCATTATTACAAAATATGCGACTTAAGTCACACAAAGATAATTTCATGATGGTTAATTTGCACAATACCACTTATCGCAAGGCAAAAACACGAAAAGAAGAATAAGCGAACAAAAAAGACTTCCCGCCAACTGTGTTCCCCTACTGAACACGGGATTTGAAAAGACATACAATTTTATAGGCAAACAATTTTGAATGTGCTTTATAATTAATCGTTTTTAAACATCAATGCTGCAACATTTTTGGTGTAATCATTGAACTTTAGAGAAGTAGGGTATGCGAGGAATCTTAGCGCAATGCTTTGTTTTCATAACTCTGCGAGGGTTCTGAATGCATGTATCTGCAATTAAATGACAAAGTACCACAAGGACAAAGCAAATAAATCTGCTCACAAAATGTTTTACTGAGTAATCGATTTCGCGTCAACTACGCTTTTTCAATCCTGTAACTTGCAAGCAAAAGCTTATGGCTGAAATGATGAAACGCTAAAGCAAGACTTGCAATTATGCCAACTGCAGTTTCAAACATATGCCGAGGCTTTCAGAATTAGAGAAACACACCCACTGTTGTTTAAAGCACACACCATGACCATTACGCTGCTATCACCGAACTGTCAGATTAAGGTTTTTTAGAGAAAACGTTGAACTGCACATATTTTTATCTGTGCAAAAGCAACACTGCGAAGTTCTGTGAACAGTACAGTCGCTAATGAGAAAAAAGCAGCAGTGTCATTTGAAACAAACAGCAAAAATTATCCACTTGAGTTGTGCAGAACGGCTTGGTTGAGCGGTGCAGAACGGCAACTTTAGTGGTGCAGAACGGTTTGGTTGCACAGCATGCAAGATAGATTACTCCACATGGTGCTCTGTTATAGTTCGATCAAAAGATTTATTTTAAAATTCAGTAGGAAAGATATGCTTCCACGTTTCCGATGCAAATCAAGAAAGATTGGAGCAACTCATGGGGAATCACATTTTCGAAAACTTCACCATCGGGCATGCACATTTTTGTATAACGAACTTTCAACTGGAGGTATTGCTCTCATCTAAAACATGTTGAAAATTAAATACATTTTTCATGAGGCTTGTAACCTACTTTTCGGAAACTCTTTGAAAACAGTGTCTGGTACCGCGGAAATTGGTGGTGAGAGAATTCCTAGCGCTATGGCCTACCATATCACAACATTAATCAAAAATAATGCAACATAGGCATGCCTGCCTGAATCACTGGAGTCTTTCACTACCTGACCATCAAAACCTTTAGTGCGCCTTGTTCGTTTTTTTAGGATAGTGTTTCTAAAACGTTTGTCCCATGGCCTCGTTGTCACTCTTTACATATGTTATTTCCCCTCTTGCGCCGCATGAAACAAAACAAGATGACAGAAATACCAGAATTGTCGTGAAATTCAGTGGAAGAACAACCCGTACCGGAAGATCATCAGTACACCAACACATTTTTTTCTGTTATAATACACCGGCTTACCAGATTTTCAAGACACACAAATTAAGCCCGGAGGATTTATTGAACGTGGATATCAAAGACATACCGGTACGCCTATTGCAATATGCTGGGAACATCAACACCTCGCGCATTACTACATTTCTAGAATTCATACTGAAACCTATTAGTGGTGACTTTTGCAAAAAACGGCTCTGACTAATTTTGTGAAGATAAGCGTCAATACATTGCACACCACCGTCTGATCAAAAATTTAGGAACTGAATAATAAAATCTAGTGTTTTATATTATGGTAGCACATGTGAAGGCATTTTACCAATGCTTGTGCAGAGAAACTGTAATAGAAGTTCTCGAACATGAACTGGAGAAGCATTCCACTTTCAACATCAATGCCCGTAAAATCGTCAAGCTGAACACAATTTGCCTTAACGACGTTGTTACCCAATATTGCAACCAATTATATACCCAAAAACATTAATGTAACCGGTGATAATCACCCTGTCTCAATGGCCAACATTACTGTGCACTACAGCCGATTGCCGGTGTGCGAAGTGAGTCAGAACTTCACCGCAGATTTATCGATGGCATACTTTGGATAACTGCATCAGAAATGTCAAATGAACGCATTCGACAAACATTACTTTCAGCATTTACCAACAGTGGCTCGGAATTGATGTTTAAACAAGCTTGCGGAGTCGAACAAACGGGTCAAGTTGAATTCCTAGACGTAAATCACTGCGTAACTACTGGCGAACGTTTTGAGTTTGCCACTGAAGACTTCGTAAAACCCACACAAGCGAAAGCAGTTCATTAACAGGAAGTCACATTACCCACAGGCGACATTTAAGTCAATCCTGTTTGGAGAAGAAATAAAATTTATGTGCCTCAACCAAAGGAAAGGGATTACCTCAACAGCTTAAACCGAGTCCAAGAAAAGGCGATCTACTCAAAATTCTCTCTGCAAATTCAAAATGACATGATAGCAATCGAATTGAATTGAGAAAAAAGACTGCGTCCCAAAAATGAGGTAAGGAAAGTATTCGACATGTTTAGACAACATCTTGCCTCACCTGGTAACTCTATCAAACACAGAAAAAAAATTAAACACTAAGGCAACGATTACCTACAAAAAACATACCGACACTTGGAAAAATCTAACACACTACAAGCAACTCACTTTAAATAAGAAAAAAATCAAATGAAAAGTGTGTAGAGACCTTGAAAGCACTGCACTTTGTTGTTATGGAAAACACAACAAATCCAGGTTGCCACTCGTTTCACAAAGAACGACAAAATATAAAATTTGCCACTGAACCAAAACTTGCGCCTTGCGTGATGTGATATGAACAATATGTCGGTCAGACCATGAAGAGATTTTTCAGGAGATGTTCATCATGTTGTCCTGACTGGAACAAATCTGACTGTAAGTGTAACAACGACCAAATGTGCTTATCGCTCCACTATTCATTGACACGTGGCATAGTAAACAAGCCAGCATCACATAAAACTTACACTGCTATTTTTGTAGAACAATCCGATTTCCCTCTCTGAATATATGTGAGGACAAAGTCATCACAACCCTGATGCAAAAATTATTATGATTCTACCCAGTGTGAAATGTTATTGCACATTTTTGCTTAGCTCCTATGGCGTGTTTTGACATACTTTAGTATTGCAGTGATATATATTTTTTGACACATACATACTTTGAAGTTTTACATTTATCGAATCTTGTGATGTGATTTACATTGGTTCCTTTCTCTGCTCTTATTTTAGCCTTTCAGCATTTCACTAGTGAGCATTGTTTGCAACTTTTGGGACTGAAGACGTATAATGTTACGTGAAATCGATTTCCTATTAGAAATATACTTATTGATTACGATTCTTCACCTGTGAAGTGACTAGTTACTTGGATACAGATATGTGAAAGTTCAAATCATCGCTGAAAGATGAAAGCAGAGCCCATTCGGTTGATTACTCGAAAACTTAACAGCAAACCTGGAACTTTTAACCAAATATTCCATCAAAATATGCTACCATCCTGCTTCCCAAATTCTAGCTTCCTTCCTGCAAAAGAAGCGGAAGCATAGCGTAATACTGCAATGCAACCTTCCAT
>JGI24021J15306_10004719_pt1 | contig 15954 bp, 10 predicted proteins | sample Ectturendosymbi1_FD_15306 | JGI IMG/M metagenome (IMG submission 15306) | reverse complement strand
CTGGGATTTTTCACCATCAGCAATATCTGCGGTCTCCAAAACTTGACGTGTTCTTTGCGCACGTCCAACATCAACATGTACTTGCGCACCTTCACCGAACAAAACAAAAGCGCATCAGTTCAGCGGCGTCGCTTCAAGGAGGGGCATCCATGACTATGGAACCTCGCTTCTCCAAGCAAGCACGCTGGTGAACGACCTCGGACATCGAAGCGTGAAGTTTAGTTTGTGGCTCATCGCTCCGATTATAATTCACGAAGCATTTTGCATGAGTTTAAAAAAACCGAAAACGAAGGCTTTCCTACATTATTTGTCAAAATTTATAGTTTTGACTTCTTTAACGTCGACGAACATGTGTATGCAACACATGTAAACGCCAGGAAAGTTTCAAGAGTTTCAAGAAGCAAAAGTCACGAGTCACGACTTAAAAAACACACACTGCATTCGGCCGCGTGCCTACAGCTGAGAAGAACGCAGTTGTTATACTTTATAAACCTCATAGAACATAAGCACGGACACGCGACAGATGCTTGCTTCTGCAGTTACACATAATACGGGTTTCACAAAATACTCAACAACCAGGTTCAGAGGCACATTTAGGTTTTTCGACCTCATGAACTTCCAGAGCTCCAAGAGCTTCGAAAACTCCTGGTTTACGTCACTCCCTCGCGCGACTTGAAATCNTTCAAACGAGCCTGATTNCACTGTTATAGCCCACCGGATTAAAACGCGTGTGAAACCGNCAAACACAACCTTTGCACTGTCAAGGTTAATTCTGCAAGTTCATGTTTGCTTTGGGAAGCTCAAATAAAAGTTATCATTCACAGATCAACACCACTGTGTGTTTGTCAGGCCCGGACTCCTACATATAGAAATCCTGCAAATTCTTGCACCACCTCTCAGCAAAACGAAACTGATTGAAACACCGACGTAGTGAAGACAGTTTGTTGCAGACTTCCAACACACCAAAACATGAGCGTGAAGCAGCATGCGGAAGTTGACAATGGGAGGAAAATGTGAACAGATAGCAAGTGATGTCATGTGCTGAAGTTGGCAATGGGAGAAAAATTTGAACAGATAGCAAGTGATGTCATGTTGTTTCACTCATAACCTTAAGCAACGTCAAAAAACATTAAAAACACATGGCTTCACATAACAAACAAACCCTTACTTGATGAAAAATGAGAGCTTGGCTTATGTAACCCCACGAAGAAGTCGGCACGCGATAATGTATGGCAATAAGCAAGCCGATAAGAATAACAAGGCTTATTGAAGTATAAATGGGTTGTATGAGGAACATCATAGTCACACAGCTGATAACTCCAAGCACACATGTGTGCCAGGAAAAGTACTTGAAGGTTGGTCTGAAAAGATAATAAACAAATATTCGTAAGTTATGCATAACGCAGTGCTTCCAATAACACGGCTCTAATACAGCGTACCCGCAACAATCATTTGATTTGCTGCGAATATAATAACGTTCAAACAAGATGTTAAGAGCAAAAACTAGTGGTATGTCTTGTCCTAAATGGAATAATCTGATGAGTTCGGGGAGGGATTTCTAGCGTGGGTCTTAAAAATTCATGAGCGTACCGGTTTTACATAAAATTGATTCATCCATACTGAAAACAAGCTAACACCTGAAGTTCGGCGCCGATGCCCATTCAAGCGCGAGACACGCCAGGTCTGTTGCCGCATAGGAGAAGAGAAAGAATATGGTAACGATGGGCGCAATGGTGTTGACCTTTCCCGCGAACAAGGTGAGCTGCACGAGAAACCAGGAGGTCAGAACAGCAGCAATTGGATTGCCACTTTGAGTCGACTTCGTCATCGGCCGGAGAATGATGCCTGTAGAGATTTTATTATTGTGAGCTTTTTTATTAAGTTTCCTAGGAAAAGGAGAGGTTCTGAACATGAAATTAGACTCAAAACAAGGTAAACTGCCAACAGTGCTGTCTACAGTAGGTATCACATGAGCTCCGACCATAACACAGCGAGCATCCGTCACTCTCCATTTGATTGTTCGCCTTATTTTTGTGACCCCCTGCACGGTGCTTTACAATTATTTTCAGATTTCCCCACCAAAGATTTTCGAAGTCATGGAAACCTGTTTCGCAGTCAGATAAATTTTACCGCTCTGGGAAACCTCGGGATTCGATACAAAGGACCGCTACTGGTGTTAAAATCAAATCGTTCAAGCCGGTAAACACAGGGCCGCCAGGTTTGTGTTGTATCAAAATTCAGTTGTTTTTTTTTCCAAAAGTCAATGCTAAAAGAATGAATTACTCAGGGGCGACTCCAGGTTAACAGTGTCACTCGGNCCCATGCGTCACGTAACTCAGGGGTCCGCAAACACTTTGTGGAACGACCCTAAAAAATAGTTATACCCAAACATTTCGTGAGCATANAATTTTGTGAGAAATACTGTACTTTATAATTAAATATAAATTTTAAGACTACTAGTGTCAGCAGGAATTTTCTTGAAAAAATTGCATGAAACTTACCACACAAAACCGTAAGTGACTGCATTTATTCTGTCTAATGAGAGTGGCAAATTTCCGATGTAAATTTAAATATTTCGCTACCCCGACTGGAAGGTCTCGCGACCCACTATTTGCGGACACCTGACGTAACTTATACTGAATGAATGCAACTGTTCGAGGCTTGCAATACTGAAATTTCCATTTGCTCTCATTCTGGATGGCAATATCGTTGCTCTGTGACGTTAGTTTCGCTTTCGCAACAATGAACAAGAAGTTCTCACGTGCACTGTTACGTAACGTACGTGACAGAGTAATGATCACGCCAGCCAATCCTCTACGTACTAGGCTCATTCATATTAGCCCGAGTTACTGGACAATTTATCGTTCGTTTGAAACTATTCTCGAATGTCCCTTGGATGGGAATTTCAATCCAATGTTCTATACAAATACTTTGCTTCAAAAAAAAAACATTCAATCTGATATGAATTATATTTGAAAAAATACTTCCTCGCAGAGGGCAGCTCGGGCTCTAACGAATGAGCCCGAGTAAAGCGCGAGCGAACGCGTTCGAGAGAACGCCTACCAAGAATGGTATTTTTGATTCAGATCACCTGCAAAATGAACGCGAAAGGCTAGACATGAAAAGAAAACATATGAACACTGACGAAACCTAATGAAAAGAGCCCGAGTTAACAAACTTAAACAGTGAAGTAGGTGGTGGGTTAAGTATACACGGCAAACAAGCTCACGTCCTACAATAAAAAGCGTAGTCGAAGACTCGGGCTGAGCCCGAGGAACACGAGTCGCCACTGGAATTACTTCATAAGACCTGTTGCACAGGCAAAAGAATTTAGTGGCCTGTTTTCAACTTCACAAATGAAGCAAATTGGATGACAAAATGATTTACTATAGCATTCTGCATGCAGACAAACAGCTTACAAAATCGAACGATGGTGGATGACCGTAGTGGTGTTTTATTTGTTGGTACTTGTTCAAGCCCAACGCAAATCATTTTGTTGTGAGAAAAAATCTTTAAATAATCCGAGCTTCAAAATGAAATAATCATAGTCGAAACCTTTTTATGATTTTAATGACTGTTTGGCGGCTTTGCAAGGAAGCAGAGGCCGGAATTTTGCGCTGGTCTGCGATTGCGAAAGTGTAAGCCGGTAAGGTTTCGCGAAAAACTTCGAGAATCCATTCGCCCAAGGTACGAAGCAAAAGTGATGGTCTGCCTACACCAAACGTATCGCATGTTTTACCGAGACACAGATTATACCAAAATTTTCCAACTCGGCAGAACATAGAGATGGATGAACGCGCGCCCTCTACGTGTCTACGGATGTATTTCGCAGTAAGCTGAAACAAGAGCAAGGTCAGCTTGCGGTAGCTGTATGAATCAGCACAACTGAGGCCAAGAGCCATCCAAATAAGAGCTTTTCGTTTACGCGCATCGCTGGGTCTTGAGGGCAGCTGCAAAAACTGTTGAAAGGTTCTATTTTACGACCCTGTCTTTGCTGCCTTCAAGACGTATTGCCGTTTGTCTTAAACGCATTGCGACGCTGCTTAACTTTCACAAACGGGTTTCGCCGCCGCACCGGCCAATGACGTCATGTCATGGAAGAAAGCGAAGCGACGGTAACATATGGTCAGCAGGATCGTTGCTGCGTAAGCACAATGCAAGGAGGCACTGGCACAGTTGGCACCACAAGAGTTGAGGATTGCCACTTGCCAAGCGTTATTTGGGGAAAAGCAAGTCATCGACTGAACAAAGCCACAAGCGCACAACTCACTTGAATACTTTGATTCAAAATCGGCGATCACATGACTTTTGCAATTCACGTATAATGGAACGACACAACGATAGCTACCAAAATATTTATGGCAAACAAGTATTGTATCACTTCCGACTGCATTCGCTGCAATACACACGGCACACTAAAAAACGCAAAAACTTCGACATCACAAAGTCGGCTTCAACCAAAACGTCACAGCCAGTTTTGTGCTCACCAAACAGGTCGTCTCTGGCCAGAGCGAACAGCACTCTTGACGCTCCGATCAGGCAGCTGAGTGCGGCTGAAAGTGACGATGCAAAAACCCCGATAGCAATGAATGGTGACCATAAGTTGAGCTTGAGAAGGAAACTGTAATTGCACTGCAGAAGAATCCTAAAAAGTAACGGAGTCGATGAAAAACTTGACGAGTCAGCTTGAGTCCCAAACCAGACCAGTTAAAAATTTCACGCACCTCAGCAGCCGCGTTTGGCACCACGGCCACCTAGAGAGACATGGTGTGTATCACGGCGGCCTCGGTTTTGTGCGCATATGAGAACATTTTTGTGAACGAATTTTAAGCTTTTGTTTTTGAAAATGACACATTGCGTGGGTGTTGTACCCAAACCCATTACACTCACCCGCTATACGTCACAAACACAGCAAAACAACGCGTGAGCGCAAGTGACGCACTAGTCTAAGCAGGCATACTGCGGTGCATGAAACAACAATTTACGTCTGAGTTAAACAAAGATTTATTCAAACGTCCCATACCTGGGCGATGAACCAGCAATGAGGATGTACAGAATAGTATATACGAAAAAAGTCACTAAGCATGCTGATATCGTGCCCAATGGAATAGACCTGCTGGGGTTTTTCAAGTCGCCTGCGTGCAAAGATAAGAAAGTACAATTAGCAATTACAGTAGTAAACAATACAAGGAATGCAAAACTAGTAAGTATTTCACGCCAATTAGAATCAACCTAATTCAGACACCACAATAAAAGGATTATAAAACGACAACATATACTGCGACAACTCTCCAAAGCAAACATTTCAAATTCGGTAATTTTAACCTTTTAGTGGTACAAAACCGCACTCACGATGGTGCAGTTTTTTATTATTAAACTGCACATCGTGAGTGCGGTTTTGTATCACTAAGAGGTTAAAATCACCGACTTTAAAATCTTTGCTTTGGAGAAAATAGCGCTTTGCTTGCTGGTAAAGCAACAACTCTGTTTTTTCGCAGTGTGGATTTAAATCACGTCGCCGTATTGCGCAGAGTGGTAAGATAGACTTGTTTCAAACGTTGTAATCGTTTTTACCGCTCTGGAAGTCAAGTTAAATGCATTATTGCAGGGTGATGTTAATGTATACCAGGTGATGATAGCTACTTCCTCATCATTAACCTCATCCGTTATCTAGTTACAACGCCGAAAAACACTACCAGCGCAGTAACAGGTAGAGGAAGGAGTTCATCATTTGACAAATTGAACCTTTGTCCTCGAAAAGATCGTAGGGTCATAGCTTTGTCCAGCCTGGGTGGGTTAACTGCATGAAGCGAGCGCTGCAGCGCGAATGGATCAAAAGCAGGAAAATGATGGTAATAACAATCAGCAAGGCGCGATTGCAGTAAACGGATGCCAGAGTGCAACCAAACCAAATCAACACATTCAACTTCCTCTGGTAAGCAGAGATGCGGTACGTGTCCAATCACAGCTGGCCTGGCGGCCCAGTTGGAGGTTTTCAGTGTTATGTACGCACAGTATAATGACAGTCTATCGGTATTTTGATAATCTTAAATTTGATATTTTTGATGCAGTGGTCCTCAGTGCGACTTTATCACGTCTGGTAGATATCTATGTGTCAACTATTACCTCGGACTTGGTACAAAACTGATTTCGAGTTTTCTCATTTTCATCTTTGTTGTTCCATTGGTACAAAACTTGCTTATGACATCATAGTGGGTGATTGGTCACAAAACAGTCGTCATCATTGCAGTTTGGAGTCAAACGCTCATCAGTGGATCTTAAGCTTAATATTTATAGTTTGCTGAGAATAAAGCAATGTGCGACCCTATTAATAAGTGATTCGATGTACAGCCCTCATTCAGATAGTGAAACATTTTTGGCCAAATAAGGCGTTTCAGTTCAACATGGCTGTTTAAGTTATGTGTCACCATTAGTAACCTAACTAAATACCTAAGGAAAACGATGTGACGATCGACTTTACACTCGTGGCAGACCCGACCGATTGAGTCACTCTTCCACATCACAAACTAATATGCTTCAAGAATAAAGCACTGACCGCATATAGCACAATACCTGACATGTTTGCCCCAGCCATGATTCCTGTACATCCATTGAACATCACAGCAAACACAGAGATAAACGACTGCTTTTTCATGGTTGTGTAGTCAACTGTGTAATTGGCTGAAATAAATTGTAAAAGCTTAATAGTTTACAACAGAGCTGCACAACCTTTTTGCTATTGCCGCTGCATTACATTTATTTCTACGAATTGCGACAGAGCACATTTCGAAGGTATAGAAACATCAAAAAAATTATATGGACGGTATTTCAAGGTTCTCTGAAAATCTGGGGTTCGGCAACCGGACTGTTGCATACGCGACGCGCAACAAAAGGCCACTCTGGGTAAATCGTCAGGAGGTTTGACAAGAAAAGCTGCAGTGCTCGAATTGTCCTCAAAATAGAATTTACACATATAGGAACAGCATTGCAGACTATTTCACATGTTTGTGATACGACTTGTCATCGTAATTATAATTTGCCCTTCTTGGGCCTCGTATACGTTAGGTGGGAGTGAAATAAAAATATATTTGAAAATAACATCTCAAGTCTCAATGAAATCAATTTTGTTGCATGCAGAGCCGCAAGCTTCGAGCAGAATCCCATTCTGATCTTCAACCAACCGCCAACAAGGGCTACTGGCGAAATTTCCTCAATATTCCTGCCGTTACGGTGTCTTCAGTCATGCCCACCTCCATATATTTTAAATAATGTTTGATTCTTAGGATACAAACATTTTTCGAAATACAGCAAGCTCATTTTTCCGGGTCAGATGAGCTTGAAAATAATTGCAGAGTTGTTGAAAAAACGCGCCTGTGCTCCTAAAATGTTTCCGTAAGCCTTGGTTATGGTGGGAGCAATTCTTTCCTAATGAGGGCAATGATACCGACGGTATTACATTTTCTTTTGCATCTGAGCAGGGTTTTAAACGGTTTGAGATATTTTATACAGTGTAGAAAAGGATTTCTACAATAATTTTTATAAATTATGTGATTGCAATTTTAATTTGGCTAAACTGAAATAGTGAGCTCTTTCAACCGAGCGTTGCTACTTCTTACACGCGATCAATACTGATAGGAACTCACAGGCTTAACACGCTATGCCTAAACAATTGGCAGGACAGCGACAAGTCTCAGACGTAAAAGTCACACCTACTGGTTAAAATTTAGTGCTGCCTAAGAAAGACACTCCGACCGACGACTTAAGCCAGGCCTTTGAGAAAGCAGTGTAAATGTACAACACTTCAAATTGAAAGTAGTCTCTGCAGGCAAGCATTCATCAATACACCACCTGTGGTTTTCGGCAAATTGTCCCTGTACTGCAGCTAGCACTTATAGCCTTTTTCCTTTTTCCTTTTTCGCCTTTACTTTTTTAGGCGCCTGTAAGTCTAAAAACTCATACGTTATTCATGATAGGTAGGTGGATGGGCAAGTCTGTAATCATTGTGGGTCGAAAATTCGATTTGGTCCCAACGAAGCGATTTCTTTTCTCCTTTTCTGAAAGCGAGAAGTTTCTTGCGTTTAATTTAATAACATGTCCTATTAAGTCAAACAGCTTACTGCCTGTTTTTTACTGAGTTAAATAATCTCGTACATAAATTGAAGGCAAAGAAGGTGCTTGTTTTTCAACGTTGACCTTTTATTGCTTCTCAATACTTATTTTGTGAACAATCTGAATTTAAAGATAATCAACCAGATTTTGGAAAAGCAATCTTAACACCAGGAGACCCAATTATTTTGAATGCCAAAACGTGACGTACTAAGTTGGATTGCTATCATAACCAGAGATCCAAAACCCAAACTCTTCATCGATACCAGCTCACCAGACAGACGTTTTTTCTCTGGTCTGTTGCAGTGTAGCGTCTGCAGGCTTTAATGTTTCTGCTATAAAAACACTGCGGAAAAATAGCCACAGAATCGAAATTGCACAATACGTACGCATCAAATTTTCTTCCATTCTCCAAACACTAAGTCCAGTATCATTTATAGAAGTCTCATTGCAAAGTGATGACCCATTGGTGGTTGTTATCGGAATGGACTTCTGATTGTTCCCAGTAAAAAAGCTGCAAAAATACGTATTACGTCAACACCTGGCGCAGTACGGCGATTCTATAAAAGCACTTTGCTGCTACAAACAAACACGTTTTTCACAACCCGACAACAGACTAACAACAGCAGGGTAAACACTAAAAGTCGGCCTGCACAAGTCAGAAAGGTTGAAGGGCCAAATTGATCAACATAAATTTGTGGCGGGCTGCAAGAAAAGCTTCCGCGGGCTGCATGTTGCGCAGGCCTGCACCAAAGCATTACACAGCTTCCTTTTGTAAAGCCAATCACATGTCTTGAAACGATCACAGCACTTACCTTACGATGATGGACATGATGCAAATCATTACAACCACAAAAATGAGAAATGTTGTTTTTGCATATATGTCAGCCCCAACAATACACACAACCAAACAAAATATCAGTATTATAGAACCATAGAGGTAATTCCACCATTGTCCGTCAGGAAAAATATCCCTGAAAAAATAACCATATTGTGTGATGCTTTGCCTGAAAAAAGAACTTTGTGAATATCCAGATGTACAAATAGCATTAACAACTTCGGTGTATCTACAAAGTTCATTTTAAAAATAATACATCAGGAGAGGCATCAAACTCGCCAAACAAAGAGCCACCAATGAACATTGTCACATATGGTAACTATTCCTTTTCAAAGAGGTATGAAATAAGGAATTACTCTCAAAACGTTTTTAGCCAATTTTTATATTTGACTGATATAGGAAGTACAATTGAATCAATTTTTNATTTTTTTAAATTGATTCAAAACTTTACCATGCTNCACACTTGGAACTGACAATTCAAAATAATAGACTTCTACCAAGTGATAGAATTCTACTGCAATCCATGTTCTGTGGGTAATAATTGGTGTTTTGGACAATAAATCTTAGCTGAAGCAGCATTCTGAAATAGTTAGAACAATGCTGGCAACTAACACTATCAATTTGCACAGTATTTGCTAGTGACTGCAAAAGCAACTGTTCAAAACAAAACTGATTTGAAAGAAATCAACACTACAAATGTGTGCCAGTGTTGCGATCGGAAATCCTGAGCGGCATGTGCGCAAAGCTTCGCACTGTAACAGCAAGCAACAATAGAGATCACCTGACAAGATCACTCTTGTCGTCACTGTTAGCACGTACAATTAACTGTTCACTAGCTTCACAAGCATTGATAGAGGTCACTCACCAAGATCACTCTATTATTGCTTGTTCGCGCCACATATACAAAGTGTTTTTCTTCACGCACATCCTGTTCGTGGTGAATCACACATTTAACGCAATGCCACCGGAGAGGTTGCAACACTAGTAGGGTGTGAACAAAATTTCTGATAAGTTTCCAGAAGTTTTTGTTCTACCAATATTAACTCAAAGTAGATAATTGATAGAGTAGTCTCCTGTCAACCTTTCCATCAAAGCAAACAAAACACTCCTGAAATGACCCTAATGAACTAAACAGAATATGCAGTGAGAAGTATCCTGAAATTGGAACAAAAATAAATACATAATTGTTCATACTAAGTTAGATTTTTGGATCAAGGTAGTGACTAGGCTGATATATGGAATATGACTTTATTACTGAATTGTCATCTTGCTTTCATTAGACAGCTTTATGTTCATCATATCTAGCAAAAACATTTGCCTAGTGTAGAAACCACAAGATTTCATGTTGTTACTGCTAGCACTATTTCCAAAGAGTAGTGAACTAGCATTGAAACAACTTAAGAATGCCACAAAAACTTCTTATTTTAAATATTCACTTCACAAAAGTACAGGAGTCTACATCAGGGGTCGACAAACACTGGGCTGCAACCTGGTGCCAGTCCGGGAAAAAATGTTACCGGACTGTGTGGAACCAAGGTCAAATTATTCCAAAAGTGACTGGAACAACTGACATAAGGAACACATTGCGGGTGCCATAATCCCTACAGGTCGGAGCATCTTATTGCAGCAAAGCAAGCCCAGATCTCAGTGCCAGGATGACTTACAAGTTGCAAAAAATTTGCATGTGCCAAACATTCATTATTTCATTGACAGCTGGTCTCCAAACTAATACCAGGCTGAAACCGGTCTGTAGTGCAAAAAAGGTTGTCGACAGGTCTACATAGACCACCAAACAAACTGTAACAGTAAGGTAATACTATACTTTGATAGCTGTCCATTGGTTCCAAAAAATGAAATCAAACCTTCAACAATACCAAAGATGTAGAGAGCTGTTGAAGCAACATTTGCCAGAAAAAACATCAAGCCTATGGCACCACCAAATTCTGGACCAAGGGCTCGACTGATCATAACTTAAACAAGTGTGAAACATTTGTGTAAAGGAACTTTAAAGACAATTGAAATGAAAAAAAAACATGCTGGATCTAACATTGTTCAGCGCAAAATGCATCTTTTTGTTAGACAGCTTTGAACATTGTAGACAATAAGCCTAGAAACGTTTTTTGAAAAATAGTATGCATGCATGAGAAACAAGCAATTTTACAGACATACAATAAAAAATCTCATAGAAAATGCCATGTATACAATAAACTAGGGGTGGGGAACCTATTTACTATCATGGGCAGCATAAATGGTGGATTATCGCTGGCGGGCCGCAAAAACAATTGATTTAATCCAAAAATTCAACCTTCATCTAACTATGAGGGATAGAGGATTCTCTTGACATACTATCTAAGTATCTGCTTGTCATGGAGCTTTGTTCGACACGATTTTGTACTCTAAACTGGGTGACGAAAATTCTGATGCGGGGCATATCAAATGATCACACGGCTCACAGGTTCCCCACCCCTGCAATAAACAAACACAACTTTCAAGCATGCACACAGATAAAAATGCAATAAACATGATCTGTGCAAAGATTATATTTTAGGTAAAAACAAAATTACATTATTTGATAAAGGCATAAAGCAAAATTGAAAACAACAAGTCTTTTGCATATGTAAATGAAGGATACAATAGGCACCGCCTCCTTCAATTGCTCCATTTGTTGAAATGGCACAAACTGACAGCACTGTGAAACCAATGATGGTATATGCAAGTATCAGCATAGCAAGAGCTTCCAGCAGGCCAGCCTGGCCAACAATATATCCCATACGCAAAAATAAAATAACACTGAACATTGAAAGGCAGCATGGAACAACAACACCAAAAAATGTTGACAGTTTCCCTTGTCCATTGCCATCAGTTTCCTAAAAAAGATAAAATCAAAACGAAATGTGAACATCTTAAATGTGTACAATTTACACAACTTAAAATTATGGAAGGAATCAAGTTATGATTCCAGAATGCTAATAAAGAATCTCAACATGTATTATCAGTTCATGTGTTAGCAAATATCATTTGAGGGATGTTTCAAAAATTTTTGTATGAAGAACCGAAGAGGGTTCGAACAGCTCTCTAGGGCTTTCGGCACTGGAGATATTCCCATGCAAAGACACGTGTAAACTCCTGAGTTTAGGCTAAAACTATACCAGCAGCTAAGATGCTAAGAACAAAGTTTAAATTTATCAAACAAGGCTAAAAGCAGTTTTCTTTATTGCAAACAAGTAGTCAAACTAGATGTGCAATTTTAACAGATGTTTCATGTTCAATGCAATCTGTAAAATCTGCACACATACACAGATATTCAAAGCTAACATGGTAGGATTCACAAGATGACCAGGAATTAGGTGATGTGGAGCTCAACAGAAAAATGAAGCAAAAATGCTGTTAGATTAGTTATTGCACAAGTCTCTAACACTTTCACTACGGGACGTGTTTTAAAGTACATAGTGTAGATCAGGGGTGGGCAAACATTTTCTGCGGAGGGCCACATTGAAGATTTTATTGCTACCGAGGGCCGCATGCTCATATTACATTATAAATCGCGTTAAAAACTTTTTAAAAAGTTTTACATGAGCTACCACAAAATGAAGGTAACAATAGTCACTTCCAGTTGAGTGAAAATCCAGTTTCGAATGAAACGTGTGGAAAAAAAACTTGAAAATTCTAGATAATTCCAATCTAATCGATAAAATTACTTTGAGATAAACTCCAAATATGTACTATCTATGTACATGTGACTGTCCTGCGGGCCGCACAAAATGCCCTTACAGGACTGATGATGCATTGGAAAATGCAAAACTAGTTTCCCAGTCAATAAACTGTGACTGATTTACTTGCTGCCATCTTTGTGGCCTTCAACTATTTCTAATCAAGGATATCACTTATTGCAGAAATTGTGCTCTGTTGTAGTTTGGATGACAATAGACTAATACTCAAAACAAGTCTAAATAAAAAAAGATTTAAAGTCTCTTTACCTAAATATGAAGTCATGGATTAGCTATCAAATGATCGTTTATTTCATTATGCATCAACAAATATCTACATAAAATATTTCAGAATCAGAAATTAAAAAATTTTTTTTTCATTGCTGACTCAAAGACTTGCTGAGTCACTTAAGGGTTTGAACATCTCTAACACAATCGGCTAAGGAGCTATGCAGTTGGTAAGTCAACCGAAATATCCCTGGTTTTTCCCCAATTTCCAGGTACGATATATTCGTACACTGCCAGCGAATGTGTGAACTAACACCTATATATGTATTGGTAATCGAACTCTTTTCAACAGAATGATTAATTTTATCAGTTTGCATGCTATTCATGTACCAATAGTCATTGCTACTAGTACAACATGCTAGGAACTTTGTAGTTATTTACGCAGCTTACAAACAAATCAAAAACTCATGTTGACATTTCAGTTATATACTTGTAAAACTCTGTTGAACACTAAAAACGAAAATACCATTTTTATCAACCCTTACATCTTCCTATTAATCTCATCAAGAGTCCATATGAACAACCATGGCAAGCCTTGATTCAACTAGTATACATATTTGGGTATAAATGAAATGTTATGAGCAGTCATAAAAATATTAGAAAAAAACTAAGCATTCATAAAGACTTGTTGAAAAATTTGGACTATAGATTAAATAAAGAAGTTTGTGATACAATTACTTCAAACATTTTTGTCTTACTTCAAACATTTTTGTCTTATGTGAGTTTGATAGAGTAGCAGAGTGATAACAGGTTGATAAGCAACACAACAATGATTTGTAATGAAAACACCCACACATAGATAGATTTCTCACAATGCTTCTGAACTAGGGTGGTCAAAAAAACTTGAAAAAAAATAAATGTTCCATGCTTGAATTATTGTGACACCCCCAGTATGGTTAACACGCTCACTGCCAGTGTACGAGATACCCGTACTTTGAAATCATGCATTAAGCCGCTATTTTCATGCCACTTTGCAACTCCATAACTTGCTAGTCAATTGCGCTAGATAGCTGTTCAAACCCTCAAAAGACTCTGCCAGTCTTCTATTTGCAATGAAAATAAGGAAAAATTAATTTTTGTCATTGCAGAGTTAAAGACTTGCCACAACAAGAAAGCACTACTTTCTCAAAGCTCTATCAAAACTGTGCTAACAATGACTGAAACTTAATGTGTTCTATATTGCTTTTCAAAAACACAGTTATATGCAACGAGCGTGTATTGAACATGCTTGACAATTAGTATGCCTGTCCAAAGCTTTTTTGTGTACCAATATTTCATTTGCATGTTGTAGGTTCTTTTTGAAGTACTGGATAGCCATGTTGTTATAAAATGTGCTTATTATCCATGATTTGTTTCAGTCAAAAAATGAAACTTTTAACTGTGGTAGCAACCACTAAACAGCTTCAAACTTTGTAGAAAGACTTCTTTAATGAGGGAGCAAACTTTTCCAACAGGTAAAGCAAATCTAAGAAAAAATTTTTTTCCATATATTCTTAGACCACCCTATGAACCTTATCCATAATTCCCAACATTAACTTATATAGACATAAAGATAATGAAATTTTGTTCTATCACTCCTAACAGATTTGGCCCCAACTTATGTGTCTATACACGACAGACTTCTGGAAGAAACTAGCTTACATTCTAATAAAGATTTGACTTTTATTGAAGACTGGCTTATAATCTTTTTTATTTCATTTTGATGACAGCTATTGGTGGCAGGCCAAAGCCTATCACTTGCATTTGCCAGGGTGGTTGAAATGATTGCTCTTGCTTAAAGAGTGCTACAGCAATTCATTTAGTGGCAGAGTCCAACACCAAGCATTCCCATTGAGAGGTGAACACTCTAATACTGAGCTGTAATCACTCTAATCTATAAACTTTTTCTCTTGTAAGCTCATACATGTGCATTCAAAAACAATGAAGAGAAATAATGTAGTTAACAACTGAAGCTCTTGTTTCAGATTTTTGTACGGACACGACCCATGATTGCAGCGTTGTTCGGAAAGGTTCGGAAAGCAGCGTTGTTCGGAAACCCTTGATTGCAGCGTTGTTGTTTCAGATTTAATTATAAAATGTTTTGGGAAACTGGCAAACCACAGAAAACTCTTAAAAATGACCTAGTTTATCCAGCATATTTTCCCAGGAAAACACCGGGATCAAAAGTGTTGTGTTATATTTTTGTATTTTTTATGATATGAAGAACATTGCAAAAAACAAAGAATGTGCATTGTGCAACATCTGAGGTGCTCAATGCATTACAGTAATGAAAAAAATCCTTAGTAAGATGATATTGCTCTACTACCCTATCACCAGGGCTGCGAAGTCGGAGTTGTAAAGAGTTGGATTACTAACAACACTGGGAGTTGGAGTCGGATTTTTTTGTACGTCTCCAGATTCCCAGTTTGATCATTTTTTATGTTACACTCCAAAATTAGGAATTCCTGTTGAAATGGTATAATCTTTTCTGAAACTTACAATCAGAGATTTCTTGCTGTGTACCACAATTTCCATTGATTTTAACAGCCACATTTCATTCTCTTTATGTTAAGGAATCGGGAGTAAAAAATTTTATAAAGGTCGGAGTTGGAAATTTTAGAAACTTGGAGTCGGGAGTCGGAAATTTTGCAAAGTCGGAGTCAGATATTTTACCTCCAACTCCACAACCCTGCCTATCACTTTACCCATTAATATAAATAAATGCCACAAAGGTAATCTCGATGATACATGGGCTTCGCTTAGCTGTTTCTTTTTACTTGTCTATATTTTTTGTTTACCTACTGCTAATGAGTTTGTGACTATAGTTTTTGGTTGTCAAACTTGTCACAATGATAGTAAACATTTTTGAATATCCACAATGATTTCATTTCCAATATGTAGCTTCTGTACTTAAAAGTTTGCTTTACTATATGAGATTTGTGTTTTGCTAATCAACTCTTATTTACAGTATAACTTGACAAGGGAATCAGTGCGGCGTGTTCTTACGTCTGATCTGCACCTATACCCATACAAGAT
>JGI24021J15306_10004718_pt1 | contig 15954 bp, 13 predicted proteins | sample Ectturendosymbi1_FD_15306 | JGI IMG/M metagenome (IMG submission 15306) | reverse complement strand
GTATTGTCTGATTTTATCAACCTGCGTTCTGCAGAGTGTGTGTGTTCATACTATGGACTTCGTGTCTGCTCACAAACAAATAAATTAAATTAAATTAAAAGAGGTTGAACATATATTTGAATAAGAGCTGATGATGCCTACTTCGTAGGTGAAATATATTATACTCTATAAGATCTTAGTGTCTGATCCTTTGCTGGGAAAGGATTCTTTTTGATGGATAGGTTGAACATGTGTGATAAAAGCATGTTGTGTTCAGTGGTACTGGCTTGATGCGTTGATGGCTGCTTTCCAAGCTGTAAAGATTTTAACGTCCTTACTGTCAAAAATTACTATGAAAACTTTGTTGTTCGAGATGGTTACTATTTAAGTATTAGTTATAAAAAGTATACTAACTCAAGTACTATTTGTGGAACTTGATTTTGTTTTAACAACATTATGGAGCAATAAGAACGTTACACAGGCCTGTCAAAGTAGCCTGTCAAAAAAGTATGGCATGTCCTTGTGTGACATTTTTGAATGACAATATACTTGCCATTTTTGTTGAAGAAATTTTTGTAGCATTGATGAATGTTTATTGTTAGAAAAAATGTTATCAAGTAAATATGGATTTCCAAAAGAGGTATAAAAATATCAAGCAGCTCGCCAATCATGTTTCCATAAATTTGTACCCTTTCCTGTTACATCTTATTGCACAATGAAGCGTTGTGATATGAAAAGTTGTCAATTAATATTCTTCCTATGACAAGCGCACAAAAACAATGTCTTGTTACCAAGTACTCATAATGTTGAAACAAATATAGTCAAGTTGCTTATATAGATCGTGCAAATGATTTTTTAATGCTTTAACATCGCTTATTACTCTGTTCAAAAAATTGAAAGCAATATTTTTCCAAGATCATTTTTGTATGACAGCTGCTAGGTTTATGGTGATAGAGTTTATTGAAGATATGGTAGCCTAATATAGACCTTAGTCCCCCCTAACATTACATCATCTTATTTTCACCCTACATATGCAAAAGTGTAAGCTACACATTAGCTGGTGTCATCAAAAAAGATGAGCGGCATTAACTACTCTAAAAAGCATCCCAGATCCATTTCTGAAGTTGGTAGAAAAAACTGACATATGACCTGCTATTCAGGCTTGAGTAGAGCTTTTCAGCTGAAACTATGTTGTAAAGCTTCAAAGAGACAGTGACCTTTGCAATTTTCTTATCACTCCAATAGTGGATGAAATTTATTAGTGCCCTATTTTGACCAATGTCAATAATTCTAAAGAATCATGTAAACACTCAATTTCTGTGAAACATCACAATGTACTTCTGGTAAATAATGTGTAGAGCTTGAATGACAGTTTAATATATATAATATAATGTATTCTTGTCATGTGTTTTAGCTTGTTTACAAAGTTTAGCAGCGAATCAACTGTTTAGCATCACATTTAGAGAATAGCATTTGATACATATAGTACATCAACATTATTTTAAAAGATCTTTCAACTTGTTTGCAACATACAAATCCTGCATGCAAACTGTAGTGTGAAATGAATAAGATTGTGTGAGATTCTTGCCTCATAGTTTCAGCCAATACAAGCTAAATGTGTATTTTTAATTGTTTAAGAATTGCTGTTTGGAAAATGCAACTATGACACTTTGTTATGGCTGACACAGAAATTTGCAATCGCTAAAGCAATTTGTAAATTTACTTGTCAGTGATGCTTGCATATATGTTTTGGATAAGTACTGTGATTAACATGTACATTGCAGAAACACCTGGGACTCAGATCTACTATACTGTTGATAATACACGGCCAGACCCTGACAAAAGACTTGGTGAAAATACAACACTTCTGTACAAGGAACCTTTCATGTTAAGAGATGGAAAACGATATGTTAAAGCTCTTGCTCGGACCAGGTAGATGCTGTTTCTTGAGCTAATGTTAAAATAAGCTGCTAAGCTCATAAAGGTGTTTTTGTTGCTTCTAGCATGTAATTTAAAGTAATTTGTTCAATGTTCAGGTACACTGCAAAACCTTGTTGGCAACATTGCTTGGTATTGATATTACTCAGATTTTACTGCTCTAAACACAAGTTTGCATGTTTGTTGACACATCTTTCAAAAGTTTTAGCTTGCAAAAGAAATCAATTAGGCTCATTGCTTATGTGAAAAAGCACGAGGGTTGAACATGTCAAAATATGACATTGCATTTGTTCAAGACAGCGTTTGCTTGACTCCAGTTGTACACTTCTCATTCAGAGATGGACGTGAAAGCAATGTTGTCACAAAAGTGTTCAATGTTGAGTATGCTGAACCTAACACACCGTCTGACTCTGAAAGTGAAGGAATAGATGATCTTAACAATTTCCAAAAAGAAATGGAGCAGCAAGAAAGAGTGCGTATTGAAAAATACTAAAAATGATGTTTTTTCCATGCACTGTATTTGAACTCTCCTCCCCAACAACACAGTTAAAATTAGGTTTTGAATGGACTAAATCGGTTTAAAAACACTTTCTATATTATCGTTATGAACAATACGTGTTTTAAGCGTCCATAAACCCTCGGCTGCTTGTGTAACTGCTGAATTTTCCATGTTGTTATGACTCAAATTATATTGCCATTTACCACTTTCATAAAGTTTTATTGTATTTATCTAGTAAAAACAGTAAAAACAAAGTTTTTCGTAATGATATTATTTTTTTCTCAGTCTGCTTTCAAACCATTATTATTTGACTACTAAGACAATATTTTGTGCTTGTAAAGTCCGCACGTTCGCAACTGAACCCTATCGTAGGGATGTACGGTTCAGACAAAATTTGATTTACCACAAATGTGATGCATGCCATATACATTTTCAACAATTTCACCATGAAATATCTTTTATTTTTTGCGTAACTTAAAGATCGAATCCAAAGCGATGACTTCCTCCATTCTCAGCAGTTCTGGCCCACTGCGTGGCATGGAAGCGTGGAATGAAATGCGGCGTCCACCGTCTGCGCAAGGTTTGGCTTCATTGTTGAGGCTAATGTAGATATGTTAATATCTCCGCTCAGATTTTCGCTGGGTCATGTTCAAGCATTTGCTACGTCATGTTGCAGATTTACGGATCGGACAAGATCTGCGTTTAACGTCACCTCATGCTCTGACCCAAAGAAGCTCCGCCAGCGCTATCGATCAAGGAGTCCGGTAAGGATTAATCAGGCTTTGCAAAACATCTGTCGCACAGATGCTATCACGACCACAAATGGGCCGCCACTTGAATTCCGTCAAATCCACAAAGTAATGAGCATGCAGCCTCGATTCGCTTGCGCAAATGCACTTTCGGAGATGTTAACGCGGATCTCTCGAACACCAAGACAAGTTCTTCAACTCCTAAGCAAATTCAATGTTACCTTCTTGCTCTCTGTCTTTTGCAAAGATTTATTTTTGTCGCATTCACTAAGCAGTGATTTACAAACGTTATGTGTTAATACATCGCTCAATAGCATCTTTGAGAGTCAGTAACAAAAATATAAGAATCTGCGCTTGCGCAAAGAGGGGCGATTACCCTGAGCTATGAAAAACTTCCCACTTTGTTTCAAAACGTCTCGGTCTGTTTCAGTTATGGAAAGCACACTTTAAACTAGTTTCAAGCGAGCAAACTGGACGCTAGCCGTCAATATTCACAAGCGTTGTAGGAAGCCACATCACCCGGACTCGCTTTTTCCTGGGCGACACGAGGCATGTCACGTTGCAACCTGCATGTCCCTGTTGCCAGGTGTGTGCACTGCGACGCCCTCTACCCACGATCGTCCACGGCGCGCTTTTGTCCCGAGTGCGGGAAACCTGTGCCTGTCGACCCGACCATCGCTCCTCCTGAGACCGGGATCGTAAGTTGCCCGAAGCGATAGAAATATAGCTGTGAGCAAGTCATCATTAAACGTTTTTATCGTTGTGTCGGGGATTCATTTATGTTTGCAGTACTTGCCGGTGCACGCTTGCCTGTGTAAGTGTTTGATTACCCTTTGCTGTGATGCTTTAACTTCAAACTGAGACAAAATTTAGCGTTTAAAGGCATTTGTGTGAAGGACGCTGAGTTAATATAGCCGTGATGTCTACGCTTCTCAGGTGTGTCATTTGAGTTTTTAAGTTCTGTATCGCTTCTGACAAACCGTTATGTTTCAAATTTACTCATTTGTACAGCCTGCCTGTTGGTCATATTCTAATGACCTGAAAATTCATTTGAAGATTTCCGCATATTTCACTTTCTTCCACTGGCTGAAAACCACCTTAGTATTTGTGTAAGGCCCACGTCTGTGCTCGAGGAACTAAACTGCGTAGGAAATTGCGGGACGCAATCGACACAGTTAAGTTCTTTTTCAGACCAACCATGCAGTCTGTATGTACAATTTCAGATGGGAATGTGCACCAAGTGCAGATCGTATGTTCCTCTCAATCAACCGCGCTGCATCGTTTGTGAAAATCCCATCGGACCAAAGATGAGACCTGTGTCCAGCGTGAGAATGCAGGTGTTGTTGGGTTCCTGTTCTAACGAAGTTGGTCAGTGCAGAAATAATGAGCATGGCGTGTACTTGCTGCTACAACACGCCATGCTTTTCACTCACCTCACTGCCACGTTTCTACAATATGCAGCAAATCTTTCAATCTATGCAGTGAAAACTATTCAAATATACCAGCAGAACAAGGGTTTGGTAGGACGCATGAAATATCTCCTGATCTTATGAATCAGGTCATTGCTTTGTCCTTACCGACATTTAAGCGCACGCCGCCATTTTTAGAAGAAAAAAGTATTGGCTGTTGGTTTTTAAAAGGGTAGAAGCAGCATTTTCTAAACAGGTGGACCGTGGTGTTGAAATGTTGACGAATAAAAAGCATAACAGCAAAATTGATTGATGTGCCGGTCAGTCCAACGCTTGATTGCAACCACCTGAAGAGTAACGCGTGATAGCTGGGAATTAAATTTCTTCGGAATATCGATTTGGTCTATAGCGTTGCTGAAAGTGCATGTTAGTTTTGCGAGTAACATAAGAAACCTTAGTTCGACGATATGGCGTACTTTTGCATCAACGCTGCAAGTTTTCCAATAAAAAATCGTTGTTTTTTGTTCTTCAGGACGAGATCATATGCGGCAGTTGCGGCACGCACAACCCCTCCCACCTGACGCACTGCTCGTCATGCGAGCACCGCTTCCCCGCCCCGATCTTTAAAGGGGAGAACTCCCCCCCGCTGCCGCGCATAGACGGGCAGCTTGTTCGTTGCCCGACATGCTCGAGAGTGAACAACCCGGACGCGAGGTTCTGCGACTGGTGTGGAGAAAAAGTACGAGCGCGTTACTTTGCTATCGCTTGTGACAGAAGTTGCGAATGTTGAGTCTCGCTGTTTACAGCGATCCTTCGATTTTCGATCAAGAAAAACCGACGCGTTCGCAGCGTTAGTTGCGACGTTCGCCGAACTTTCGGGGTTCTTTTTAGGAGACGTCTTGTTTTTTCCACCTCGTTTCGCGTCTTTTTCCTATTTTGGCTGGAAGCGCAATGGATTAGGCGTCATTTTTCCGGCAGCAGCATTTATTTACTTGAGAATGGCTGCAAGTAAGATCAGTTTGCGTCTGCATTCAGAAGTGCTTATTTTGCAGATAATTAAAACCCGCGCTCTAAGTTCAACCCATTACTTTTTAAAGCTTTGCATGACTCGCAAATCTCCAGGCAAAAGAATGTTAACTTGCATGCCTTTGGTTCGCCATCCGGAAAGACTTGAAGACAGTGTTTCTTAACAAACACCCAATGGTGGGGCTCGGCGATAGTTGTGAAGAACCATTTTTACCCTTCACTTCCTATTCAGTGTAGTCGCGAATGAATCATGTTGCGGCCCGTACGATGTTTCTCAAAATGAAAGTGGGACATGGGGCAGAAATAGTAGGAAACACTGCTTCAGTGGACGTGCGATATATTAACATTTGTTGTGTGTGCAGGACGTAAATAAAGTCGGGAAGCGATGACTTCAAGAATGCTCTAAATGCGTCGTTTAAGTGTTGATTTGTTATTGTTTGTAATGCCTAACGTCATTTTTTTGCTTTCGAAATGGGGCAGATAGACAAGTAAAAGCTCTAGGTTTTCTGTAAGCTTTCAAAGAATCAGCCGACTGGGCTCTGCTTTCATCTTTTTTGTGATGCTTCAAACTTGCACATATCTGTATTTAAATAAGTACTCGCCACAAGGGGGGTAAGCAAGGAATCGATCAGCAAAATTTTTAATAATTAAGAAATCGATTTTGCGTAATACTACGCATCCTCAGTCCTAAAAACTTAAAATAGAAGATAGTGCCTCGAACATGAAACTACTCGCATTTTTTCAGTCTTATGTTTTTTCAAAATGACACTTAGCAGCGAGTGGTAATGACCACTGTAATGACCCATTTTTAGAAAAATGGTGGTAGTTTATACACACTAGTGAAATGTTTTGACTGTTTTTATCGGAATATATTTCTCGAAAGACGCGGTGACGTCACAATGCCTTCGATTTCGCTTGTGCATGACAATGTGCCTCGGAAGCTTTGTCGTGTAAGAAACATCGCGATACTTGGGGGCAAAATAACAATGACCTTCTTGAATGCTTTTCTCCCGCAATTTCAAGAAAGGGAAACAAGCAACTAATGAGAGATCGAAGTGAAAAACGCATCGTTCATTGTAAAGCACCCGGTCGTTTATGCTGAAATTCCTTGAAAATTCAACAATGTCTGTTTTTTGTTTCTAGTAAATCACAATCAGCTGATACATTTTATGCGTCTCATCAGTGTATAGTTTATCTGTTTCATTTGCAGCCAGTACCAGAGCAGAGTCCGCTCACGTGTGCTCTGTGCAAGCACAACAACCGCCCGTACTCCAAGTTCTGCTCCCAGTGCGGGTCCAAGTTCATGGCCCCACCGCGCATGGACCCAAGGAACCAGGACCTGGGATCTCAGCTCGACACGATCTCGTTTGACAAATTGCCGATGTGGCAATCGGTGCCTCTGCCAACTTTGCCCAAATCACCGCAGGGGTATGTCTTCCCTTGCCAAAGACTTGCGCGCATTTTTAGGGTAGAGACATTGCTGTCGCTGTTATTAGAGAAGCAGCTGTTATGAGTTGTAGTTGTTCTTCGATCGTTAATAGCCATGTTGAGGGATGAAAAGCTACCAACGCCATTGGTTGCCATTGCCAGGTTGCAAAGGGTCGATTTATTCAACAGCAAGGAGCAATAAGCTGAAGTTTGCCGCTGGTGACTTCCAATGCGTGCTAGAGTGGTTAAGCGAAAGGAAGACTACTTGCAGACTTTTTCACCTCACCTTGCTACGAGTGCACTGCGCAATATGATTTTGATTCGTGTATTGTGGCGTGCCGTTAACTCTTCCCTTGAACCTTCGGCTATTACAAATCAAGCCATAACCTTCCTTTGACCTACGCTACGAAAATCGCTGAAGGGAACGCGACGGGACCTTTGATATTAATCTTTTTTTAAATTAAGTGCTGAGTAGTCGAAATTCAGCGCAGGTCCGCGGTCCGGTCCGACATTTAAAAATCAAGCGCAGCTAAGCTGTGCCTGCCATGGGAGCGAATGTCACCAACGCGTATTGACCTTTCACCTGTTAATCACCGCCCCACATCATTTGCTTCCGTCAGAGTCCACATCGTTCGACGACAGCGACCTTCACGTCGCGAAGTAGAGACGCAGACTGTCGGTCTCTTCTATCCTGGAGGAAAGAAAGTGAACCAGGAGCAGGAGTTGATGCAGGAGATGATCAACAGGGAGCTCAGGATGCGAGACAAGCAACCTCCCTTGACCGCTGTCAGCCCAGGACGAGGTGAGGCTCCGAGAAAATATCGCGTTGTTTTTCTTTTGTTTCTATTTTGTTTGTGAAAAACGTAAACAACACGCACAACTTGTAAAACGTTGGTTAACATTACTTATGTGCGACGATATTTGCTTGCACTGTGACGCTGTGAGAAAAAATAGAAATTTCGCTTAAAAAAGAAATGTTGATCATTTGTTTAGGGTTTTGGCGAAAACAGCTCGACCATATTTGCGGACATTTCCGAAGCTACACGAACAACAACGCTGAGTTCAGATCGGTAATTGGCGAGCCACGTCTGGGCAAGGTCATTTTGAGTGTGAATAAGTAGAGTAGTGGCAGTTAAGAAACCTTGGTCTCTTCCTGTTCGCATTTGTCTATTACAGGCAGTGCATGGACCTTCGCTTTAGCGTCAAAACCGCTTTTTGTTTCTTTGCTTCGAGGTTTAAAGTAAGTTTAGGAAGATATTTTGGAAAGACTTTCCTAAGGTGCAAAGAATCAACGAATTGCAAATGATCTTGGAGCATGACTTACCATATTTACTTGATTGTAAGCCGCACGAAATGGTGTTAAAAAATTAATGTAATCCCCACTTGGGCATTGGTTATCTAAGCCTCTGAGATACTTTTGGGTACTAAAACGTTTCGCGTGTAATTGGCAACCCTGGTAATGATGCATCACCACTGCAACTGCCTTCTGTTCATCATAATCCCTCCTGTGATGGATGTGCACGTGATGCTGAAGAGAATGGAATGTGAAAAGAGAGTTTGGTCGACAAAACGTAACCAAGGAAAGACTGAGCGTCATCTATGCCTTTCGATAAGGTAAAGAAATAAAAAAATGTAAGCCGCCCTTGATTATAAGCCGCATGAAATGATGAAAAAAAGCTTTATAAGCCGCGGCTTACAATCGAATATATACGGTAAGTGAAAAAGCCCTCCCTCCAAGGAGTGGTGGATCTCCAAATCCACGTGCACTGAGTGAATCACTATTTCGCTCCATGGAGGAAAACGTTCGCCTGAAACTGCCCTGCAGTGACAAGAAGCATAATTCAAGCTTCACCTTCGCCAATTGTCGTGAAACGAATAAGAGTTTTAACTGAATTGTATTGAAGTGCTTATACAGCAGAAATACAGTAATCAAAATATTAATCTAGTCCTATGCTCTGACGTCTCCGCTGTCTTTAGTCAACGATTCGACTTAATGCGATGAGTGATGATAACTCGGAGCCGTAGATTTCAAGACTGCGTCCTGGCTGGTTTTGCGGTCGATCTACATCGCGCCCATCCTTCAGTCGCTTCTTCACAGTGAAGAACATAACAAATGACACCAGAGTTCGATCGGTGCTTGACCTTTCAGTGCCACCGCATCACAGTCAAGTTCATTTTAGTAAACCGCCAGCCTACCTCAACAGATTCTGGGAACGTCGATCGACGAGGGTGAAGAAGAAATGATACTGAGCATCACGTTCGCGCTGAAAGGCCACACGGAGTTTGGGGACGGGGGTCTGCACGGCCTGCACCGAGGTGTGTTGGTGTCTGGCCGGGCCAGTACTTTTGTTTATTTTGTTTGTCCTTCCCTGAAATCTATTCGGAACTTTAAAGTCTACACATCAGTTTGCTTGATGAACCAGGCAGCCTGCCTGTTTCACGTCATATCCTGTTACGTAATAAAACTATTTTCATTGTTGGAACGCCAGGAGCAGAACTGAAACACGGGCTCGTGCCGATTACGTCAACTTGTTTGTTGATATGTTATTGTTCATTAATCGCGGTTCTTCTTTCCTGTCTGTCTGTTTCTTGCGTTCAGTCGCCCAAGCTTTCTGACGCACGTGGGCGCTCTTACGCCTTCGCAACCAGTTGTCCTTTGTTCAAGGTCTGGACGAAATACTAAACTCAGTGTAGTGTGAATGTAAAAAAGGGTCAGAATTTATCAAAAAAATTTGCTTCCGGTGTTTCGAGTAAAAACTTGGATTTTCTGCTCAAAACCGATATCGTCTTCTTCATCTGTTTGTCACGTCGCTGTATTCGTTTGTTGTTTAAACTTATTTATTCCTTGGCATTTTTTAAAATCTGGCTTTGTTCGTCAGACATTTACGCGTCGAAGAAGAAAGTAGCGTTCGGGAGCACTTTCCACGAAGAAGAAGAAAATGAACCCGAGAAAAGCGGAAAGAATAGCAAGAAGAAGAAGAAGAAAAAGAAGTCCACCCTTTCCCAGGAAGAGAAAATGGCTGTAAATTTGTTTTTCGAGCTATTAATCACTGTCTATTAAAAGCAAGTTGCGCAGCTTGGAACTCCTCGTCAATCATGTGAAGCTAGTTTGTCTTTACGCAAAACAAACGGATTTTAAACTTATACAACGCTTTACTCATAAAATACATCGATGAATTTGACAAAACCAGTCTTTTTTAAATGTTTTTTTTTTTATTGCGATGAGAATGGCGTTAACAAACCCACTATATAGTAAGGCGGCTTACCTTGATCTACTCGCAGCACGATCTGCTTTTGTCAGCAAATAAGCGATGGATGGAACGAAACACTTTTTTGCAGCCATGGCGCTGCTTTTTGTTAATTTGTCAAAAGGTTGTGGAAAAACGTGCTTTGCGCTGACCTTTAACCTCCGGTACAACCTTTCGCGAATATTTTCCCGCTTGCACAAACTGGCACTTCAAAAAGTGGCCCCAGCTGAAGTATTCCGTGATGTGGTGTCCGGGTTCCTTTGAACAGTTGCTTGAGTAATCCAGCGTTTTATTCAATGCCATGTTGCTTAGCTATGGTTCGTAGGAGCTCCTTGTTCAACTTTTTTACTTTTTTCATGCCCCAACCTATTTTTTATCGAATTTCTTTCGTATGATTTATTATATTCAACTTATAATTCGTGTCCACAGCAATGCAAGAAACAAAGCTTCCATGTGGGTAACAAATCTTTGGTTAACTTAAAAGTTAAAACGTAAACGTAGCGATATTTGTTGCCGCCATCAATCCAACGATGGTCTTCTCATTCGACGCTGCGTCGTAATCGCGTTTCATTACGAAAAAATCGTCTTGTTACGTCACAATCAAATTTTTCTCTGCTTTTATACAGCCAGAAGATCGCTTGTTGATCAAAGAGCTGGGACCGCGCGGCGAAGGACGACCGGAGGAGGTGAAGCAACTGCTGCATGAGGGGGCGGACCCGAACTGTTTGGACCCAGAAAAGCGGTCCGCGCTTTCGGCCGCGGTCAGGAACAAGCGGGAGGCGTGCATCAGGGCCTTACTGAAGGGCCGGGCGGATCCGAACAAACGGTCTGGTCCGCAGCTGGACACGGCCCTCCACCAAGCGGTCAAACTGGGCCCGGACGCCAAGGACATGATTAGGATTTTACTTGAGTGAGTGTGAGAATAAGCGACACACGCTGTGACGTTTTCAAACGGTTTGCAGTTGTGGTTGGTTCGCTGTCGAATTAAGTTGATGAGATTTTGCCCCGCTGTGGTCTTGAGCGATTTTATGAGCAAGACGTGATTTGTTTTGCTTTGAATCTTGTTGTTTCTGGTGACGTGCCACGTCAAAATATTACTTGATCTGTTATTGAAAACTTTATTTCGTTAAAAGTTTCTCGTATTTGCGTGTAACAATGAACAAAGAAATTTACATTTTGTTTCTATTAACATACCGGGAAAAATATTGTTTTATACTTTTAATTCGAAGTACAGGACGAGTTAGTGAGAAAACGTTGACTCTCTCGCGTTCTTTAGTGAGTGGTAGACAATGCTCTCTTGCAATTTTCGAACCTTGATTCAAATCCGACTTTTCCAGGTTCGGCGCACGAAGCGATGTGAAAAATGAGCGCGGCCTGACCCCGTATGACGTCGCGGTGCGAGCCGACTACAACACGATCGTCGCGCTTTTCAACGAACCGAAGCGCGACAAGAAAGCAGCGAAGCCAAGGCCGAAGCAAGCCAGGAAACCTTCCGACTCGGACAACGATGGCAGCGACACTCCGGACAGCGACTTATTTTAAATTTATTATTGTGGGGAGGAATCCACACAATCACGTTGATCACGTCATCGTGACGTGTGTGGCAGCAGATAGGAAATAGCGATTGCCCGTCCAATGTTCGCGCAAATATTACACGGCTTATTGTTTTGCTCTGCCCAGAACTTTATGTGCTGGCCAATGCACCCTCTAATGTGCGCAACTGCGCAGAACGCTTCTGAGCATATCGCGTTTTAGAAGCAATTTGAATTAAATGTGTACTTTGTTCGTATTTTGACAAGAATTTGTACTTATTCTCACAATTCACAAAGCTCGTAATTTATTTTGAACTCTGCTAACTCAGCCTTAACATATTCATGTACACCCAAAGAAACACTTGCCCAGTGTAAAATTTTCTAAAGGGAACACTGGTGCTGGCCATGAGAGAAAATGGCGGTCAGCGAATCGTTTGTTCTTGTTCTCAACCAAAGCTCACCCCCACACTAAGCAGAAAAAGAACTCCACACTTGTGTTGGAGCTTTTCCTCGGGGTGACGCTAGAACGGCACGGTTGAAGATTCGTTCGGATCAGCTTGTTTAGCGGGAAACGTTTTTGTTGTTGACGATTCCTTTAAGTTTTCCTTTGATAGAAAAGGCAGAATAAGTTTCGCAAATCATGTTTTAAAATAGGACATCAATGAAACGTGTTCCTTAAACATCAGTAGCAGCTGAACATCGCATGTGTTTGAAAGAAAAGGCAACAAGCATGCCAGTGTAAACAACACTCAAGAAATAACAGTTCATAAGCACGTTTGGTTGGGGGGGTCAAGCCATAAACCTTCACCCCTCTTGTTTTTGCCTCTTTAAACGGACCATGACCCACTTTGACTTTCCATCCTCTGACTTGTGTGCTTTGTCAGCCACCAGTGCCTGCAGGAAGTTTTTGCGAAGATGCTCTTTTTCTGTCGTCCGAGAAACTTCATTAGTCACGTTTTCAGCTGTAATTGAAAGGTATTTACTTCCGTACGTAATGGTAGCTCAAGCGCTTTTTACTAAAAGTTGTTTTGTGGATGTTTATTAGCGCTTGATCACGCATTTCTGCAGTTTATTTTGATGTTACTCGAATCTTTGAAAGACTACGTAGCGTCATGTTTCTTCTTTTTGCATTGACATTTATTGCTTACGTCATAGTGTTTGGATTTTGCGTAGCTTCTTGTGTTAATTGGTACCATGATTCTTTCTAATCAGTTACTCGCTCCTAATTTCATACACGCCTTTGATAAAACACGTCAGTCATTATTCGCTATTCGTCTGGCGCAACGTGCCTTCAACAAGAGCGACCGGTGGCCTGTTTTGTGCAGCACGACATGAACGGTTGTTGTTTGTGTTTGCTTGCTAATTGACCGCGCAATTTCTTTAAGGTTTTTTTGTGAGTAATTAAAATCAACCAGTCTTGCGATGCAGTGCTACCATTGCTTTTCGACGTTGGGCGTTTCTTCAGCCATGCGCTCACCAAACCAGCTGTCCCGACAGGTGGGACGGAACCTTTCATGTCGCTCTTGTCAACACAAGTTAAAACAACATCGCTCAGTTTGATTCTTCCATCGCAGCACAGCAACAAATGCGTCGCAATCGAGCTGTTAACATCAATCAACACAAGCGCACTCACACTCTCCAACTCGTTACAGCTTTGAATCAGTCCGATCCCGGTGGAACGCGCAACGTAAAGCTTTAATCCTGGCCTTATTTCGTTGCGCTTCGGTAACCTTGTTTACCAATCGCACGAGCACTAATGAACAAAAGTTGACTTTTCGAATAAAACGAATTCGTTCGTCACGGAATGCGCGCCAGCTTTTTCTCCTGTACATTTCGCGAAGAGCTTCCAGTCCTGAATTTGTGACATCATGCATTAAAACACGACAATCGAGGAGCATTGGTCAGATTTCCGCTTTTAGCTTCGTGCCATTTGCTGCTTTGCCGAGTTGTGACTTCGTGCGGACCACGCCCACATTCACCACAGCGTTATGTGGCGTACTAATACGATATAACCATTAGTTGATAACTGTCGTAGATAGGAAGAGGTACTGTTTTACATCACACTCTTGTCTTTAGCCCGCGTTGGTGTATTGAATGTTGGAACAGAGGTTAATAAACCCTGAAAGCGTTCATTTGTGTTGTCTGAGTATTTAGCGGAGCATGTACGAGGGTATCGTAACTCATCCTCCACGAGGCCTGACGGTTAGCACCTGACCAGCAGCCAAGCTATTGTAAAACTTCTTTTGTAATTTGGTTTTGACGATTGACTTGCTTTCAATNTCGTGAATTGCTCAAACCGAGGATTTCCAAAATTGTGTTTGGCGCGTGTTAAGCTTTTAAAAGTGGTTGTGGAAGAAGTTAACACGCCCCTCACTTAGCGATGTATTTTTAAATCAATGGTTTCCCAAATGCGACCTATTTCGTGCTTCCACCATGCGCGATCCTTGAAAAGCTGAGTCGACTGATAAATCTGCTGATCGCTTCATGTGATCTGACCTTACGTCACGCAACCGGAGATGAAGACGGTGATACGACTCCAGTTAAGGTAAAACCCGGCAACAGCAGCCGGCAACAATTATTTCAGACAACGCTGCTGCTGACTCACGCCGCTTGAACTGTACTGGTTGCGAGTGCCAAGTCGTGGGCAGCTCTGGCGAGTGAGTCACGCAGTTCGAGCTGGTGTTGGGGCACTCTTTGCCAAATACGTGCACAAAGGCTTTGCAGACTGCATGCCTTTTGCTTGCACAACGAGCTTAGTAGTCCTTAAACCTGTTTTTTCCTCCGGCGCATTGCCGTATCTCCACTATCACGGGGACAGCATAAATTCTTTCTTTCAGCAGGACAACTTCTACAATAGCTACTTCACCTGTCACTGCAATACCTACTTTTACACTGCCTACATTCCAGAGCGCTATATTTAACCAAGTAGGAAAAATGCTTGCGCTAGATATTGTTCGCCAGTTCCGAACACTTTCTCTTAATAACCTTGTCATTCTCTTCAGATGTCTGGTACGCTTTAAAAACACCTTCATTTTTCATTGGCTTATCTCGACAACAGGTACAGAGCATATGAGTCAGTATACAATAAACAAGAAGCAGTGTTGCGTAAACGAAATGTGTAAATGCTCAGCAACACAAAGGAAGCGTGATCATAAGCAACTTACACAGATGCAAAAATGAATTCCCCAACACTGCACCAGATTTCGTTAAAGATTCACTTACATTTTCAGCCTGTACACTCGAGATGAACATTAGCATGACAATTGACAAATACTAAATCATACATTTCACGTGATTGCCGGGAAACATTACATACTTTACAATGTAGATCATTTACTTTTTTCTTTCAAAGGCAATCACTGCAGATGGCGGTTGCAAATATAAGTATTGATCCATGGCACTGATCCCGAATGGGAATGTCGCGGCACCCACAGTTGCCGCTGAGTTTCTTGTGTTACAAACGCTCAGAAACTAAAGGTCTTGTGAAAGCGAATCCAGATCCCAATTCATTTGAAAAAAAATTCATGAAGTTTCCACTTGCGCGAACAAAGGTGCTTCCAGCTGTAAAGGGTGATGATCACTGGTCTGAAGTAACAACGTTAACTCGAACGTAGCATCTCCACCAAAAATGGTAACAACATTGTGTTAACTGACCAGATCTAATACCAACTAACACTGCACCACACTTGAGTCAAAAGACGCATTAACGCACGTACAAAATATTCGACTTTTTAAAAAATCACATTCCATCAACATGCACGTACATGGGTTTAGAGATAGTTTGCGGTATTGTTTCAGCAAAAATACATTTTTGTTGTTCAACACATCAAAATAAGAGATGTACTCATCAACCCAGTGTTCATGACCGCTTTCGCTGCACAGAACATGACATAGTGTGAGAAAACTGTTATTGCACGCAGTTCGCAAACAGCTGCAGTGGGATTGTGCACGATTATACCATAACTTGCAAGCATGCAGCAGCACACAGTTCACAAAAAAGCTGTAAATGGGTATTCAATACAAAAAATATATACTTGAGTTGAGTTGAGTTGAGTTTATTTGGCGAAAGTTAAGAATTTCAAAGACGAGAAAGAAACCATAGCAATTGCAAAAACGCCAGGGCACCGAAAAAAACGCAAGGTTATC
>JGI24021J15306_10004713_pt1 | contig 15958 bp, 14 predicted proteins | sample Ectturendosymbi1_FD_15306 | JGI IMG/M metagenome (IMG submission 15306) | reverse complement strand
GTCAACAACCACATAGGAACAGTTACTCGAAATGCTTTCCGACTTTAAAGAATTTGTAACTGGTGCGAATTTGAATTTGTGGAATGGTTGGACATTTTAAGGAAAAAATAACAAACGAAGAATGTCATCCACCAACTCACATCTCCTCAATCATACACAGTCTCTGGCGTCAGCACAGCAGGAACTACGCCAACAATCGCTCACTTACAATATACAGTATAATGCAGCTATACGCAATTCAAGGAAAGTACATTTGTACAACTGCCGGACATAAACAACATGGCTCTATTGCAAACACAGAGGACGTTTCCTCATGAGCAGTTAGGTCGTTGATTGCCTGCATTGCAGTTAACACTGGGTGACGCACTGCAGGGTTTTTTCAAGGCGTTTTAAGGACCCGATGCGGGTCCATAGAATTTCAAATCGGATCCCTAGAATCAGAGAAAATTATCATCGGGTCCCTGAAAGCATAAAAAATCGGGTCCCTAGAATCAGAGAAATCGGGTCCCTACAGATCGAAACCGGGTTCCTAACATTTTCCTTAAAAAAAACCTGACGCACTGCATAAATGCTTGCGCAAATATTTCGAACTAAGTTTGCATGAGTTTCAAAACTGGAAGATAGACACTCTGAACACTTCGAGAAATCTGATTTTCCAAGTTCTTAAGCTTTCACTAAAACTCAGAAAGAGTCACTAACAGGGACGTTTCCCAGTAAGCTGCTGCCAGATGCTGAAACCAGGCAGGTCGTTTTACAAAATCAACCATTTAATTTTACCAGATAGAAAACCGATTTTATCGATTCGTGGTAATGTACCTCACGATTACAAACATGATTGGAATAGAAAGTACAGAGCTTTTTCTTATTAGAGGATAGCATGTTGGTTTCACTGTAACAGCGTAAATGAAGGGACCGGTGAAAAGCACGACAGCAGCGTTGTCGCACAGGATAGAACCAATTGTGTAACTCTAGATGTCAGGAAACCACCACAGACAATCAGTCAAGCAAGTCCGGTCTGCGGCGGCAATTTGAGAAAATTTGAAGATGCTTTGCGGTCGGATGAAAGGGATTTGCACCAATCACAACGTTTGAAATTTTTTCAGCAACTTAAAGCTAAACCACGTTTTAGGTTGAAAGCATGAGTTCCATAGACATAAGCCTAACCCAGAACTACACTTGACATAAGCCGGCCTCCTGCGGTTTACAATTTTACCAAAACGTGGTTGCGTGATGACTGCGCCAGCTTCTCTTATTGCAACAGCGAACATTTGCTGCATTAAAAATTGACAAATTCGACCAAACTATTCTCTTTGTTTCCTTCTTCGCAAATATCTGGATACTGCTCGAGCGAAGGCAAAGCTTCACAAAGAAAAGCCAAGATTCTCAAGAAGAAGAACGGAGCACATATTTGGATAAAACCCAATAGAAATCGAAGCGTTGCACAGTACCTGGTTACTGGTGCGGCAGCAACTTCAGACGCATTTCGCAGTTACAGGTGTGCGTTGCATTGGTATGAAAAACATACTTCTGGGTTGTGGCCAGGATATTTGCTCGGCAAATGGAAACTGCACATATGTAGTTATACATACGTCCAGTCAGGTAACGATTGCATGGGTCGCATAGCCGCAGTCAGGCGGTAAATCTCGACAGTAGTTTGTTAAAGAATTTTTGGGCCGTTTACGTACAAGGAAAAACCGCAAGCCGCTGATTTCTTTCCAGCAAAAGTTAAAACATGACTTTGCATTAAACACCTTCCAAGTACCGAGTGCGTTTTTGTGGAAAGAAGAAAATTGGCGGCAAGCCAGTGCAGTGTTTTGAAGGTTCAGGACATCAAAGACCCGATCACCGCAAACACTTATCTGTTTTCAAAAGAAATCTGTGCGTCAGAATGATGGGCGACTCTGTTCAATGTTTTTCAAACTAATTTTATTTACATTTCTTTCAACTGTGTTGAAGAAGACCCTTCTGGCAATAATTGTGGACTGTAAAGAAAGTGATGATTGTGTAATCAATAGACAAGTATGAGTAATGAAGCTGCAACCTTCTCTTCATAGCAGTTTGTTGGATAAGATGCTTGCGTATGCGCGTAGATCAATGGAAATACCATAAAATCGAGAAACTCGGGGCAATGGACGCTAGCGTCGCGAACTGATAAAGTTTGGAAGGAAATGGAGATCATTTTCTGAAAAGGAGAGTTGTGGAAGAAAATAGAAAGTTTGATCTACTTCTACGTCTACGAAGAGAAGATGGTGAAGAAAAGATTCACTCAAGACTGACAGACAAAAGGCCAAATATACCAAAGAAAACTGTACTTGCACAAATTCGTACAACGATTATGCTTCGTGAAAATCGTTCAGGTTAAGACATGGAAGAATTAGTTTACAAATACATTCCCGAATTCTTTTTTACACCATGCGTTTTTTTCAAGCAGATACCACTGCAATCAAGGAATATCACACGTGATTGATCATCTACACATCAAAGCTACGACATGTATTAGCATAGTGTGTTAACAATCACTGATGACACCATGCCTCACCGATCTTCATGACCAATCAATATGCAACCATGCAACCTTATGTCGACCAATCAAAAATCAAAATCTGTCATGCGCGTGATTCCGTGTCACGTGAACACTCACGCAATTAATTAATTATGACGTCACCTCCTTCGTCAGTGTCGTTATCTCTCTTCTTTCGGCGAGATTTCCAGACCTCTGATATCAGTATTGGTTCGGTAACTAACCAATTAGACTCTAACAGGTCACATAATTTAAGTTTACGTCGTGAAACAGCCTCTCCCGTTGAGGCAGGCAGGCAGCACCACTGGATGCATCTACCTAAAACTCACTTATTCTAAATCGACAGGAAGTGCTAACATCCATTTCACACTTCAAACATTTAGCTGCTCCACAATTGGTCATAAAACGTTTGCAGGGAATTAAACCAGTTTATTAAAAATCTGGAACAATCCCAGCTCATAGCCACATTAATATATTTTTCGCCAAGGGATAAACGTTGTGCAGCAGACAGATACTGCACGTTTTTGACAGCGAACGTTTCTTTATCGTCAAATCCCACTCATAAATCGACAAAGCTGTCACACACCAAGTACTAGAGCGCCTTTCGGGCTCTGAATAGCAGAGAAGCAGCAAACTTTCCAAGCTCAGCACAAACATGGCATTATCGGACCAGCATTTAATCCAAGCTCACCTCGTCGATTGTCAGACGTCTGTTGCGTCACAACGTACGCAGCAACTGCGGCCAAGACCACGCCGTGGAACCACCACCGCCCCATCACCAGCAGTCAAGTTGAAGCTTCCAACGATCGTCCAGGCCCCGAAAAGATTCGTTTCTGAAGAAAATAAATATCGTATGAAACGCGTTGCGAGCGCCATGTGTTTTGTTATGCGTGCTTAATGATATTTTCATCTTCTTTGCTGCTTCCATCTGATGCTCGCTGTGAGTGAGAACTATTGAGAAAGCGCAAACGCTGCTACCTACACGCCGCTTTCTCTCAGACATTTTTGAGCAGATAAATCTTTTCTGTTCCTTTTCGCCACAGTTTCTGATAAAATCGCGACGCGTCTCATTAGTTATCTGCCAACACAACGTATCTCAGCGGGCTGGTGAGGCTCCTTGAGCACGGACCACCGGCAACGGTTGTCTGCTCAAGCGTTACGGAATAAACTTGCCCAATGCACATTGAACAAAACGGAAGCACACCTGGTGTGGGTTTTGTTAAAAATATGTCACCACGGTCTGTTTCATCGATTTAAGCGCCCACACCTCCTGGGTATCTGTTTGACAGTATCACAAAAGGACATCATTATCGCAGGTTTTCTGTACAGTGAGTGGGTGTTCACTGTTTATAAGGCTAATCAATAATCTGGGTGTGGTTGCTGCAATATATGAATGCTTCTAACATTGACCATCGTCAATGTCAAAAACACAAGTACCCCTGACAAAGATGTAGGGAATGCAAACCTACACAACGTCGCCCGGAATCGTGCGACTCAGATACTTCTCAGAATTCAGAACCAAGCGCAACGGAGACGAGTGTTGACGCAAATACTGATCTTCAGTGGTTTGTCAGATGAAAAGTTCGTTGTCAAAACAGGAAATACTGAAACTTCCTCACAGGTATTCATATACTCTCGTTGAACTGTGTACTTTGGCTTAAGATGGCATCCATTCGAGATTAAAAGACTGGTAGTAACGGTAGTTATTGTAGTGTAACATTATAACTTGGGTAGTACTTGTAGTGGAAAGAGCTTAAGGACGTTTGTGTCGCAGATATTTCAACCGTTGAGGCAACTCACAATCTGAACCCACTGGATTAGTGATCGAACTAAATTTTAACGTTTTTGGAAAATCCAAGCGGCATTGAACTGCAGTGCTTGGCAGCACGCTCCTGTTTCCCAACAAAATATGCTTGATGCGTTTCAAGATAGGCTCGCGCCGATATATCATCAACCGCCATTAGTTGTCAATTCCCGTGTCTGCGGCGCCAGCAACCATTGCCGTCTGGTGTATTGCGAGGCAAAGCAATTATTCATTCCATGTCTTATAATTTTTCTATCCGCGCCCAGTATTCGTGAAGATGCTGCACACCTTCGGCATGAGTGACCACGGGCCAGAGATTGTAGGGATAGCAAAGTGCAGCATGTTTTAACTGAAGATTCGAATGACCTGGAATACACGAATCTATTCCTAAGCAGCAACACAGAAGCTTTCTAATCGCAAATTCAGTGCTGGCCGGGCCCCTGGATACAGGAATTCACTTGTGAGATGCAAATAACACTGCATTTCAGAACACAGCCCAAGGGAAATGAATATATTTTTAAAGTTGCGAAAGATTTTGCGAATTGATGTTTCGGAGGTTTGCCGGAAGAAAGAAAGAAAGAAACGAAAAATTACTGTCAATGAGCGAAAAACAACAAAAGTTGGCATTAGTGTCTTACAACACGATGATCGAGGTGTGACTCAGCTTTGTGAGGTCGCACAGCTGTCAATCACCTTTTCAAGTCATGCACAAGATCAGGTTGAATATTTCTTCAGTAGCCAACAGCAAATAATGGTTTTCACTAGCCTTGCATAAGTACTGTATCAAAAAATATCACTGAATCTTTTTAAATGTGATAAATATAAGAATATGGGAATCTGTCAGATTTATAAGAAATTTTCTTAAATGTCGCAAACTTGTTGCGTGTTGGTGCAACCGCGCTCCATTCCGCCCCACCCCCCACGACCATGTTTCAGAGTACCGGAAATGGATTCCTCCCACGATTAAGGACACTTGTTTCTCAAGTGTGACAAATATTTGTCGCACTTGAGGCGTGCGGCAAATTTTACCTCGTATATGACGATCATGACAACTCGCGACCGCGTCCAGCGTTTTTTAAGTTTCATTACAAAGCAGCCGAGCGGCATTATCGCACTCTGCGCAATTGGCGTAATTACAGACAGGCTTGTTGTGTCGCACATTCGCTTTCTAATGACACCAGAACTCGGGATGCATTTTTGCACGAAATCGTATGCGCCATGCCAGGCGATCACCATTCCTTAAATGATATCATTCGTACTTGCGTGGCGTTTTTGCACGACTTTAAACATGGCAACTATAAACATGGTGATCATAATTGCCTGGATTGGACTTCGGTCATACCGACTAATATACGGTCGTTAGTCTCTGGGGAATTAATCCTTCTATGCTCTGTATATATGTTTAATGAAATAATGCATTTAAGAAAATTTTTTTCCAGCCTAAGAGCGCGGACGTGCGACTCGGCAATTTTTTAACTGTGGTAACTGGATCCTCTTCGCCAATGGACCGGTCTGGACGCAAGAATCGGATCAGGGGATGCTGACCTCTGCTCCCTTTTCACGCGGTAAGCCAGACGTTGCCTGCAAAGGTCGACAAGTTCAATGCGCACCCAATTTAACAACGTGTTTGAGGCTTGCGTTCGACGCACTGACGCAGTGATGCCTTCCCGAGGGCACAACCGCGCACCACATTGAGCTTACACGCTTATCACATTAGCAGATCTTGACAAGTGATCCCGTTGATGGACGCAAGACACGACGACCCCTCGTGGCTTTGTTTGCAAACTTTTGGTTCGAAGCTTGAAAAAACGAGGACATTCTTTTGTGAGACAACAGTGACTCATGTAAGATCATTCGTTAAACGTTAACTTTTAAAAAGGAGATATCTTTGAGCTACAAATAAATGATGAATACTACGCGTATGCTGTGAATTTGCTTCCAGTGTATGTCAGGAGACTGCAAAAAAAATTGGTGAAATTCAAATTGGCACATACGAGTAAATTCCATGCAGCTCACACACATGCATGCGCTTTTGGCTGGTCTCTTATACATCCGCAAACGTAATCCGAACGTAATGCAACAAACAATTCAGTTTATAAGTTTTCTATACAAAAAGATACGCCGGAATGGTTCCTCGGAACGTAAATAACTTTCACGAGTATTGTCACTGTGTTAAACATTTCCTGGAATTATTTTGTATCGCCTTGCACAGCACACAGATCCACTTCGCAACTGCCATTTTTCGCAACAGGCGTTGATGGTTGCCATGGTTTGACGAACGTGAAGTCCCAGCCCGTCCCGTGTGATTGTGTTTTTTTTTTTCGCTGAGACATTTTGGTCATTTTTTGCTGAGTCATTTCGGTTATTTGTCTCACAGTTGTATTTAAACTCGCCATAACCGTGTTCGTTAGCCTATATTTTCAGACGTTCTGACCGAAATGACTAAATTTTTTTCGGTCATTTCTAAAACATTTCGGTCTGTGACCGAAAACAAACTAGCTGTGATTCTCTACGTGGAGTGTGTGCGCGCACGTTTGAGTACATTGATGTCCTTAAAAGGGGGGGCTTGAATGAGAGTTCACTTTTCACATGATGAAATGTATAGCGATCCATCACCAATTTAGAGATGGTGATTTTGGACATGGCCCAAAGAACGTTGTGTAATACTTAGGTAGATTGTTTATGAACACTTGTTTTAGATTGTTTATGAACACACTTGTTCTTTGGTGTGAAAGACGACTGCNGGAGTTTCAACTGATTCTGTGCTGTGAAAATACCTCAACAGTCATATAGTTTGGTCGAATNCTTAGGCAAGCCCAGGAACCGTCGAATGACTGCAAGTTCGATAAACACTGTTTCTGTCGAAAGCGAATAAGCGATTATCCAACAACTAAGCAATCATCGAATTCTGTCTATTGAAAAAAATCCTTTCTCAGCACAGAATCAGACACTAAGATCTTACAGAGTATATATTTCGCCTACAAAGTAGGCATCATCAGCTTCCAATCATCAAATTATAGCAACTGCCAAATCCAAGTGCATTTTAAGAAATGGATCATAGCACACGCTTTTTTGGCATAGAATAGTGTAAAGGCAATGTCAACCCGATAGACTACAGAGTCAGAAACTTTTGTTTTGCAAGTCAAGAAACTCTAACCATGGAATTTACAGAACCAGTCGTCACGCTACTTCATCCGCTGGATAAAGGTTTGTTAGAGGAAAACCACTTGCGTCAGTTCACAGACGACAACAAGGCCAAAGTTGACAAGTCTAGTTATAAAAACATGAAGTGCTTGAAGAAGCGGGAGAATGCAAAGAACAGGTACAGACTGCTGCTCCCAGACGAGTGCACACAGGTGCGGTCTCCACAGACGAACTATACGAAACTAATTTAGCAGGAGGCGGGCTAGTTATCCGTCAACGAAATAAGAAAGCGGCCACCAGCGTTGCATACCAGTTGTCTATCTTGCATGCTTGGACCGCTACTACACTCACACCTCAGAAACAGAATAATTGATTGGCATGGACCACATCAATTCAGCGCCGTGCGACAGATGTGGGTGGAAACGCAGACGACCTGAGAGACGCACGAGTTGACATCAGGCTGATCATTGATCAGCAGACTTGCAAGCACAAATAAGGGTCCCTTCATCAAGAACACTGATCCTTCGCTTCTGTGATCTATGTCTAACTCGCACTGATGATGTAATGCAGACGAGTTGCATGCTCGGTGCTGTACGCTTGCTTCACAAAGCGGTGACGAAACAAATAAAAATATGCGTCGCCAACTTTCTTCTGGGAGGTCTGACGTGGAAATCCATTTGACAGACAGTTGAATTAAGTGCCGCATGTATTCGTGGATAGATTAATTATAAATAATTGTAAAACCAAGAATAATTATTCTTGGCATGAATGAAATCGTCAAAAAATGATATTTCCTTTTCAAAAAACGCATTTTCAAAAGTAACCTGGACTGGGCACCGTTTCCTGCAAGAGTCATGGAGTAATATCGTTCGGACGTTGGTAGAAGTGGACATCACGGCAGCAAAAAAAACGGCACAAAGCACGAGACAATATTTCAGATAAAGCATTTTGTTCAGAATCTGTCAGACATTTAAATTTTGACATATGAAATTGCAAGTGATGCATATGCTAAACATAAAAACAAAACGTGACTGACAAACTAACTCGACCACCATTTCCGATCAATTCGCACAGTGAGCATTCGGTTTTGATCGGAAATATCCTTCACAGAGGAGAAAGTGTATCATGATTGAGCAAAAACTAATGACAAAAGACGATGTCAGCACAAACGTTTTAAGCCGGGTCACGACNCTAACACTGTTTCTTCACTTCGATACAAATCTCGCCAACGCCGCTGAGCGCAGGCGCGATGCTACGTCACGTGACGTGGCCGACGCCCGGAGGTTTAATATCCTTTTTTTCATTATATCCGCGTCAGTGCGTCACACGGTGACGGAATCTCTTTTTTCTAATGCCTGGATTACAATTAAACTTTCAATTGTCTCTCACAAATTACGTTTACATCAGAGTAACATCCTTTTTGTTTTCATTGCGACAGCGTAGAGGATGGAACAACAACAACCAGCCTTGCACGTGAGCAGTGAACGTTCAAAATGTCTGATGCAAAACTTGGCGCAAACAGTTCAGACTTTGCTTCTCTTAAAGTATTTACTACTAGGTGCAGAGCCACTTTTCAAGATAACCGCGCTCCATCACCACTTACCACTTCCCTATTCTGTTTCTGCATATGTCAAACCATTAAGTATTTCGTGTTTGCACCCAGTCGTGGAGCTTTGGTCTTAGTTTCGAGAGACTTGTCTCGATGCCACTGTTTTGTGAGTCTCGAACTCGCAGTTCTCTTATTTTGACTCGATTTCCGTCTCAAAAAATGCATACAGCAACTCCTTCAAACCAATTCTTTGCAAATACATTTTTGAGCTTCTGACGTTCTAGCGTCAGGCTTCTCTTTCAGCCCATGCGTTCACCTTTTAAACTGTTGGAAGGGGCTTTAGTCAAATACCTTGCCATATGCCACAGCCAGCGGCAAAAACGGTCACAGATATATTTTCCAGGCAAAGCGGCTGCTACTCCCGGAACCTTTTCGCAATTGGATTGGATCATTTTTTTAGCTTAAGAAAGCAACTGCGGCGAACAACAAAGAATCAAGTCGTCATTATTGCCCATTTGAGAACGAATAAACTCCAGGTGAGCGAAACGCCGGCCTGCAAACGATGTCCGTTTTGACGCGTTGCGAACACTGTCAACTGTTCAATTTATCTTCGGGACAATAAACTTGCCTTGTACTTGACGCACTTCAAATCTACATCTTTTGTTTTACTGAAAGTTCGCGCAAGTCTTGTGATTTTTCCTTCAGATTGTGAAAGCTTCACGCTCCTTGCCGGATCCTCCCACAAATGTTTTTGTTCGTTATGAAGTTGTCTCACTTTTTGTTTGCAAAACTAATAACGTTCTCGACACATGTTGCTAACACTATTTGTTTTCTGTTTTCTTTCACGAACTTTCAAGCCAGACGAAGGACACGGAGGTGGAGCACGCGAAAACAGCTTGGCCTGGGGCGCCACGCTCGATTCCTGTTCCAAGCATGTAAGGAATCCTAGAACAGCATTCGCGGCATTTCTGGCCTCGTGCTCAGCGGTAACAGATGAGTGCAAGTGAAAGCTTCTCGTGCGGTCTCGCCACTGCCTCTTGCCTTGCCAAAACTACAGCATTCAGTACTGGGTTTATTGTTTCGGTCATAGTCCGACCTTTTTTTTAAATGACCGAAAAAGATTAAGTCAATTCAGTCACAATGTCCACGAAGGTAGACAAGTAAATACTGTTACGGCGAGTTGTGAAACTGTGACGCTACAAATGACCAAAATGTCTCAGCGGAAAAAATAAACAGATTCACTACAGAAGTTGCTGCATGGCTCACATCAGCAGAGGTGAGCTCATGTTTCCAAGCTCAACCCCTTCCTGGGAGTACAACGTGAGTACAATAAAACTTTCCGTCTTGTCAAAGTTCCCATATAGTTTGGATTAATGGTGGTAGATTGTTATTTCGTTGCTGTAGCGATGTGTTTTCCTAGTGCAGTAAAGCAAGCTTTACACAACCAACAAAGAACTTTCTTTCTAAGGATTCAAATAAAGAGTTGTTGCAACATTGTCAAGGCACTGCAAAACAACGTCCTAACACGCGTGACCTCTGTTTCACCTGCCGGCAATCCTTTTATCACGTTGGCGTATCTGCGTTTCAGGGTTGTAACTCAACTGCGAGGAGTTTGTCTTTTTACTCAGTCGCGTACAGCATTCCAGGCTTCCAGCGTCGTGATATGTCGGCGAATGGTCAAAACATTACGGCAGGAAACATTACGCAGTGAAACAATTTGAAGAAATATCGTCCAAAACCAAGACATGAACGATTTGCGACATTTCCCCTGCTCAAAATGAAAAATAAAGTCTCGAAAATTGCTAAAATCTTTTCCTTTGCATTATTTACAGTAGTACCATATGGGACACGTAGGTTGAAGCAAATTATTAAACATATTCAGAAAAAAACGTGATTACAACGTTCTTCTTTGAGCAACAGCTCATTTCCGTTCTGATAAAAAAATTACCCTTTGTTGGTAAAATCTTCACAAAAATCTTTTATCCACGAGTGCCTGTAGTTTTCGGCCCAGAATGTTATGCTACCAGAAAGGCCATAAACAAACCGTTGAAAGGGCAGTACTGTACTTGTGTTGTTTTGATAAATATAAACAATGACGATCATCAACCTTGAGCTTGTTTGGCGGCGAAAACCTGAAAATCTAATGTTGTTTGCGTGAACAGCTTACAAACGTTCAGGCAAAGCCTGCATTCCCTGCGATTTGTACATCGATTGATAAGTGGCTTTCGAAACCGACAACGCACATTCCTTGCATTATTTTTAAATATTACCTCTCAATGGAAGGAATATTCCTCCTTTTGGTGCCGCAGTGTTCGTAAGGTAGATTATCCGGCGTCGTAGAAAACCAGAAACTGCCCAATGACGTAGGGTGTGACAGTTTCAAACGCATGAACCGCAGCAAACAGGTCCTAACTCTAAACCTTCAAACCGCGCGTCAGACGCGACGAAGTTAATGACAGACGCACCGCACGTTTCTGCAAAAAATATATACAGCATAAAACAGCCGCATACCAGTCGTTAAGCCTGGCACGAGGCCGCGGCGTATGCTCAAGTGGCTTGTATTATGTTCGGGAGCGGTTGTGCGTGGCCCAAAGGAAACCGATGTGGAGTGCACCACTGCCAATCACAAGGTCGTTACTCTATCACTCGGGGTACAACACAAAACAGCCACTGTTATTCAGCTGACTGTGCTTTGCCTAAAAAGGCTGTGCGAATGGAACTGTGCACAGTCTCCCGCTTATTACCACGAGCTACAATGTTCTTTGTGGATGCTGGCAACAATGCAAGGTGTGTGCTCCAATGCGCTGCAAATGATAAGGAAAGTACGAAATGTGTAATATGAGCAGCTTTCGCAACGATATTATTTCAAAGCAGCAGAAAAAAGCGTTTTGTCGTTTGTGAACGACTTTCTTCACTCTTAGTAAACCTGCTCCTTGTTGGCATGCGGAAATGAGCAAGTTAGCGTGAAATAGATTCTATGCTAGCAAAGCACTAAGCGTGATATTTCCACTTGCACATAACCCATCGTGCGTATAAATAAAGCGAAGGCGAATTGTTTGCAAATACAATTAAAAGAAGCCAATTGCAAACAGTTACGTTTCTGATACAAAGGTCCACGCGAATTGCCTCTCCAGTAAATCTATGCATGCCACAATTGCACCAAATAGTTCCTATCCAACGCATTTCAAACAATAGGCTATTTTCACCGATTCGCGGGTGGGTAACAATGAAAACATCTGTGAGGCAATAATCGCACGACGACGATGACGACATTAACCGAAATTGCTCTAAGTGCCACGTTCTCTTTCATTTCACTTCTACCACAGCGTTCATGGCATCGTACACAAGATACTGTGCACTGCACAGTACTGCACTGCAGTGGAAAGCGACAAGAAACGAAGCGGGGAGGCTGGGAGCTCAGGCGATGGATTGCTGTGGGTTTCTGGCGGTCAATTCGTCAAGATAATTGCAACTGATTATCGCCACTCTGTGAGAGTGAGAAAGAAAAATGACTCCGTTGCTATTCGCGCTCTTAAACTGAGGTGGCGCTGGCCTTGGTGGTAAAACTGGAATTACTGCACGAAAATTTTGAAACGTTATGTTCGCAATTTGCCTGACATGACTGAAAAGATATTTTGTCACAGATGCTTGTTTCAATTGTAATTCGGTGGAGGTCGTAGCAAAATCGAAAAGCACTGCCTCATTAAGTCCAACTTACATCTTGCTCAAATTCAAACGTTTTTTCTCATTCTGTTCAGCGCAAACATCCTTTGCAACACTATGCTGATTACAGTCTGATAAACACTTTGGCCCACTGGGTTTTTTACCGCCCAGTGGTCGGAGTAAACTAGAAACAGGGTTCTCATCTGTTCGCGATGAAGGTTTTTTTTAGTACGCCAAACGTATAACAGCACTGACAGCTCTTTGACTACGAGACATGAAGTTCTTATATCATTCATTTGACGAGTGTGAGCTGATCATACGTTGTTTCGCTTGTTCGCAACCCATCCAGTACAACTGGAACAAACCGGCAAAAATGCGTTGGTTTAGCTGAGCCGATGAAAGGTCGGGGTGAGCTTATTCAAGCGCGAGCGGACAGTGATGCTATTTGCAAAGCCAGTCCGCGCGATCACGAACCGACCGCCCTGGGCACCAAATAAGTATCTCAGCCAATTTAGCGGCACGTCGGGGCAGCGGGTTGCGCAGGCAACGGCGCTAAAGCGCTAATCGCCGGGGCCCGTCAAACAGGCATTCTTCGCAGGCGCAGACGCTATCCTTACCGCTCGTCCGACGGTTAATTACAAATAGCACTCAAGTAATCACAAGTGTGCTGCGCCATATACAGGTTAATGCAGCGGAAATACTGCCGTAGTATGCGGTCGTTCTTGAAATAATTATCTGGTAGAGATGATAGTGTCTGATGGAATAATACCGTGGAAACACCAAGTACAGACGTTTTTGATTGAGTGCAGTATTCACTGTAACCTGTCGCAACCAATGACAGCTTTTATTTCACTGTTAATGTGTCACAAAACTTTCAGAAGATTCTTATTGCAAATAAAACAGCCACAATAATCGAAAACATTGTTTCATTCGACGCTTTGGCTTATGGGTAAGCCATCATCATGAATAAATGAAATGCGACACTTAAAGGAAAAAATGTTCTTCAAAAGTTTGTTCCCCGAATTTGTTGCATGCCTGACCAACGCTTTTTTTAAATAAACAGGCATGGCCATTAGCGTATGGCCTATTACTTCTTAGTTTTCAGCTGTTTGCGATGTTAGAATTTGCTTATGGATGTTTTTTTTCTTTTGGCCTGCAATTATTTCCTTTTCAGAGCACATCTGGTATTGTGCAACTCTCCACAGTTTGTGGTCCACTTCGAAGTGACCCATTACCCATTGATTAAAAACATTGATTATACTCAGCACAGACAACGTTTACTCCAACGACCACCGGTAGATCACATCAGCCTGCAACAAATTATCTGGGGTGCCTTGCAATTCAATATCCGCAATGGAACAAAAAATAACACTTTCAAACTTTATGGGTNCCCCCACAAGTAATGAATCACTGCTTATGTGACTTGTGCTGTTCGACTATCTCCGTGCCTACTTTGAGGTCTTCNGTTGCTGCAGTTTTGTCTGGTGTTTATCCGGCCCGACAGGTTCTGCAAACTCAGTCAAGCTCAATTTGAACTATAATCTCAACGGTTAGCAAGAGTACCAGTAGTTCGGTTTGCAAGTGTAACCAATAGTTCGGTTCCTATTTGGATAAAAGCTGAAGATGTCTACTCCGCAAGCGGCATACTGCTCGGATAAGATTAAAGCGCCTGATTCTGAGCTATGAAATGTTCTTTTCGATAGACAGGAGGTACGTACACAATGCTGATACAAACTTTATAAAAGATATGGACAGTTGAAAAAAGTTAAGGAACATTTAGAAATCAAATATCGAGTCCAACCAATCAACTCCAGGCTTGTTAAGTTCATAGATCATCAAATTTACATTAAAAACACTGACAGCTTGTTGTGCTTCTCACAGCATAACACCTTGATTTTCAAATTACTACTCTGATTTCAACGAAACACGATGTTTAATTTTCGAACTCCTGTAAAAGTTACAATTTATTTGCTGAAATATAATTTTGCTCATGGCTTCGAAGTTTCAGTGGGAAAGCCTCTCATTTTGGCTTTGAACCCACTGCCAATCTACTGACCGACTGCCGATTGACGAACACAGAGCCGCTCTGAGTTTTTTCTTGCACTTGCACTCTCGCTTGTGGGTCTTGAAAAAACTGAAAGAGAAAAATGTACTTGTGTCAAAGAACATTGTTCTGCTGTTGTGCAAAACACGTGAGAATTGCGCTTCTGAACATTGCTTAAAAGACAGCAACAGAAAAACCGAAAACTTTCCAAAAATTCAAGGCCACTGCTTTGCTCATTAAAACTTCGCTTGCTTTCAAAAACTTAACCTTCAACTTTGAAGTCACAAACGTTCTGTTGCAGCGAATATCTAGTCTCGGCGCGAAGTGTTTGAGTTGCTCGAAAATCCTCATAGCTTCTTAAATAAAAACAACCACACTGTTTCGCTAAACTCTCGAGAGACGTTCAAGCTCTGCAAGTGCTTTGATCGGTTTTCATTAAAATCCACATCCATCACCAGCACGGAACTTGAACAACGCGCAGTGACGACTGACCATGACACGCAATTCTGGCTAATGTCTGTCGACGACTGACCTCGGCCAGCATTCCGAAACCGACTGAAGAAGTTCAGAATCTGGTCCGTTTCTTCTAATTTTTCCGATTTGCGATCACTGATCAAAAAACGCTTCGACCACCGAAGTCTACGACAGCACCTCTCTTGAAACCGGCAAAGCGACCGAAATGTTCCAAATTCCTTCGCAACTGACGTGAAGCAAAAAATAGAAGACGGGCCGCTTCGCTTGGTCGCTTGCTACAGGCGTTTATGATGTCACAATAGGTAATCCTCTGACACCGTTAAAACTCAGGCAAAGGCCCCATTTGCTGCAAATATCAGAAAAAGACCTCGCGTTAACTGTATCTTCCTATCAGTCGACGGTCAATTGGCCGAAGCGAAACGAGTCGCAAGTTCACAGTTCAACCTAAACAAGGAGTCATGTTAAAAGCGCCACAGGCAGCGTCCACGCCTTTCGCATTTCAGAACGAAATATCGCCGTTCCGAGCCTGGAAAATCGCATCAGCTGTGTTGACTCAGACGAAGTGCCTTGTGAGGCTGGAATTCCTGTAGAGCTAATCATCCCGCTAACGGATTATTATGACTGTGATAAAAGTGCAGCTGCAGGCAAGCACGTTTAACAAAGACCTGAAAAAACGCAAATACTGACTTGTATATGCATTTCAACAATTCATTTTAGCCCTGCGTTTGCCTACTTTTTCTACCCATGCTTAGACAAGAG
>JGI24021J15306_10004712_pt1 | contig 15959 bp, 8 predicted proteins | sample Ectturendosymbi1_FD_15306 | JGI IMG/M metagenome (IMG submission 15306) | reverse complement strand
GAACTTCGACTGCACGACAACGCGCTTTTAAAGCCAAGACCACGTGGCGAGCTGCTATCAACAGTTTTCTTCGCTCGCAGGCGCTGCACCAATCAACCCGTGAGGAAAGCGCGAAACGACCAGAGGAATTGCTTGGACGTAACAAGCGTGCATCTTTTATATTTTCCGCTGTCTGTTTCTGAATACGTGACACCCAACGTAACAGCAAAGCCAGTTACATTTCTGCACGAAACAAATCATGGCTGTACTGTGGTCTCGCACATGTGCAGCTGTTAAACTCTCATTGTTTCAAGCCAGTGACGTTTCTTACAGCATACCACACAGGGTGAAATGTCGGGCGAAGCAGTTAACAATCTTTCGCGGTGTCTAGAAACTTGCAAAATGCTAAAATATTTTATCGACGCTTCATTTATAAAAATATCACAATCAGTGCCACCACACCAAAGTCTCTTTCAACGTCAACTTGTCTATGTGCAACATCTAACGTGGAAAGCTCCTCACACAAAACATGACAAACGTCACTTTTATTCTTGAAACCTCTCCAAATACAAAACCTAAAAAGAAAAATGTCGGGGGGACATGGCATATTATATCTCCACCGTCTGAAAAAAGTGGAGTGACACGTCCCCCATGTCGCCCTCCTAATTGTACCCATGCACTCCGGCGTCCCTGGGACATGCAACCCTCAGAGTTTTTTTGTGACCTGCGAGAGCTTTCTCGACTGTAGATAATTTGCAAAAGCATGCTCTTCAGATATGTCGTCGTTTCAGAATTTTTTCCAAACTACAACGAAACAAAATAGATTACACGTTTGCGGCGGGGTAAATGTATATTGATCGATTTGGCACTTCGAGCTTTCTGAGTAGTGCAGGTCTGATTTCAACAAGCAATGATTCTGTAAGTAGGCCTAATCATTAAACTGAAATATTACATCCAGTTTTTAACTATGAACCAAAAGGAATCACTTAATTCGTCTCATCTTGATTCCTATTAAAATAAATCTTTTTGAACTGTCAAACTTTAAAAATTGACGCGTGTGGATAAAATATGATTCAAAAAAACGTTAAAAATCGAAAAGTCAATATTGCCAAAAACAGTGCCATTTTCAAAAATTTTTTGCCATGACTTGGACAAACACTTGCTACATTTTTGTAAAGCATCTGGCAACCCTGCTAGCAAGAACTGGCTCTCACAAATGACTATATTTGAAGATCATATCAAACGTAACAACTTTATGTGCAAAAAACAACTACACCTTGGGATTTGAGGCACTCAAAATGGCAGCAGATGAAGCCATGCCTAATAGCACACATGCACCGCACAAAAACCACATTCCTGGGTGGAGCAAGGAGGTGGGAGACAAGCATAAGGTTGCCCGACATGCCTACCTGGATAGAGAATCGTAAACCTAAAAGTGGACCCCTATTTGACAATATGAGAGTAAAAAAAATTGAAATATGCATTGAGAGCCCGTCGAAAGTCCAAGTAGATGCACGAGGCAAATTCAATGTCAGTAGCTTTACAGGATAACTCTCCCAAAAAATTTTGGAAAATATCAGAAAAAGCAGAAAGAGACCATGGCTCCATCTACAGTGGGTGATGCATCTGGAAATGAAGCAGTATTTGAGATGTGGAAAAAACATTTTACGGCACTACTGAACTCGTAAAAAACTATACAATTGGCACGTTTGCGAAGCAACATATAGACTCACATAGGCAATAGAGATCACCAGACGAGATCACTCTATTATTGCTTGTTCGCGTCACATGTATTTGTGTGTTGCTCTTTGCGCACATCCCGATTGTGGTGAATCACACTTTCAATGCAACGCCCACTGAGAGGTTGCAGCTAATGTTTCCAACCCGGGTTTTCCCGAAACCAGGTTTTTTTGGCTATTTTCTACGACCCGAAACCCGTTTTTATTCAACTACCAAACCCGGGTAATTAAAAAAATGGAATTGCTGTTGCATTCAATTGTTAGTAATTCTGATAACAATGAAGTTCCAGTTTGGTGCGTGTAACGGCCAAATTAGCACGTTTGAACTTTCACCTATGATCATGAGGCACGAGGTGCGGGTTTTTCTCGGTGACCATCTTACGTTCGTTGTTGGTCCGCTTATATTTTCGTCCACTTGACCTATTTAGACGGATCGTGACGTTATTTTGCACATAACAGGTGTCTACGCGAACTTTAGTCTTTTCGCTGACCTCATTAAAATAACTACCACGTGAGGTAGTTCTTCAAAGGTGCAAAATCGATTTGTTTCTTTTCAGTTTGCAACAACTTTCCACAAAATATTTGGCTTTCCTTCAGAAGCGACTATAAGTGGATTTTTAACCATAGACATTCAGTTAAGACGTTACTAATCAAAGAAAATCAGAAGCTTAGAGCCATTCCTTATACAACAAGGCTCAACCAACACCAAAGTGCAATTTGTGCTCCGTTATACAAAAGGAGGTGGTTCAAGCACCGAAAGTTTGATCAACCGTTTCAAACCAAAGCAGAATCCATGAGGGTGAAAACCACAAAACTATTCTGGCACAGGAAGAGATCCGATCACAAATTGTGAAAAAGGAAATGAGTCTTTTTGAGGCTACAAAGAAGAGGTCAAAAATATCCTTGAAAAACTGTTCCATGCCCAAATTACAACAGGTTTTTATAAGGCGTTTTAGGGAATCGGACCCGATTCGGATCCCTAGAATTGAAAATCGGGTCCCTAGAATCAGCGAAAATTATCACCGGGTCTCTAGAATCAGAGAAAATCGGGTCCCTAGAACAGAGAAATCGGGTCCCTACAGGTCCATACCGGGTCCCTAACACTCTCCTTTAAAAAACCCTGATTACAATCAAGCCCAAATCAGTGGAAACAGAGAGGGCTTTTTCAGCAACTAGCTATTTGCCACAAAACTCAGAAACAGACTAATGATGAAAGTGTACTTTGATTGTCATGCGTCAGTATTATGAACATCATTGAAAAACTGTGCTTAACTTAATCAATAATTCGCTAATTTGCGCAGAGACCAACAATTGTAATTTCCAAATGATATTGAGTTTTTATCGCTCATACTCGCATTCTATTTCAAAACCCGAAAAAAAACGGGTTTTCCCGGGTTCCTTTTCTCAGCTACCCGAAACCTGGGTTTTAAAATTTTGCCCCGAATTGGAAACACTACTAGCAAGTATTACTTGTATACGCTCAATGCCATGGCATGGCATAGTGATATGAGGCGCCCGAAACTATGGTCGTTGGGCACTTTTTACTTGACAACTGAAAAAAGTCACCCAATATTCATTGGCCTCCCTAATTGGGCTGTTTGAGGTACCTTGTCCACGGCTCTCAAGAGTCTGGACTCTAGTCTAGGCATTAGACATGCACGTGATGTAGTGTACTCTCTTTAACAAGTTTTGAGGGAATCCCATGGGATGGGACAGGAAATAATTGTATGATTTAGATCTTTCGGCATATTTCCTACAAAGCTTCACACTTAACTACGTATTGATATTAGTTGACAGAAGATAGTGAACCACAAATTATCTGGGTGCTTTTTGGAGTCGAGTCAAAACAGAGAGTAGATACTAGCTGGAGCTAAAGACACTTTTGCAGAATTTTCTGGAAAAACTGTGCAATACAGGTCAGGTATGAAAGCCAGCTGTTCATTTCACAGCAGCAGAAAATCTTTGCAAGCGGCAAAAGTATCTGCACAAAATGTTCGACACCCGTCTTCAACCAACCCTGCAAGTAGCCATCAAGACTTCTGCACGTCCCAAGGTACCTTTGCTTGCAGCTGTAGCCCGTGCGTTTATATGAACCGGGCGCACAGGGCAGTCATGGGGTGAGTAATTACCAAGGAACGAGGAATATCTTGCGCTGACGTAAGTCGAACACCAGCCGAGCATGACGCGCTTACAATTGCAGGAAGCCACCGGTGCATTTGCACGAGTTGCAAACTGATGCTGCTAAAAATGACATCGTTGTTTGTGAACGTTAAAAACCGGTAGTTCGCATGTTTCGGTATGAACTGTATTCCTGGTCAAGCCTTAGCTTGAACGCGTCCTTGATTTCTGACAAAAGATGAACAGATTTGTTGACACCAAAGGTCAGAGTCGATGCGACGAAGGTGGCTTCTGCTCCAAACACTTACCACGAAGGTTCGCAGCAGTCGACATGGTCGGCCGCTGCGAACGTGCAGGGAAATAACTTCACCTGTGTACGTTTTTGCTCCAAAACATGACAACACTATGCGGTTAAAAAACCAAGCCACTGTTGCACGAACTTTCAACGCTGATAAGCGAGAAGGAAAATGAAAACAGAGGCAACCCAACCAACTACGTACCTGCAATGGTGACGAGCCCCGACTCGCTGACTTCAACCACATGGTTCCGCGAAATTGATTGAGTATCTTTCGAGTTAGGGTCAGTTACCAGAGGTCGGATTCCGCTCCATGCTGCTTGCACGTCGCCCCTTCGCACTGTAAGTTAAAGCACTGCTGCAAAACAACTGGGGCGACTCAAGCAGCAACTGGACTGAAGCAAGTTGAACACCATACTACCGTGAACTTCAGGACTGAGGTAGTTCTTGATTTCTTTCAAAATAAACTGAATGTCCTGTTCGCGAGGCGCCGGCTGATGCGTGACCTCAGTGGGGCTGTCTGTGGTTCCAGCTATGGTCAAACCGGCCCATGGGAGGAAGAAAATAACCCGGCCATCCGAGGTGGCTGGGTCCAAGAGGCCCATGCTGTCTGGGCTGAAAAACAAAAACCGCATTGCGGCGAGCATGCTACTTTCATTTTCAAACAACCCAGTTGATCTGCGGTAAGCACCTGTAATAACCCGGCAGCATGATGTGTACGCCGGCACTGGGCTGGCAAATCTTGGCCGAACCCTCGTCGTTCATCTTCCGTATGTTATCGGTGAAAGGTCCGGTGGCGTTGATGACGCACTTTGCTCGGACGTCAAAGACTCTGCCTGCACCGCAACATAACCAACGATCAAAGCTGATTGTTGCGCAAGGCAGAAGGCAAAGCTGCTTTCATCAAAGATCTTAAACCAGTGTTTTTTTCTGTTGTTTGATAACTTATACACCAGGTGCGACATGGTCGTACACTGGAATTGACATGCTTCTTCAAAGCAGGCTTGCGCCATCTTGTGAAAAAAATTGAGCTCTTACAACATAAAACTAGTCTGTTACGTCACCAGGCTCACCAGACATGTTGTCCCGAACTGTGGCCCCACACACCCGTTCTTTGCCAGTATGCTCATCAACCTTCTTTAACAGCTTGATAACTTCAGTGTGGTTCGCAATGCAAGCGCCTTGCTTGGTGGCGGTGAGTGCGATGGCCAGGTTCATGCGAGCGTCATTGTGTTGACCTTCGCAATAAGCAAAGTCCTTTCGCATACGACAAAAACGAGCAAGTAAAAGCGGTTCTTCTGCACCAACAACAAACATGGGGCGAAGAAATAGTGAAAAGAAGACACAAGTTGCAACCGGCACCATAGCAACGAGCACGATAATGTCTCCAGACCACGACACTTCGAATTCCCACAAAATTCAAAACAAGCCCCACCCCTCACATTAATATATAGAAATTCATGCATGCAGTAAGAAACAATAAAGCAAAAAGAAATGGTTTAAATGACATTGTACCACTAGACGCTGAGAAAAACAATTGTTTCAATTCGTCAACGCAGATCACTGCACAAGCTTCAACAAAATGTCAATCATATTCGTGCTGCATGACAGAAATACTGCGCCTAGCGACGGGTCCAAGGAGGTTACAATAGTTTTTGGACAAATTAAGCAAAGAACCTACAAAGTCTTTAACAAACGGCTCGAGTGCTCGTCATTAAGTCGCATAGCAAACAGAAGCACCATTTGCATCAGACAAAGTTAGTTGTTGCTGCTATGAGCAATGTGCTGACGAGTCGAAACTGAAGCAGTGCTATGTTTTACACAATAATCTTTGAGCAGTGTTCAGCAGCCGAAGTAGTTGTCAACCATTGCTTAACATACAGTGCGGCAAAACTCCCAGTAATTTGTCACAAAATAACTTTTTTATATAAAAACACAGTTCCAAGCACGCTTTGTCGCAAATTCACCAAATAACTTCAAGGGCACATCCTCGCTTTTTCAAGCATCAGCAGAAAAACATGATTCGAAAATGTCTATATGCATGGATAAAATCGTATTACCATCATAGTAAACGATGGCAGCTTTCAACTTGTCGCGCTTGAGCATTGGAAACTTTTCCAGGGCGCTCGATTTCGACAACATGTAGCTTGGCTTCACGCACTGGCTACCGGCAACCAAGTCATACGCCTTGATTCCCGCCCAATAATAGGGAACCTGCCACCATCTGCACAACACATGTATCCAATCACGCTCTCACACGTCTACTTGAAAGAGCACGGGTGGCTGTGCGGCAGCATCATCAACACTTAAGCCTGCATATACTGTACATGCAGTACTATACACAACTGGAGTTTTAGTGCGCGACAAATAAAACAAAAATCAATTGCCATAAAGTTGTACAGTGATGACTACCGGGGGCCACTTCGAGCTTACCAGGACTCATTTCAAGTTGATAATTTTCTTTCAAAACTCAGGGTAAACCTTCAGGCAAGACACATTTCCAGACAACCATGAATGGTGACCGGCAACGCCAGTGCTTTTCACAACCAAGGATACTGACTCTGTTCTGCTGTGACTGACGTAACACGGAGTGGCACTGATTTGGTGGGAAAAGGACTTTATTGATGACAACACCTCAAAATATTACGTTTAGTCCAATTCTTATTCCGACCTTACATGACAATTCTAAACCCACTTTATAACAAGTTTTTGCCGCAATGTATAAAACATCTAAGTAGTCTGGTTTCGATACCGCCCCTTGTCCACATGCTCAAGCAGCAACTAGGAAATTCGTGTTGTGGGCAACGGGTATGGAATTGCTTGTACATCTCTTAGTGTGGTAATGGCAGGGGTCGAAAACCCGGGCATGCGCTGCATCGTCAGTGGATAAAGACTGAATCTTTGCAACAGTACAAGTCTTATGCAGCGTTCTCGAGCGAGAGTTTTATTTCGGAACCACGAAACTGGGAAAATGTACGAGTTTTCGGCGCGAAACACTGGCGCGGCAAATTAGCAACTAGATATTTTGCCAGGACGCATCACCGACGCCCATCAAGCCAACTCAGGCTTATCGTTACTTGCCTTGCCTGTGGTTGAATTATTATTAGTTCTCCCGGAGTCAACAGGCAAAGCGGAGTTCCTGAACGGACAAGCCCATAACTTTTACTGTATGGGTGCTGGCATCTCTTTGTCCAGGTTTCAACAGTTTCTTATTTTTATAGCAACTTAAACAGAGAACCGCGGCAATCGGCAGCTTAGGTGCATGGAACGAAAAATCCCACGTAACCATTGCTCAGGTGAAATCAACCAAAATGAACAAGTAAGAATCAGAAACGGGTACGTTATGGACTGCATTTATGCACTTTTGTTAATAAGAGAAAAGAAGCAGAAAATATTGACGAACGCAAAACTCTACAGCGCGGTGGCAGGAATTAGTTCACCACATACTTGAAGTTGAAGCAGTCATTTTGTACAGTGGCAATGAACATACTTGTAGACAGGAAGCATGATCGGTAGCGGCTCAGATAGATGGGGGGCTATTTTCAAAAGATTAGCCCTTTCATGAAGAGCTTCTTTCACCATACGATATTGCTCGAAATCCAGGCCCATGATTGCTTTCTGTAGATATCTGCCAAACATTAAATAAAACCAGTAAGCGCACAGAATCGTTTCACGCTCACGAAGATCTTATAAGAAAAAAGAAGGCCGAACTCCTGCTCAAAATGGCATTAGATAACGGAGATGAGCGGCCGTAAATATAATAACAATTTTGTGAGTTTTCAGGTTTTCTTGAATTGAACAACGAGCGAACCCCAGTTCCGAATGCAGTTCTACAAAGGTTAGCATTGTTCGTAGATAGGCGTAAAATTTGGATGGAATATCAGAGCACGCCGTCTGTTAGGACAGCAAGGGATACTTCAGCTGCAATGATGGTATTTTCCTCTCCCACATTTATTCGTGTGGGTTCGCTGGTATAATAGTGACTGGGTTTGAAAGATCTTTGAAATAATCTCTCCATAAAAAGAATATTTTACAAGAAAAGGCATCAAAATGAATAAAGCAGCACAACAGCTTGAATTCTACNGGATGTGGCCATTACACANCGCCATTNTTACCTATCTGTTTTTAATTCTACAACCTTTGTAATCAAAAAAGCAAATCAACACAGTTGAAATATCGACCCTTCAAACCATGCTTTTATGGAGGAATAGCAGAGCATGTGCAGCTATGAAATATTTTAATTTTTTCCACGGAACATCAACAAAAGTTTGCAAATGTCATCAGAAGTTTTCTGTAATTGCTGCACTTCATGTAGTTGCCAACAGTAGCATTCAATTGACTGGCGAGATAATCAGTTAACATATTAAAGCAGAGGTCCCAAACTCAAATTTCTCTGAGCGCCAGATGCAGAACCCGAGGACCGCATTATGACACTTAAACAATGGCGGTACCTGAACTTACTAAAAACAGCTTTTACATCTTATTTCCTGCGAAAGTTACCATGAGCAATAGGCAAATAATTTCTTCCTCTGTTTAAAAGGAACTTGTTCACTCGCTGGCTGAACAATTTGACACACTAGTGAATAAACCAACTTAAATGTTACTTATTTCAAAACCCCAAAAAGCATTGCAGGCTACACAAGATGGCCACATGTGGCTCGCATGCTGCGTGTTGGAGACCCCTGGACCAAAGTTTGCTTGAAACCTGATAATTGCTTCTGGGCAGCACGTCAGACATGCAAACATCCATATATATGTAGAAGCATTAATTGAGAATGGCATCAAATGCGCGTTGTATGAAACTTGTGCTTCAACTAATTTTAGAGGTTCATAGTCTCCACACACAGTTACATTCAATTGCCGGCATGTTAAACAATATCACAAGTAATTACTACAGCCACAGACCTCATTGCGTTTTTATGTCAAATCACTTCTCCAAAACATGTCAAGCATGTTTCCAAAACCACTGGTCAAACATTTATTTGAGAAGTATTCAAAACATGAAACAAGAGGATTTTAGGTTTGTTTATAAGTCATGGCATCAGACCTTCAAGATCACATTTTCACCTCAAATATGACTTATTTTTTCAAAACTGTTGGTATTGCCATGGAACAAAGAATTGACCAAAGAGCTGACTATTTTCAAAATGTTCAAATATTTGTTTTTGATACAAAAAATTGAGTAGGCAATTCCACAACATGAGGGATTGCAGTACTCCTTGGTGTGTTGTTTGTGTTTATTCCTTGCTAGTATTGCCAGCACATATGTACTAATGCATCCTCACCAGGCCTATAACCAGAAGGGAAACCAGGCAATTCCCCCCAAAAAATTATTTGTTAGGTACAACAAGTTACAATCATTTGTCCTCCTGAAAATATTAGGTGTTTGCAGGCCTGCTCCTCACTGCTTGTTTATTTCACAATTCTTATAGATTATCACTAGGGAAACCAATTTTTTGACCTAAAACTTGAAATTTTGACTTTATAATTTACTAATTTTGACCTATAAATTTTCTGCGTTTGTAACTGCAAAATAGTTCAGCCTTAGGTGTTGAGGTTAACCCAGAAGCATATTCATACACATTCTACCTCGAAGTAAATAAATTGGTTGTTTAACTTTGTGGGATGATATATTGAAAAATACATTTAACACTTTCGCACCCGGCTGCTTTTGGGGATTTCGGAGAAAAAAACACCAAAACGCACCTGGCTTTGCGCGGGAATTTCTCCGGTCCGGTAAGCGCTACAGACCCAGTAAAAGTCTCAAAAGACGCGGCAAGTCTTCTAGTCTGCACTCGAAAAAAATTTTTTTGGTTGGGGGGTGCGGATTTTTTGTGAGTGATGTCATAAGTGGAGGAATTTTAGGCCACCTTAGCTCACTTTGCCTGGCCCTGAGCGCTAACTGTTAGATGGGAGTATTTTGCTGAAGTTTTTATTGGAAACTAGGCTACAATCCGAGTCTTTTGATATTTTGGATGACTTGCTGGGGTTTCGCGTTCAAAAGTTATGATCTAAACTAATAAAAATATTTGACTAATTAGCTAATTAATTAATTTGTTTATTTTAGATCATAACTTTTGAACAAGAAACGCTAGAAAGTTGACCAAAGGCTAAAACGACTTGGACTCGAGCCTAGTTTCCAATGAAAACTTCAGCGAAATACTTTGGCCTAGCGGTTGGGCCCTAGGCCAGGTAAAATGAGCCAAAATGACCAAAAAACTACTTCACTTATGACGTCACTTACAAAAAATCCGCACCCCAACCAATAACTTTTTTTTCAAGTGCAGACTAGAAGACTGGCCAATCCGTTTGAGCCACTGAACAGCTCTCTAGCGCAATCGGCAGAGGAGCTATGGTGTTGGTAGGGCAACTGAAAACTGCTGGTTTTAGGCCGAAATCCAGGTACGAATAAATCGTACGCTAGCTCTCAAAGTGTTAATGATTACAGTACAGTCAAGCCTGAGAACATCACAAGTTGAAACACTATATGTATAATGGATTGTGCATTTACCAAACCAAGTATTGTAAGATCACGTTTCTTGCCTTACCACACCTATCCTGCATAATTTTCAATCGTCCAGTAGTGGGCAAAACAACATTATTACGTCAGAAATCAAAGCAAACCTATTATTTTTACAGAATTGCAACAAAACTTGCAAAAGCATATCAATATCTGTTGTTGTTGTTGTTTCAATAAATTTATCGATAAAGAGAAAAAAATTGTGCTGCAAGAAAAATTGACCCAACCATAAATTTTGACCTAACAATAAATTTTGACTTTTTTTGACCTAATAGCTTGGGATTCCCTCATGATATGAGCGTAAAATTTGGTTTGTGGACGTTTCATAAGCTTTGAAAAAGGCAGAACATTTTTGACTTTTGGTTGCCCTAATTATTACTGATCCATTATCCATGCAACAAGGATCATAAATCTGTGATTGACACATAAAAATTCAACATTTAAATCATCATCAGTCAGACCTGACTCCTCCATGAATCAGCTTAGTGCTCCTGCTGCTGGTTCCACTTGAGTAATCATACATTTCAACAAGTGCAGTGGAAAGACCTGAAAAAACAATTGCGTCAAGCATTCTGCATTTTCCAACACTTTCAACTTGACACATTTAAACCTGGTTTTAACATATTCGAACACAGTGCTTTCCAACCAGTGGTCTGCAAAAAACCCAAGTTTTTATCGTGAGGTAGTTCGCCTTGTTTCCATTTAAACTCTGGATACGAAGTCACTAATGGAGTGCCTGAGTTGAATAAAACAGCATCCATGAAAATTTGTGGACCATGGTCTTGATATATGTTTTGTCAGTAATAGTGAAATAAGTGACCTTACTCCATTGAGCATTGTTCCGCAAGCCAAATTGAACAACTAGTTTTAGCCTAACACAAACTGTAGATCAATTAGGTCATTTGAGTGATTTTCTCTCTGGATTGCTGAAAACAAAACTGCAAAATTCAGTTAATTTAGTGTTCTTTTGGGCAAAAACATGATGTAATGAAGAAAAACAAAGTTACTTTTAGAATCAACATCAACACCCCCCATTAAGCTAGAACCATTTGAAGAAGTTAGAGCACTAGAGACCCTAAAACTGTGGTTGTATTGTGATTAATGGATCTTGCAAAAACCTGGACCCAAATAATGAAAACATATTTTTACCAAAAACATGAATAGGTGGTACAGTGGGTTGGAGAGGTGCTACTAAGCTAGTAATCTGGTTGGATTCCTGATTGGGTCAAACCAAAGACTTGAAAAACACAGCTCTTGCAACCTGGGACAGTGTCTTCCCAGCTTTGTATCCAGCATTTAATGGATGAATGGGTAGATGCAAGGAAAAGATTTCACATGCAGTGCTGCCACCACTGCTGCACATACTACAAGAAAAGCCAAGTGGCTCTTAACACAAGCAAACAGAGATGGGCAATGCTGACCACTCATCACAAAGGGAGTTCAAATGCAAGAATAATGAAAATGAGCTTGAACTAAAGACATCTACAAATTTTAATCATTAACTTTGCGTTGCTTTGTTATACTTCCACATCGCTGTCCATCAAATTTCCATTACGCTTTTCCAAAACCTCTATACATTTCACTGGTTTTATGCAAAAATAGGTTTTCTCAGCACAGGCATGTGTGGTGCATCCATACAGTTTGAACTAACTTTTCCTAAGAACAGGAAGGAAGGGTAACTATTCAACAGTTATATTTGAAATCTTTCAGTCCCACATGCGCCAATCTTATGCTGAACTTTGCAACACCATAACTTGTCAGCCAATTGAGCCAGAGAACTATTCAAACCTTCTACAGATTCAGAAGTCTTCTAGTTTAAATTTTTTTAAAAATTTTTTAATTTTAGGTTTGGGTTTTTTTGGGTGATGTCATAATAAGGGCAGGTTTTTAAGGTTTTCACGCATTTCTGGCTGAGGTTACCTGGCCTGGGTGCCAACCCAACATGTCATTTTTTAGGCTCAAGTTTTTTTTGTTTTTTTTTAAACTAGGCTATCATCTGAGTTTTCAGAGCCCTTGATTGGCTTTCTAGCATATCTGTAGCCAAAAGTATGGCTAAGAACAAAAATTGGGTAAAAAATCAAGTCCCACAAAAGGTAACACCTTGGCCATTTTGGCTAAGAGCCATAACTCGCCAGCCGATTGAGCTAGAGAGCTGTTCAAACACTTCAAAGATGGGGAAATTCTTGTAGATTAGAATTAAAAAAAATTAAGATATGGATTTTACGTTTTTTGTCGATGACATCATAATTGGAATATGTTTATGCGTATTTGGATAACATCGTCAGGCCCTGGATGCCAACACCACGAGCCATTTTTTGACTCGACATTTATTGGAAACTAGGCCATAAACAAGTCTTTAGAAGGTTTGATGGACTTTCTAGCATTGCTGGTTCCAAAATTATGGCCAAAAAACTGCAAATTACTATAATTAGGGAAATCCCTGCTAATCCCCTTGGGAATAACCAATTAATTTGTGTTTTTTGGCCATGATTTTGGCGCCAGAAACACTTGAAAGTCAATCAAGGGCTCTAAAGACTTGTCGTATAATAGCCTACTGTGCAATAACACTTTTAGCCATGAAATGGGCTTGTTGGATCAGCCAATGTCATCCAAAAAAATGCAAAACCTACCCCAATAATGACATCATTAACCAAAAACCCAAAATCCAATATTTAAAAACGTTTTCAAATTCTAAACTACAAGACTCTCTAAGTCTTAAGAGCAGCTATGTCTAACCCGCAACCGGACCCGCTGACCACATGCACGATGCGGCCCAGTTTAGGTTTTTGCTGTAATAAAAGTATCCTACACCAGGGNNTTTTTTAAGGCGTTTGATGGACCNGATTCGGATCCCTAGAATTTCAAATCGGGTCCCTAGAATGAGAGAAAATCATCATCGGGTCCCTAAAATCAGAGAAATCAGGTCCCTACAGATCTGAACCAGGTTCCTAACATTTTCCTTAAAAAAAAACATGTCCTACACACTAACAACCTGTCCTAATTTTGATAATGCTGAATTTGTTGTTTTTGATGCAGGTGGTCCCCAGTGCCACTTTGTCACGTCTGTTGCCATTGCAGTTAGAATTCGAACACTTTCAGTATGTTAGCTTAAGCTTAAATTTAGTTTGCTAAGATCAAAGTAAGCCATTCAATGTGCAGCACTCAATAACATGTCCTTCAATGTGCGGCCCTGGTCAAGATAGTGACATAATTTTTGGGTCAGCAAGCCATTTGGGTTGGACAAGCTGCTTTGGGTTTGAAGAGCTGTCTAGCTCAATCTCCTGCTGAACTTTAGCTAACCAAAATTTCCCCTGACAGGCAAATCATACCTTTCATGTAACTTTTTATTTTTGCCAAAATTTGGGTTTTTGAGCCATAATTTGCTAGAAAGCCAATCAAGGGCTCTAAAGACTTGGATCATAGCCTAGTTTCCAAAATAACTTCAGCCAAAACATGGCTTGTTGGGTTGGTGCCCAGGGTCAGGTAAACTCAGCCATAAAAGCAAAAACTTACCCCAATTATGATGTCCCCCCCAAAAAAAAATTTTTTTTAATCTGAACTAGAAGACTTCCCAAATCTGTAAAGGGTTTGAACAGCTCTATAGCTCAATCAGCTGGCTAGTTATGGTGTTGCAAAGTTATGCAAAAAAAAGTGGTGCACGCAGGACTTAAACGGTCAAACATTTTTTTCCTAAAAATTAATTCTGAAATCATTACAATCTCCATCACTGAAAGTATATAGAAAAATGGAAGTTCTGCTTAACAATGGTTTCACAGATGTGGCAAAATCAAGGAAGGTTTGTCCCCAACAACCACAAGTTTTGATCTGATGGTACATCGAAGACCAGGGGTATTGTGACCTATTTTATGAAACACACTTAGTCGTCACTGTGTCCTTAAATGTATTCGGAACAATCACACACAGTCACTGCCAATATAAGATTTAAAATTAACTCTAATCATGCACACACACATACACACAGTTAGTTAATCTCAAGGCAGCATTCTTTTAGCCTTTGTGGCATGAGCATAGCACAAAGATTCGGTTATGCTGTAGTAATTATTCTTTGAGCTCAGTAAAAGGTAGTTGATGATTAGGTTCATTAAAACATGTAAATATTCAGGGTTCACACGCATTTTCAAAACCCATTTTCCATACTTTTTCAATATGAAATGAAAAAATTTTACTAACATCACCATCTTCATTTTTCCAAAATTTTATTCATGGAACACAATGCAAAAAACATCTGCAAAATTGTCATCAGTTACAATGGTAAACAACAAAATTTGTATAAATAACTGGTGGAATTTAGAATTTCGATACTTTTTCAATACTTTATGTACACTTTGATCTAATTCAGTACTTTACCAAGGTTTTGAAAACCGATTTCACAATTCAATACTTTTAATACCACATGGAAACCCTGAATAATCCAAAAACTAAACCTAGTAACAAAAATTTTGAAAATGATGAAAAAAGCTTGATGCATTACAAACAAATACACAGGTATGACAGACTTGTAGCTTGTACTGTACTAAATTAATGACTATATGAGCAAGTCGATTACAAAAGTCATGCATTTTCAACCATCTGCAATGACACTTTCAATTGATTGCCAGAAGGGATTCTGAGCCAATGCTGCAAAAATTAAATAGTAGAACCTCGAGTCACAGCATCAAGAGCAACACCACATCCTGTTGCTCCACCACCAATCACTAAGACATCAAACTCAGGTGTTGCAGCCAGTGCTTTAAGCTGAGCATCTCGAGTTGGCAAAGCATTGCGAGTCCAGGCAGGTATAGTAGCGCCTACTCCATAGGACCCAGACATCTGCAACCATAAAAAATGATGGTCACATATTCATGCTACAATATGTGGTAGATATGGGTTCACACAACATATTAAATTAGTTGATTGCACACCTCTTAAACGCATATAGTGTTCTATCACATACAAATTTTAAATCCCAAACTAAATACTACCTAACTTAAAAAAAACATGGGTTTATTGAATACCGTTCAGCACTTCCAGTATGGAATTACATATGTATATGCAATGGATGTGTACAGAACCAGTATGGGGCTACATAACAATGTGTATCTGGTCAAATTTGTTATTTATTTACCAGCTATAATATTTTTCCCTTTATAGGTATGTCGTGAAGTAGGAGATTCATCCCAAAGCTTTTCGTCTGACACTCTTCAAGGGATATCATCAGAATGAAGTGGAGATACTGCCGAACTGGTTTATATACAGAAAAGAAGAGATCTCATTGGTTAAAGCAGTGGCCAATAAGAAAGGGTTTAGG
>JGI24021J15306_10004711_pt1 | contig 15960 bp, 7 predicted proteins | sample Ectturendosymbi1_FD_15306 | JGI IMG/M metagenome (IMG submission 15306) | reverse complement strand
ATTAATTAATTATCTAATTAGCTAATTAGTCAAATATTTTTACTAACTTACATCATAATTTTTGAACCCGAAACCCTAGCAGGTCATCCAAAGTATCAAAAAACTCGGATTGTAGCCTAGTTTCCAGTAAAAACTTCAGGAAAATACTACCACCTAACGGTTGGCGCCAGGGCCAGGCAAAGTGGGCCAAAGTGGCCTAAAAGTCCTCCACTTATGACGTCACTCACAAAAAAACCGCACATCCCAAGTAAAAAAAATTTTTCCGTGTGCAGACTAGAAGACTTGTTGCGTCTTCCAACGCTTCAACCAGGTCCGTAACCTCAACAGGAGCGGAGATATTCCTGCGCAAAGCCATGTGTTTTTAGGCGTTTTTTTTCCGAAAATTCCCGAAAGTACCCGGACGCCAAAGAGTTAAAAAGTTTTTTAGAGACCTGATTTGGGTCCCTACAATTGAAAATCATGTCCCTGGAATCAGAAAAAATTATAAAGGGAAATATATGAAATTTAGTTGGAAATTTTTCGGGTCCATACCAGGTACCTAACATTTTCCTTTATAAAACCTGCTGTATGTCTTTGTGTTACAAGGTTGCGGTAGAAGGGTCTGTGCACTGTTATCTTGAAATCAACTGGTGAGCAAGTGTCAACTCTTTAGATCCCGTGATTTGGCCAAGTTAGGCAAGTCATAACTTGCCAGGCAATTGAGCTAGAGAGCTGTTGAAACCCTGTATGTAAAGATGCGGCAAGTCTTGTAGATTTGATCAAAAAAAATTTGGTAGGTTTGGATTTTTGTTTTTGTGTGACTGATGTTACAGAGAGGGTAGTTTTAGTTTTTTTAGGCCCACTTTGTTGGGCCCTAGGCCCTGACCCAATCGGCCAAATTTTTCACTCATATATTTTGATATCTAGGCTAGAATCCTTGGTTGACTATCTAGCCCTTTTGACTCGAAAGTTATGGCCAAAAAAAACTAAATTTTGACAAAAATGAAAAAGTATGATTTGCTGAAAAGCAAATCTTTGTCCAATCACAAGCAAATCTTTGTCCAACCACAATTTGCCTAAAAGCAAATCTTTGTCCAACCACAGCTAGCTGATCGAGCTAGAAAGGTGTTCAAACCCTCTGAAGATGTGGGAAGTCATGTAGCTTAGATCTTTAAAAATTTGGATAGTTTTAGACTTTGGCTTTTGTGTGGATGATGTCAAAACTGGGATAGGTGTAGGCCATTTTGGCCCCTGTCATCAGGCCCTAACCTCAAGGCTCAATGTTTTGTTTCATAACACTTTGAGAGCCGGTCTACAAATATATCGTACCTAGATTTTGACCTAAAACCAGCAGTTTTCAGTTGCCTTACCAATGCCATAGCTCCTCTGCCGGTTGTGCTAGAGAGCTGAAAAAAATTTTTTGGTTGGGGGTTGCAGATTTATTGTAAGTGACATCATAAGTGAAGCAGTTTTTGAGTCATTTTGGCTCATGTTACCTGGCCTAGGGCCCAACCGAGTTTATTGAGCCTTTGATCGACTTTCTAGCATTTTTCTCAGGACAGAATTTGCGTTAATTAATCAGGGATGAAGTAGCAATTTGGTTTCCGAACACTCTTGAGCAGATAACTAGCGTAACAGCTTTTATGAGCAAATATTGCCGACATGCTGTATACCGGGGTTTTCTGGAAGGCCGCCCAGGGCCATTAATAGGAAAATCGACACAATTCAGAAAATAAGACGTGGACCAAATAACCGCCCGGGCTGTTATACAGCAGTTGCATATTGCCTGTGTCTGAACAACTACGCATGCGCACGTTTTGTTCTAGTGGTTTCAAATATAGTGGGTCTTCAATAGCTGTTGAAGAGGTGATCTGGGCCGCGATAAAAAGTTTGCCAACCCCTGGTGTAAGGTGACAACTACAAATAGTATTCAAACTCAGTACGGTATAACGTTGGACGTACCGTGTAAGGTGACAGGTACAAATACCAGTACGGTAGTATTCAACTCAAATATTAGCACTGTATAAACGCCAACCTAAGATAAGCGCCCATGGGCGGACTGAAGACTGGGCGGCTTTCCGGAAAACCCTGGTATCAGTGGAATTTTGCCGATGTGATACTTTGACAACATCACAAAATTCATCAGTCAATTTCTAGTCCTAACACTTTCAGAGCTGGGTACAATATATTCATGTTTTGAAATCGGCCTAAAATCAGAAGTTATTGGTTGCCTTACCAATGCCATAGCTCCTCCGCTGATAGCGCTAGAGAGCTGTTCAAACTCTCAAAAGGTTTGGCAAGTCTTCTAGTCTGAACTCTAAAAAACTTTTTTGGTTGGGGTTGTGGATTTTTTGTGAGTAACATAAGTGAAGTAGTTTTTTTGGCCATTTTGGCTCATGTCATCTGGCCTAGAGCCCAACCGCTAGGCCGAAGTATTTTGCGTAAGTTTTCATTGGAAACTAGGCTCTAGTCTGAGTCGTTTGAGCCTTTGATCGACTTTCTAGCGTTTTTGGTTCAGAAGTTATGATCTAAAATAAACAAATTAATTAATTATCGAATTAACTAATCAGTCAAATATTTTTATTACTTTAATGATAACTTTTGAACCCGAAACCTCAGCAGGTCATCCAAAGTATCAAAAGACTCAGTTTGTAGCCTACTTTCCAATAAAAACTTCAGCGAAATACTACCATCTAACGGTTTGGGCCCAGGGCCAGGTAAAGTGGCCTAAAAGCCCTCCACTTATGACGTCACTCACAAAAATTCGCACCCCTTAACCAAAAAATTTTTATTATGTACAGACTAGAAGACCGTCTTTTGAGCCTTTGAACTGCTCTCTACCACTTCCGGCACCCGAGTTACGTGCGCGCAAAGTGGATTTGGATTTGTCTTAAAAAAATGTTGTAACCTAGTCCTAGCAGAGGACCTTTTATAAAAAAACTGCAATCACGCAGAGGTTTAAAATGGTGGTTGCTGACCAGCAATCACATGACCTGTTAATTAGCTTGTTACCTCACTACGCGGTGCCATGAGGTTGTCGAGTGTTTCTTTGGAATGCAAAGAGTGCCACTGCAAACTTTATTGTGACTGCAGAACTTATTCAAACCATTAGTTTTTACGACTTTGCAATTTTTCATGTTTATTTAATCCACATTTATTTCGAATCTACATATTCAAAAAATCCCTGATTTTTGGATTCGAATACCCAAGGATTTGAATCCATAGGATTCGACATTCCATTATATGTATCCCTAATTCCACCACGCACTATGCTTATCAAAGTTTCCTGGGTGTTTGTTTGTACAAAGCCATTGATGATTTCATCAGATATGGCTTTAATATACAACCAATTATCTGATGTTATGTAGACCATGGATTCCCAGCCTTTCTCTGACCATGTACCCCTGGAGCATTTTGACAGATCAGGATGTACCCTAAAATTTCTCATGACCAAAAGGTTGATTAAAACAATATAAATCCGTTATATATAATTTTATTGGAACTTTTAGAATTTTAGAACTATTAAGGTACACTTCGTTTTTAAGTCCCAGAGTTACTAAGTATGTTTTGCCTTCTATTCCTAACCTTAAATGTACCGCTTCAGATAGGCAAATGTACCCCAGGTTGGGAACCCCTGATGTAGACACTACCAGGCTTTTTCACAACACCACAATGCTCTTCTCATATGGTACCAGCAGCAGTTCTTGTGTCATCTTTCCTTCCATTGAACCCAATACAAACAAGACCTGAACTTTCCATCTTGCTGCACATATGTTTTCCATACCAATCCACACCTCCCTAGCCACTTATCTTTCGATCTGGCATGTTTGAATCATTCAATCCCATATCTTCCAAAGCAGCATTGACAGTAGCTGCAGTTGCTCAACACCTGACTTCATAATGACCAGAAACCATTATAAGTTTGGCATATGAAATTCTGTTTTACATTCTTCATGTCAATTCTTCAGTTGTTTCATATTCCTCGTCAGTTTCTGAAATGATCTTGCTGCCAGAGCCAGTTGTTAAAACTGTCACTTCTGGGGAACAATGTGCAACATCTACAGCTTTTTTTCTTTTGTCTCACTCTTGTTCTTTTTCAGGCAGCAGCCACCATAGTATCCACTCCACCAAGTTGGTTTTTCTTTAGTTTTTGGTTAACAAAAAGCATTCCATTGAAATGTAGGCATGTGAAAATCACATTTACATGAAGAGCTGTCAGTTCGTCTGTCACAACAAACGTTTCATTAAACTGTCCAAATCTTCCTTGAAATTCTCAGTATTTCTTCTACAGGTTTTATCTTGCTAGCTCTTTCAACTAATCTTTGTATCTTCACACACAGTCCTTCATGCATATGATATAAGGCAAATTTCAAATAAAATGTGCTAGTCAAAAACAGATCACACAGAAGTTAACCTCATGTTGGAATCAATGTCTGAAGGTAAACTACAGGCATAGTGTGGAACTTTAATTTTGAAAACTTATGTTGCTTTGAACCCCTCCCCCCTAATGAATATTTATTATGCAATTGCAAAAAGTCAAAGTCCATAACTTACTGATGTTTTTTCATAGTGCTCTGGGCAAGATTATTGTTGTAGACAACCAACAATGTCTCAACTTTGCCTCAATGAACTTTCTTGGTTTACTGGGGAACAAAAGTGTTGAAAAGAAGGCATCTGATTGTATTAGAAAATATGGAGTGGGTTCTTGTGGACCAAGAGCATTTTATGGAACAGTAGGTAAGCAGTTTATTCAAGCTTCTGCTGTAAATTGTTTGTGGGAGATTTCTTAGTGCTCTGTCATAGTTTTTCTGGTAGGGTAATAATCTATATTGTTGTCTTGTTACTATTGCTTCTAAAACACTTTTCTCAATGTAAAAATCACAGTGCCTTACATTGGTTTCATTCATTGGCCACTGGATGAGCTCCTTCTTAAGTCCTGTTTTAACTTACACATTAATATCATTGTATTTGAAGGTCCTACTCATTACAATTTGTTTAACTTTCAGATGTTCATGAAGAAATGGAGAATAAGTTGGCAAAGTTTATGAAATGTGAAAAAGCAATCTCATATTCATATGCATTTGCAACAATTGCTAGTGCAATTCCATCATATGCAAAACGAGGAGACATTATCTTTGCGTGAGCGCCAAGTTGTGTTGGTTGGTAACATGTTGTGTGATGATCACGCTATCTGCAAGTTAGAAGTATGTGCAGACATATATCAGCATCATATAATTCTCAGGGTGATCAAAGTATTTCTCTATGAAAATGTGGTTTCCTTCTGTTTTGCGTTTTATTTTGTGTTTTGTTCAGTTAATTACATGACAACCTAAAATACTTTACAGAGATGAAGGTTGCTGCTTTGCCATTCAAAAAGGATTGCAGGCTTCCCGAAGTCACGTGGTTTTCTTCAGTCACAATGATTTGAATGATTTGGAAGACAAGCTAAAGGAGCAAGAAAACCTAGATAAAAAGGTTTAGTGTTGATAGCAGAGCGTCTCATTCGCTTTGATTTCACCAGACATTATATTTTAGTAACGAGGTGCCCGGTTACTGCGTACATGTTAAAAAGGATACACGTAATGATTATGGCATTTATGCTATCTAGTGCGAACAATAAAACTTAGGGTAGTTAATGGTAGAAAGCAAGCAAGAAATAGATAACTTCTGTCATTTGTTCTGATTTGATATTAAACTTTCCTTGGTACTGAATTTACAGTGGATATAAAAAATGTCAAAAATGTTTTACAAAGCTTCAACCGTGAGTGAAAAATGAGAAGCGTTGGTTTAGGCTGGTATACTGTGAAGTGAATGTTGTTGTTGCAAGGATTAAAAGTCTGTGGCAGAGCGGCGCTTATGACATTTGATAAATGCTGCGTTCGTGGAAGATAGTGGTCTCGTAATTTCAGGCATTGTGATCCCACTGTCTCAAAGTATGCATAGGCTGATCGAAAGCTGGCTGCGGGCCTTTTGACACATCAGCGCGAAATGTCGAAGTCATCGCTGACGGCCCCTACTATATCAGATTAATCACTTTACCGGGGACCTTGCTAATCCGTCGAAAGTGGGTTTATATAGTTTTAATACTCGATGTGAACCAGCGTTTTTCAAAATGAATCACTGTACAGAACCCGAAGAAAGCGTCAGTAACTCGTAAATTCGTGGTCGTGGAAGGAATCTTCATGAACTCAGGGCAAATATGCGATCTTCCCAGACTGGTGGAGCTGAAATACAAATACAAAGTCCGCCTATTTGTTGAAGAGTCGCTGTCGTTTGGTGTTCTAGGTGCTCACGGCAGGGGAGTTACCGAACATTTTGATGTGCCCGTAAGTACGAAGTTGTTTTCTGGCAAAACCTAAAAAGTGTACCATGTTGCAAGAGTAGTGTGTAATTAATGTAAACTGCTCTGTAATATGGGACTTCTGTTTCACTTCACAACAAAAGCAACGAAGCCTAAAAGCGTTTTTTGGCGCAAATCGATGTTGCACTGTTGCATGTGAGGTAGCAATGCAAAACCGCAAAATAATAAACGCGTAAGTGTTTTTGCGGTTGCGTCGTTCTTTCAGTAATAGAAACAAATTATGTAGGTATTGACAGTCATATGTTGGAAAAGTAAACGTGTGCTGGGGTGATCGTTTTGAGAGCAGTCCTTAGCGATTTATTTGGTAAAATTTCGCTACGTGCAACAGTGTTTTTTCGTCATCTCCACCGTATGCAATAGTGTTTTTCTCCATACGTTGAAAGTGGAATTGGACAACCGCAAAGTTAATCGTCGATGCTTATTATTTCTGAAACAGAATATCTTCTTAGGGAAAAGGAGATTTGAGTTTTTTGAAACAAATGTTTCATGCAAATTTCAAATAGAACTTCTGACTGTACTACGTGATATGGGTACTGCAGCCTGCAAGACTTTTCGGCAGGTTGTGATTTCACGGTATGGAACCCCGTAACTTCGACAGCACGGTTTAGTCATCTGGTATAACAGGGGTGCATTATTTCAGATTGAAAAAATCGATCTCATCGCTGGAAGTTTTGAAAACTCCATGGCTTCCCTTGGTGGCTTTTGCTGTGGGCGCGCGTACGTCATTGATCACCAAAGGTTATCTGGGCAAGGATATGTCTTCTCGGCATCTTTGCCACCGCTACTTGCTGGTGCAGTAATTGAAGTTTTGGAAATTGTGGAGAAAGACCCTGGTAAGTGCATTTGTTATTCGTAAAAATTTTAGCTACTTCAAGCACATACAAAAGCCAAAGTATGTGACGTGAAGGACTTGATCGCAATCTTATGCCAAAAAGGTATACATGCCATTGAAGCAATGTAGGCGTAAGTTCGAAACCTTTGTTTTAGTGCAATTCTAAATTATTGGTATTTGGACCACCTTTTACGTCTTCTGTTTTCGTGCAGAGGTATTTGGACGACTTCGAGCAAAAGCACGGATGATGCAGGAACTGTTGTCGGGGTAAGTACGTCCAGTCCAGTTCTGTGGAATGTCTTGTTGCTGCTGTGTTTTCGACCAACTATTGTTTTGATTGGAGTCTGGTGCCTGCGCGAGTGATTTGGTGAAACTGAAAACGCGGTCAAATGTGAACATTATTCAGTATTAGGTTTTCGAGTAGTCGATATTTTTTTGTATTATGGCGGAAGTATATTAAGACTAGATGTTGCAGGGTGCACTTCAATTTTCCCCAAGGTGCGCAAATGTACCGCCAGGCCCATAGGGGGCAGCCTGGAAATCGCCTCCCTCTCGAAATTTTCGAAAACAGTTTGAAAGCGCCAAATACTTGTTTAGTTCTTCGGTAAAACAACAAGTTGCAATCATTTTCCCCCTCCCCCCAGAAGTACTAACTGGTTGCGGCCCTGACCAAACCATTTGCGCAGTGAAATCTCATTCTCGCGCGCTTGCAACATTCCAAATTCAATGTCGTATGTATAGCATAGCTCCTTTGCTCAGGGTTCCCACGCGGTATTGAAAGTATTAAAACAGTATTGATTTGTGAAATCGGTTTTCAAGACCTTGGAAAAGCATTCAATGTGGCCGAAATGTACATAGAGTATTGAAAAAGTATGGAAATTCCAATTTCAGCCATTGGCTTATTCAAATATTGTTCTTTTCCGCTCATGACAGTTTTGCAAATGTTTTTACATTGTGTCCCATAAATGAAATTTTGGAAAAATGAAGATGAGTGATGGTGTTAAAGTTTTTTAATTTAGTATTAAAAAGGTTTTGAAAAAGAATGGAAAACGTTTTTTTGAAATGTGTGGGAACCCTGTTTACTGCTTGAAACACTTTACTAGTTGTGTGTCTGCCTAGTTTGTTTAGAACAAACATTAGCTCAGCGTAAAAGTTTTTTAGATGGAACACTGGTGCATTTCCAAGAATATTGTCGAAAAAAAAATATAAGGAAAGCACGTGGTTAAGATTTGATGGAATCAAAGTTATTTCTAGGAAAGTAGGTTTATTGTTAAGCTTTCTTTATAGAAGTTTTTTTGCGAGGTTTGTATTGCTGAACGTATTAGTGAGCGTAATCTGCATTTGATTAATTTGATCGTTTTAGGAAAGCATGCGACGTAACACGCAAACACTCAATATTACTTTGATAAGTTTAACTTAAATGCCTGATGAAATCAAACGTTTTTCACTGAATTTCGTTTCTGTTCGTAAGAATTTGAAACATAAATATTTGGCGACAATTTATAGGCCATCCGCATCGCGTGAGTTTTTACAAGAGGTAAAGTTGATCTCATGTTTAATGTGTGCTTCTAAACGTTCAAAACGTTTTCCAAGCATTGCGTTTATGCTGACTACACTTCCATGCCCAAAAGGAAAGGCACGAGCGAATGCGCTATCTGAAAAATATCTCTCCGTACGAGATAGTTACCTGGTTAGCGTGAGGCTGTGCTATGAGGAATAAAGAGATCATTAGTTTTTGTTGAATCCGTGGAAATTACAGGTTTCCGCGGCAAACGATGCCCTGTGCTTTGTCGCAAACATTACAAAGTAGCGATTTTGTCACGACGACTTGAACAAACTCTCTTTGACCGGGGATTCCCCACCCTGGGTTCAAGCAAACGGCACGAAGCAAGTTTTGTTTCAGGTGTTATTGTGTCGACAAACGAAACGAATCGTGCTTTTAATACACTCAAGTACTTACAGTAAGTGAAAAATTCAGCTTAATCTAGCCTGCTTTCTACTTGCTCCAGTGCGGTGCACTCGTGCGATGCTGCGGGTAGAAGTTACGAATTTAGTTCATGCATGCCAGCAGCAGACTTACTGAGCTATGCTCAAATGAGCATGAGTTTAATTTGCCTTCTCTGCTGACTTCTTGCTCTACTGCCTGTGCATCAATTACGCCCACTCGATTGCGTGAACTTAACGAAAAAATGCTCCAACTGCAATCATCGTTTATCTCGCCAGTAGTGAACCACAAGTGAACTGAAATGTTTTCGACAAAACGTTGGGTAATTAGCATCTGCAAAGCATTTCGACACTGGACGTGGTTGGAGGCCAAGAAATAAAAAGGTTGCTCCCACCCTCATACAACAGTGACATGTGCTAATACCTCTGTAAGGCGTTCATGCCAACGGTCGTAGTACAGAAAATTTCATTTGCTCTGTTTGTTCGATTTGATTTGCTAGCTTGGCATGGTTTTCAACAGACCAGCAGAGCACTAGATCAATAACGCAAGCTGTATTTAGAACACCTCAGAAAGTCGTTTATAAATGTACAGTACGAGGGCAGCTGTGTCCAACCGAAATTCGACACGGAGTCGAAAATTATGTCACTATTTGAATCAGGGCCGAACATTGAATGACTAACTTTGATCTTACGAAGGTTTTGTTCAGAGACCTGACCATACTTCGCTGCAGTAGGAAACCGTTCAAAACGCTCAAAGTTCGCGGAACGTAACATCTATGCACCTATAGAGCAGGCTGTTTTTCACTGATGTTGTTTGGGATGGTTCCTCCATTCAGCCTTGGAACTGCGTAGAAGTGAAGTTGTTTTAAGCTTAATTAATGCAGCACGTTATGTACAATAGTTCGATTCATTTCAAGCATCAAAAAGCGTCCTTAACTCACGCAACAGTTGCCGTGCAAAGCCATCAATTTCTTCCGATTAATACGGCTTATGCCAGTGTTTTTTAACCTGGCCCAGTGGTGGGCCATAGCGTAGTTTTCGAATGGGTCACGGACTTAGGACTAAAATGTTAGAATGTAGTTATGTCGACATGTAATAACTACAACGTGGGAAAACATTGATTGTGTTGAGCAGCAAGATTCTAACTGAATTGCGTAGAGCAATAAATTTGCTACTTTAGAATAATGCGTATTTATTTGTGCGTATAACAGCATAGCCTGTGCCAGGGGTAGGCTAACTGCGGACCGATTAAAAATGTTTGCGGCCCTCGCATACGCAATGCACACTTGATATAATATGGCTATATAAAACACAAGAAACGTTTAATTAAAAATATCATCCTCTTGATAAAATAAGTTAAGTTTGAATCTTTAAAACAAACATGTTACAGTATATCATATTTTATATAAAAAAGTACAGTGTGTGGTAGCTGGCCTGTCGATGGGTACTGACAGAACAGTGTGGCCCTCACTGAAAAGTTTGCTCACCTCCGGCCTATGCTAACAAGGTAGTGGGCCACGCAATTTTTACTAAAAGTTACCTGGGCAATGTAAGTAAAAACTTACGCTATCGATGGTGGCAAAAATCCTGGATGACGCTGCTGTTGCTGAATGTTGAAGTACTAACTGCTATTAATTTTCTGCCTCGATCGTGTTCGCTGTGCCGTTAGCATGCCTGCATTTTTGTTCTTTATATTTCACTAAAGAAGTAGAAGCATCTTCGTCCAACTACCCGGTCATCTCTGGTGTAAAGCGCTAGTCATTAGTAGATTTGTTTTCCGCTTCACGCAATTTTTAGTAAGGTCCATTTTTTCAAACTTCAGCTGAGCCGTGATTATTACAACAACATTTAAGTCCCTCGAACTTGTTTTCTCCAAGCTTGCACCGCGTGCACGAAAAGGCTTCTATTGTGTATGTTGTCCTTACTTTACGTACTTGATTGTCTTGCGTTATGTTTCATAGTATACCATCGATCGAGATAATTGGCTATCCTTATTCTCCTTCGTTCCACATGCGAAAGAAGGTACCGGGAACATTTGAAGAAGACATGAAATTCTTGAAATATTTGGTTGATCAGGTGCTGATTGTCCTTGTTAACCTTCCTTACAAACGGTTAGAATGTCAAGCAACGCCATTTATTTACTTCTACACAACATTTACATTTTTTTCGTGCAAATATTGTTAAAGTTCCATTTGACGACTGCTTCTGGAGATGCTGTTCTGCAATCCACGTCAAATCTAGCAATCTTGCCCCCGTAGATAAGGGAATTCCAAGTATAGACTGCTCAGAGCTGACATGCGCAAGGCACATACGTAATTTCTTGTCGCTGATCGCTCAGTGTGCTGATAACATGAGGCCTTTCAAGTGGTTAAAAATCACGAACTAAACGCAGTAATTTGACAAAAGCCGTCAATCAATTTGATGACCTTCATCACCCTCATCTGTAGTTTTACTTCGTGCTGGCATGCCCACCCTTGGATTTGCTGGCAGCTTTATTCTCGAGCAAGGATTCTATTTTTCATAAGGGGTGAAATGCTGTACATTTTCAGGCTGCAAAAAATGGCGTTTGTCTCGTTGTGGCCAGCAGACTGAGGCAGGAGGAAGCTGTCCGCGATTGGCCGCCAAGCATCAGAGTTGCCGTAACCGTGGAAATGGAAGAAAGCGATTTGCGCAAAGCAGCTTGCGTCATCAAGCAAGCAGTTAATGATTTTTCCGTTTCACCATCATGCTAGATCGACATCACTCAGTTGTTGCAAGTGCTTGACAACAGTCATAAATGTCATCTACTATTGCCCTCGTCCCATGATTTGTAGTTTCACTGCTTCTGAAGCGTTAATGTATACTTCGTTAATTTCCCCAGCCCCGTCACTCGTATTGCACAAGCTGCGTTTTTACCTGCGTGCTTGATCGCTGTTGTGCTCGTGACTGACATTATGTTTTTTCGGAGCTGTAAGGAACTTAAATATGCCGGTGATGATAGCCATGGCCGGTGTTTGTGCTTCGATTCTTCATACCCCTACCCATTATAATTGACGTTTCGTTGCTCATGTTCAATCTGCCTTTCCAACTTCGCTTTGTCATAGTATGCGGGCGTTAATGAAATATATTTACTTAATCGATTCTAAACAGTACAAAGAGCGGACAAAGAATTTGTGCACTGTGCTGTTGGTAGCTGTAGCAAATAGTTCTGTACGATACCCAGGAAGGTAAATTAACGAATGTGCGTTTGCGTACAACCGTCGGTATACTGTTTGTGCACAACCATTCGTGAACTTCATCTTCTTTCGAAATTGTCTGAGGTTTTTACTTCGGATTAACCACTGAGAATTGCCCTTTTATTTCGTGATTTGTTCAATATTGCTTGGAATTGCTGCAATAGTTAACGAAGTGTTTCAACCTCATCCACCATGGATTTGTTCTTACTGCTGTTTCAGCTTATTTTCTTGCTCGTTTTCACTGCTCATTGTTTGTCTTATGTCAGCTGACGCTGCCCGAGTGCTGAGACGCGTGTTTCGAGTACAAGTTTGTGGAGTTACTCGTAATATTTGTAGATATAGTCTATGTGCATTATAGCTGGTAGAGAATAAGTGCATTTAAAGGTATACAAATGTACCTATTACAAGCAATATCGTTGCGTGCAAAACAATGTGAATATTTAATAAAGCGGTTGAAAGTTACATCCTCGCTTGATTAAATGTGTTCGTGGTTTTTTGTTTCTCGTGTGCGGGAGCTTGTACTGATTTTTCGCTGCACATCTTATCAGTACATCATGCCTTCGTATGTTGTTGCTTGGTTAGAGTCTTCGTTAATAACAGAAGCTAATTTCGTCGTTTTTTTGGAATATTTTCCCCTGAACGAGTTTAGTTGCACGCTTCCATTGCATTTACGTCATTGTCCATGTACGTTTAAATCTGAGAGGTGCGTGAAGTTTGTCTGACTCGATGTTTGTACTCGCTTCACAGGTCGTAGAGAGTGAGTAGGTTAAAAATATCTGTGATTCCGGCGCCTCGACACTGACCGATGGACACAGACTCAAAATGGGTTGTGGCAGAGGCTTTTCAGTCGGCAATACAGGTATGCTGGTTTTTTCAGAACGAAATCGCGAAACCTTGTTAGTTGCATGTTCTCGTCAGGGTGTTATTTTTTAGGTTTGCTATTCATAACGCAAAGTGGCACTGATGCGTGTGATGTTGTTTTTCAGGCACCGATGTACCACTTGATGTTGGAGCTCATTCTGGTACTGTGGATCATCCGTCTAATTTTTTTCAAAAGCTATAAAATCGAAGACAAATCTCCTTTGACTGACGAAGAAAAAGATGAGATCATTGGCGCCTGGCAACCGGAGCCGCTGGTTCCACCTCTGGAGGAGACGTTGAAGACTTCGAATCCATACAAAGTCGTGTCTGGGTAAAGAGATGGCTGCGTTAGAGCCTCAACCCGATTGGCGCTGCTTTGTAGTGTGGCGTGACTCCGTAAGGCTTTGCGTTTATCCGCTCTGTGGTTTGTTGTTGGAAAATGTTTAGCGGTGCGTTTGCGCTTAGCTGAAAAACACCCGCATAGCTTCTACTCTGTGCTTCTCATCATAGGCATAGCCAGGGAGGGCAAGAAGACCATGCCCCCCAAAAAAATTTCTGGCATATCATGTTGTTTTGTGCTTCAGGAGGCAGCGTCCCAACAAAATACTTCTGCTCGCTTAAAGTCAAAATATTTGGCCCCTCCCTAAATTTTGCGCTGACTACGCTACTGCTTCTCATTATGCCTGTTTTCTATGGAGCATGCAACGCCTTTGACCATTAGCAAAATTTTGGCTTTAACCATTCTTTGGTCCAAGATACCTGCACGAAGTTTTAAGGCACACTGCACACTTTTGCATTGAAGTTTACCTGTCTCTTGTAATGCGAATTGCACTGAAAAGCAATCTGTTGCGGAAACCCTTCCCAGAAGCGCGACCCAAAAAATCGCCCATCAATGTTTAAGAGAAGTGTACTGATTTTAACTGCTTACAAACAAATGACGCCAGCTGTAAGTGCCACACTTGCTGACAAAACTGCTCTCAGGTAAAGTGATTTTTAAAACCACTTACGGCCTTGAATCCTACCAGCTTTTCAGTTCAGCCAAGACCTAATCACGTGCTGGTCCTCGTCATACTTGCCTTCTCCGTACTGTCACCGCAAACTTGTTTATTTATGTCGTAAAAGAATCTTGCGCCGTCATCAGGTCAAGCATAAAAATTGTGGCATGAATAGTGTGCTGGGTCCTTGACTGTGTTTTGGGGCACTTTTTGATCGTAAGTCTTATTGTTGGCGTTTGCTTTCCGGCAGATGTCTGGGAAAAGAAATAATTGTCAATGGTTTGCAATGCAAAAACTTCGCGTCCATGAATTTTCTTGGATTTGTTGGCAACAAGCGAATCGAAGAGCGGGCTTCTATTTGTGTTAAAAAGTACGGTGTTGGTTCCTGCGGTCCAAGAGGATTCTATGGAACATTTGGTTTGTGATTTATTTTTAAGGCTTCCCTTATTATTTCGTGTTGAAGTTAGCGAATTGCTGGAGTTCCAGCCTTTCACCGTGTTTGTTCGTCATGCTAGATAAAACAAATTTACATTAATGTGGTGCGTTAGGGTACCTTCTTCAAGGTGCAGAATAAATGGTGTCGAAATCAAGACTTCGATTCTTCGTTCTATTAGCTTCTTCAAGTAGTCCCCAGCATGTTGTGAATTAGAGAAGCGTCTGGTAGGTGTAATGCAGTGATGAGATTAACTGTATTTCATTGCATTGTGACACAGCATTTAAATTCAATCCTAACTCAGGTTTTCCCAAACTCGTGCATAATTGCGATTGTAAATAAATACAATATTGAATCCATTGATGTCAACCTCCTTTTACTCCTTTTACTTTACCCAGCTGCAAAATGCAAATGAAGCACTATTGCCTACAGTGCTTGGCCTCTCAGTTTACCAACGCTGCATCGTGTTTAATTTTTACATGAATACATGTAATGATGCGTATTGAAGAATGCCATCTGTTTGAAAATAGTATGTTTCTTACGTCACACGGAGGTGAACGTAGAAGGAAAAAAACTTCCGAGGCCACATTGGTGGTGAATTATCGTTTTGCAGTGGTCGTTCCAACAGCAACTTATAGCATTTTAGCCAGTGGCGTAACTGACGGAGGGCGCAGGGGCAGATCTCCCTTCTGGCGAGCTAAATGTAAAATCCGGACCCCACTTGGCTTATACTTCGTTTCTAGTATTTTTTGGTTTTCAGTAGGTATTTTTTGCAGTATTTTCCGGTCATTTAGGGTTTTAGTATAGCCATCCACACCCGAATTGATCATCACTTCAATTTTTTCTGAGTGTTGGCTAGTGCCCCCCCTTCAGGAAAGTTCCCCCGCTTGCTCAAACCTCAAGTTACCCCACTGATTTTTAACATTATGCTGCGTACGACAAACACTGTAAATGCATCAATTAATGCGAAGGAAAAAACATATCTATCGAAGAAAGGTTGTGGCGACAGCAGTTCGCGTAAACGAAAGTGATTTGCGCAAGATAGTTGTGTTGCGATCAGAAATCCCGAGCGGCATATGCGCAAAGCTTCGCACTGAGCCAGCAAGGAACAATAGAGTTCACATGCCATGGTCACTCTATTATTGCTTGTTCGCGCCACGTATATGTATAGTGTTGTTCTTCACGCACATCCCGTTCGTGGTGAATCACACAATCAACGCAACACCACCTGAGAGGTTGCAACAACATCCCCTCCTTTTTACAACGAACCGCACCGATCGCACGTTCTTTGTGTGAAAGCTGAACTCGGCACGACCTTCACATCCTGGTCACAGCACCAT
>JGI24021J15306_10004706_pt1 | contig 15969 bp, 10 predicted proteins | sample Ectturendosymbi1_FD_15306 | JGI IMG/M metagenome (IMG submission 15306) | reverse complement strand
GAAGGTGAAACGAGCTTTGCTGAGATTGTCTCGTCAATGTCGGCTGAACCAACACCTTCTGAAGACACCTCAACCACCAGCAGTGACTCAGAGAGCGCTGTTATCGCTGATAGCGATACTGACTTGCTTGGCAAGTGATAAATTGTTGGCTCGTTGCAGGTGTTCAGTTTTCGTTACGGCTGCTTCAAAGATTCTCATTATTAATAAAAAATGTGAAGCAGTAATTCAGTGTGGTTGTTTTCAAAAACTGACCCGTTTAACTCGTAGCATGTAATGCCGGTTGTCATGCGCTCACAAAAGTTAACTCGCCTATATATCTTCAAGGTTGTTAAAACCTCTTTAAATTGATGCGCCACGTTTAGCGCGGGAAAAACAATTTTTCGTTAACTCAAAAGCAATGTGTGTACAATGTGTGTGTATGAAATCCGCGTCTATGCCCTCTCGTGACCTCATGATTGTCAGGAATATGAAAAGGTTTGCGCATGGTCGACAACCAAATTTCAACCCGGCAGGAGGTGGAGCACATGGTGACAGCCAAGACAGGTTGCCATTTATGGGTCAGAGGAAAGCCAGGATTGAAGGCCAGGTGCAGCGTCTGCTATCGGAGAATTGCCACAGTCGGCACAATATCAACATTCGGTCTTAAGTTGGTTTTCGACAATGGGCCAGAAATGATGCACAAACTAACATCGTCGCCTGCCACTGTAGGGCCCAGTCCCGAAAAGGTAACCTTTCGGCCGCCGCTCCGGGGTATTTCCACGCCTGAGCCTCGTATTTTCGAAGATACTTCCTATGCTGGCCGGCTCACATCGAAACTTCGCCCAGGGATAATTTTTTATCTGGGTATGGGGCACACCTAAACATACGCGTACAGGCACATCGTTCGAAGTTGTTTTTACCTTGTGAGTCATGTCTTCTCAGTTTCATGATCAGAAAAACTTGGCAAATTTTGAGGAATAAATCAGCGGAGTGCGTTAACTTCTTCCGGTTCCAACTGGTTTCACACGTCGTGAGGTTGGTAATGATTGCAAAAATTACATTCCCCAATAGAAAGGTAATCGTTAAGTGAAACAACTCTGCTCAAAAGCAAGTTAATTGTGTGGATCATCGCAATCAAAACAAAAGTCTTATCACATCCAAGTATTTTGCGCTATTACTGCAGCCTGATGTTCTTCACAATGTACCAAGCTTATTTCATGATTGGTAATCCTTCGAATCGCGCACACTATTATTCTCGTCACGAGTAGACCGTACTGTGCGGTCCTATCTGGAAAAAATCCAACATCGAGTCATTGGCCAGGAAGGCATAGAACGAGGCGCGGAATCTATCTAGTTATCAAAGAGGAAGTTTCCAAAATAAAAGCGACACAAGCTTGGAAGGAAATTATTCGTGAACAACCTGCCAGCAATGACTTCTTTTAACCTGACTAGCTTGCAACCTCATTCGGCCTACCTGCCTCCATTTTTCGGCGGTGTATGTGAAAAGGGTACCTGGGATTAATACAAGATTTAAATATTCGCTTCGTACTAGTTTGCATTGGAAACTTGTTCAGTTCTGTAGCAGCAGTGATGTTCCTGGTTAAAATGTATAGGAAGAACCATGTAACAAGTGCAATTCCAACAGAAATATGCCATTCTCGCGTGAGGTTTCTGAGTATGTGAAAAGCGCATTCATCTGAACTGAGTACTTCATGCAACCTTACCGGTTATGTTTGCTGCCAGATTTCTTTTTCAAGTGAAGAATGAAGGGCGAGCGATCAGGATTGATTTTTAGAAGGTGCTCTCTGCGCAAAAGCAGGTGAGAGTTGTCCATTGCGTGAACTGCGAAAGTGTTTTCGTCGATCTGAACAACAAAAGTAGGTCCTTTGAAAATCAGATAAGTTTAGCCAATATAATGGGTAAGGGTAAGTGCGGCTACTTTCAGTGATTCCTTGGTTCAACACCAAACGAAGCCCATTGTTTATCACGGTTATATAGGGAGCTGCTGAAAAACTGTGTTCAGACACAAGCACAAAAATAAAATAGCAGTGGGTCTTAGTTATATTCAAAGCACCAATGGTCACTATTTGGCTTTGGTTTGGCCAATAAAATTACTAAAAGTGTGTGAAGTGAAACAAGGAGGCATTGATTAGAGTTCAAGTCAGGGTTCAAACAAACACAATGCGTAACAGCACATCTGCCTCAGTTTTCAAAACAAATTGACAGTTGTTGTGCTTGCAAATTTAGAAAAGCACCATGCTTCCCGGCTAACCTTTGCAAATTCACTTTCGGCAAAAATGNTGCCAATACAAACGCTTAAAAACAATAAAAAGAAAACCCTACANCTTACTGGTGTTTTTCTAGTTCTCAGTGCCACTGTTCCTGGAATGTAGCAGTCTTTCTTTCCTCTTATCTCAGTTTTCGCCAAAACAAAATCGCCTTCCTGTAAAGTGGACTATTTGTAAATGCTTCCCATTCTTGCGAACGATTCACGTTCATGGTCAAATTTTCATGTCTATCTGTAAGCCAGGTCACTTTGTTCAACTACCGACGAGCTGCCGAAAAACAGCTGAGGTTAGTCAGTCTCGTCGAATCACTGGCAACTCCTGCGCCGAAGACAACAACTGGCCACTCCGGGCCGGGGACATACCGAAGTTATTGTTAGTCTGGGTCAGCTCGCAGGGAATGTGAAACGTAAAAGTTTTGGGAAAGGAAAGTCCGAGCGAGACCCCAGGACAATCAATTAAATTGGACGAATTGCGACCTTGACGAATCTAGAACATGGATGTAGAACCTGCAGCACACTGATCAAATGCGGTCCGCGTGAACATTTAATATGGACCGCATCAGAATTTTCGTTACTCAAGTTAGAACAAACGTCGCGTCGAAACGAAACCCATGACAAATAGACACGTAGCATTAAGTCAAGAGAAGTCTCTCGTGTTCTTTATAGTTTTCTCTCCTTATTTTCCTTGGGAAGATGAAGGTAGAAATTTAAGATAAAAGTAATTATATTTTGCGGCACACCAGCGGTTTTCCACGATTCATGCGCCACGTGGCTATATGTAGGTTCCCCACCCCTGGTTCAAAACACACGGAATGAGTATATCGAAGTAGAGCGCCAAACTTGAATCCACAAAATCGGGCACCATCGAGTCTCGTATGTAGAGTAACTATGCCCACAGAGTAGCCTCTGGACTAAAACAATTTGCCAAAGACCTGGGTTGCATAGCTTCAATCAGCTGCGCCATACTGCAAAATTATAATTTTCCACAAGTTTCAAATAGCATTAATTTTTTTCACAAAATTAAAAAAACGATATGCTGTGACTATTTATTGTGCTCAGTTGTTTATCAGTGACGTCACGCTCACGAAAGGTTTGTGGCTTTTGTTATCGGGTTATTTGTTAGATATACGCATATGGTGAAATAGATTGCAGTGCAAGAAAACTAGTGGGTATTTGCTTGTTTTGCCCGGTGCTTTTAGCGAGGATAAAACTCTCTCAGATAAAGCTNAATATAAACAATCATGCTGTTCTTTTTGCTACACAAGTTGTATCGCAGCATTTACCACCAGGTTTNAAATCAAGCAGATAAATTAGCTCTTCTGGCGATTATTTCATTTATACATAAAAAGCACTTTTCAAACTGCAATTTTAGGTTTAGCGAGGAAATATACCACAAGCGCAGCATAGATGCTGTCTCATTCTCCTTTTTCAATGGGCTGAAAAGCATGTTTTGTTTGCAGCGACTGTTAAAATAGCTACAAAGTTTTCTTTCCTGTCCACTGCTCAGGCTGTATAAAATAAAATAATCGCCAGAAGAGCTAATTTATCTGCTTGATAAACAATCATGCTCGGGCGGCAATAGCTCAGTGGTTAAATGTCGGCCTCCCAATTGGAAGGTTGGATGTTCACAACCACTGAGTGAATTGCCGTAGCGCTCGTTGGGCAAGAGCGTTCACCTCAACCGCCCCGGCAAGAAGCACAGTTCAGGCTTCGGCCTGCCGCCAATTGCCGTCACCAAAAATTAAAAAAATAAATAAATAAAAAATCGTGTCAGTGCTACCTACACCACTTTTCTCCCAAATTCAGTTCAGTTTTGGTTAATACATAAAACCTGTCCTGAAATATTATACTATCATGAAGCGCCTCACTGTGCAAACAAGACACAGCTACTGCTTTTCAGGTCGAACACAAAGTCTTGCAAATACTGTACCCTTGTTTACGAAAGAAGTGCTGCTTTGCCCAGACAGAAGCGAATAATGACGGAGATTGTTCATTCTTTGCAGTTTCTTATGTTTACATCAACAACTGCAGTTATCGCCAGCACAAACTCGCACAACATTCGCAGCAAAACAGCAACTCATAGATTCGTGTCAAAAATACCGCCATATATTTTTGAAGCCATAGTTTTTTACAAGAGAAATGATGTTGCATCAGTTTGAAAATGTGGAAAAAAAGAGACTGAAATCATAAAGCTACTCTGAGTTGGATAAACACGTTTAACGCGTTGTTTCAACGACGTTTAACTGTTGCCAGCATCGGTTGAAAGAGTGAAATAAGCATATAAATCCTTCTGCAGAAGCAAAAGTCAAAGATATTTACTGTAAACTCTTTGTCCCATGTGCAATTTAACTGAATGAAATTTGGAAGTCTTGCAAAGTCTTAGCAGCAGAAACTGCGTAGAAACCTATGGTTTAAATTATATCATACGGATCGTTTCGAAAAAGAAATGTTTTCATCGTCAGAAAAGATTCACTGAATAAATCTTCTTAGGAATTGTTGCTGATAATAATAATAAAATGACCTGATTTTCAAAACCACCAATTTGATTTTCTTTGGTTGTAGCGTTATTGTTGTTCCTAAAAAGATTCGACTCATGAGAATAGTTCACCTCAAGGTCATCATCAAGACCTTCTTCGTAACGTGGTATGATGAAGCGAGTTTTTGTATTTTGCTGCCGTCTGCTCCTTCTTCCTCGAGTTTCCAGAAAGTTGTCTACATCGCGACGTTCGAACTGGACCACTGCCCACTGTGAATCTACTCGTTCTTTGATCTTTGCCTCGTAATAGAGTTCATCCTCTTCATCTCTACAGAAAGGACACGAATTAAGCACTACCGCGTTGTTGCTGTTGCTGTAACTTCCGTGTTGCTGGTGCTGTTGTCGTAAGCGTTGGAGTTCGCTTTTTTGATTGGACAAAGATGCCTCTGTGTTAATTATAAACTGAAGCACAATGGTCCCAAACACGTCAGGCACGCGTGTTTCAATTTAGCAATGCAAACCTAAATTTTAGGTTTAGCGAAGAAATGTATCACAAGCGCAGCGTAGATGCTGTCTCATTCTCCTTTTTCAATGGGCTGAAAAGCATGTTTTGCTTGTAGCGATTGTTAAAATAGCTGCAAAGTTTTCTCTCCTGTCCACTGCTCAGGCTGTATGAAGAGTTATTTTTTTTGACTCAGTCTGGAGCTTTAGTTCTGCATTCAATCACTCCAGTCAAACACTGTCCTATATAGTCAAGTTACGTTTTGCTCAGGGCGAACCGGTACGTTTTCTATTGAATTGACTTTAATCAGAAAATTGTGTTGTTGCCGCCGGTTTTAAAAAGTTAAAAAAATCCTGACAATTAATGCTCACCAATCGTTTCAATCAAACCAACGCCTACCACGCCTGGACTAAAGTTTTATCAAAACTTCAAACTGACAAGAACCAAATGTATTTACACCTTGAATCACCTCTGACACCAGAAAAACGAGCAATAAGTTACTTCATTATAATCCCAAACATCAATTAAATGCTCTAGATTTGCTGTAAGCTTTCGAGGAATCAGCCCACAGAGCTCTGCTTTCATCTTTGAGCGATGATTCAAATTTGCATACATCTGCATTCGTACAATCTGATTCAAATAGAATCTAAAATTGTAGGACTGACGATCAGTAGTGTTAATCGATTTCCTATATAAAAAAAGTTGCCGACTGTTGTTTTTGTTACCTTTGTAGAAACTAGTTATTTAATTCCAAACGCGATGACATAAAAAAGGAAGCACTTTTCAACTTGCAAACCTTTGGAATCGACTTGCAATTCAGGTGCATCTTAAAACTTAAAAATACCGTTAAATTGTGCAGATGATGCTATGTTGCTGCAATGCTGTCACGCTTTAAATGCTCTCCCTGGACCTCTTATAATTTTGAGCCCAGGTAGTGTGACATACTAGAGGGAGTCAAAACCTTTTTGTCCAGCTGAACATCCCCATAATGTTTCATTTCAGCCTGGTGTTAGGATCTTTGAAATTTAACCTTTCTTCTAAACCTTCTGCTACAAACGTATGAAAATGTTATCCAGATCCTGCTGAGATTTTTTAATCGAATGAAAGCGCTTTGAATGCTTTTGCGATCGAACATTTGGAAGTTTAACTAAGTCGGACATTGCTGCTGGGATATGAAATACGTGAACAAATACGAGATGCTACTGTGAAGTGGTCGAGTAGCCCCAATAACTTAGTCTCGATCAATTTAAACGAATGAATTTTTAATAAATTAGATAAGATCTGTGTATGGCCATTGTTTAGGTCCGTAACATACATGCAGATATATCAACTGAATAGCATCTTTGAAAAACTTCGCGATAGAAAAACTGATTAATAGGTGCACGGCAGGCAGCTGAATATTTCTACTGTTTTCGGTTGAACAACTAGGATGGATGCGAGACAAAGAGGAAAACAAGTTCATTACTGATATGGTTTTTATAATCGAGGCGGTTTTGACGAATATAGAAAATATAAAATTTCAAGTTCAACTCTTACCTTGCTAACACTTTTTGTCCTTTGACAACGTTCACAAAATCGCAAATCAGGTACAAACGCTCACTGTCAGATCTTGGCATGATACTTCAAAAAATCTCAAAAGAAAGTATATATTAGTATGAAACAAAAATAAAACATCACCCTGCATGAACAATAGTGAAATGTAAGGTTTCAACGGCAAGGCAAGAGAAACTAGTGAAAAGAAGTTCTGTTGAGGTCAGTGAGCTCGATTACAAAACAACTATCTTGAAACCATGACAATGTTTGGAGCAGCAGAGGCTATACAGTTGAAGTAGCAAGTACACAAGGTCGCAAAAGTTATTTTGCAATTGCAACGTTTATGGAAAAATATCAATTACAATTAGTATAAATCAGAAGACTGGTGATTTTATGATTGTGGTGTTGTTATCAGAAAAACCCAACGATTCACGTTTTTGTCTATAGCAGGGGTCGGGAACCTTTTTGGCTAAAGGAGCCATGAAACCTACATACTGTATTTTTAATTGTATTTCCGTAAGAGCCATATGGCATTTTTCAACACTTAATGTAACTAACGTGTGTATTTTTAATCAAAATCAACAATTTTGAACAATGGTAAATGTCGGAATTTTCTCTTATAACATGCTTCTTACTGTAAATGCGACTTCTGGTGCTGCATGGTGTTGTTGATGGCTTTGTAGTCAGGTAGATGGAAAATCAGAGAAAAAGTTTCATTCGTAACAATCGTGTTAAGAAAATATCAAGCGAGCCAGATGCTGTCATGAAAAGCGCCACATCTGACTCGCGAGCCATAGTTCCCGACCCCTGGTCTATAGAATCGATGCCCATACTCCAGTACCATAAAACTACCAATATCAACAATGAGAATCACTCGACAAGGGTGAAAAGATAATACAGCATAAGTATCCAATGAAAAGCTTTTGTTTTTCAGTATTTGCTAACGCTTTTATCGCGCTGACCATGTTTAGGAGAATTAGTTGGTCTCTTATTTTATCCTTTCCTAACGGTGGCTACCCCAGAATGGATGTTCAACATATAGTGTACATTTCACATAAAACATATGTGTCACTGTTATAACATTATTGGCTTGATAAGAGCTTATAAGACCATCCACGTCCTATGCTGATATCAAAGTTGTTGACTGCGACTGATCTTCTCTAAGCCATTTTAATGCTCTGCTGTTCAAGTAAATCTATTTAAGGATTGTAAAATAAGCAGAACTCCTATTCATGCCATGTGTTTGGCAAACAGAAAAGGTCTGTCTGAACCAAACGCGCTATCATCCGTGAACAACTTTAGGTATTCAGCACTGTCAACGAAAATCAAGGTGTGGGCAGCCTCAAAACTGTGACATTAGCTTAAAACACTCCGACGCCTGTACAAATTTTCCTAAATTCACCGATACTGATGCACGAGTACAACCCTCACCTCGAACATCATTCTTATGTTTAACCGTTCTTCGGCTTCCATTTTCAGCCACAGTTTCAAGCCGATGAATTGTCTATAGCATTTCGACGAAACAAATGCAAACGCATCTTATATCGTATTCTTCACGTTGTACCGAGCATATATGTCAGACGTTTGCGAAAATGGAAAAGTGTACAGAACTTAAACAACACTTTGTGGCGCAGTGCCATCGCACGCAGGCGCCGGAAAGTGCACATTCTCCAAGAAATATTTTAGTCCCTCATGTGCACCCCTGCAGGTACAACGTTGCTATGTAACGAGCAAATTAAAGAACTGAAGACCCAAACAAAACATTCTGTATCAGTCCGACCCATGAGAAAACATCTGTACGTTATTACTGTTGCCTGGTTGTTTGTACAAGAGGACGCATCTGTTGTTTGAGCAAGCAGCTGAGATGTCAAATGAGCAATGGTGAATTTAAGGTTGTGGCACTTTCTTCGCCACCCCTTTTTCAAATGTATGCCCCAGGCCCATAACCAGGGGTGGCGGGGGGGCCAAAATTTTTTTCCCCCCCTGGAAAAATGTGTTGGATCTAGTTTGAAAATATTTAACATACTGTAGTTCAAAAAATTTGGGCCCCTCTCAGAAAACTCTTCGCCTCTCCTGGTGTCCCAAGCTGGTTACGGGCCTGGTGTGCCTCCCCCTATTCGTAAAATGTCGATCATATTTGGTGCTTATTGCTACACGTAAGGTTTCTTACCAATATATATTGCTTGTTGTGTGGCGCAAACAGAAGGCTTTGTTAAGTCAGATTCAGAACCTAACAATCTGAAGTGTGAAGGCTAACAATGTTGTTGATGATGGGAAAAAATATCTATCATGCTTTGAAGTAGCTTTTTTTGATGAACAGCACTTCTACATCTAAATTATTATCACTCATACGTACGAGCAGTTTCAAATAGTAAGATATACAATATGCATGTTATACGAACTGTGTAAGTTACATATTTGCTGTGATTTTTCAAGTAGCCTGAGTGCCTACTTGTGTTAAGAAGGCCTCCCTCAAATATTTGCCTTGGGCCTTCAAATTCCTTGATCCACCACTGCGAATGAGTCAAGTTGATACTGGCAAGATCCAGGTTTTTATCTGTTGCAAGTTAACAACAGCAGAACGTTTGGTGCAATCAGGTCGTGCTGGACAACGCATTACAAAATACTCACATCCAGAACTTCACACATCATTTGAGTTTTTCGTCGCACGTTGTTGAAGGTTCACAAAACCTTGACGACTTTTCAAGTTGCCAGTTTGTATGGTCTAAACAAGCATCATTCTTCCCCAGGATTTGGCCAGTAAACACGCGTTCAGCACATATTGCATTACTTGGTTGCAACGCCACGTGTAACAAAACGACTTTGTGCCTTGTGCTTTTTGAGTGGTACGTTACTTACTTGCATCTGAGCTGAAACCCTTTGGTATTTGGCATAGTGGCTGTCTAACCTGTGAGATGGCTTGAGAATACATAGCAACTGCGGTTTATCGCGCGTAACTACGTAAACAATGTTTCATCAGCTTTTGCGCATTTCCAGTGCTACAGGATGCTTGTAGTGCTGAAGTACGTCCGTCAATGCCTGCAAAAGAACTTCTTTCTTAACAATATTGCAGTGAATCTGACCTAGATAGCCGAAAAACCTGTATGAAAGCAGGAAAAACCTGTCAAACGTCTCTTATGAGAGAACATCGTCACACAAAAGATAGAATTCAGTCGCGATATCCAAACAACTATTCACGAGGTGGAACCACGACATAGAACTTAAACAAAAGACGCAGACTACCTCATCTTTTGTTAACCAGCAGAACAAAAGCTCACGTCGGCTCTAACGGCGTGGCCTTCGTAGTATTGCTTTTTCCGTGCTTTACTAAATGTGCTTCGAAAGTGCTTATAATGTCCTCCAACGAAGATTAACTCGACCGCAACAGCATGTTGCACAGTTTCGATTCTGAACTTACAAAAAGCATCGTTCTGAAAACTTAAAAATGATAACATTTTCATTTATAATTTTCCCATTAAAGTCCAAAGAAACGAAACCTTTCACCGCTTTTTCGATCAAACCACTGACTTCAAGTGTGTGGAGAAAAAAACTTGCAACCCTTCTGTAGCTTTAAAGCCGAAAGAACCTTCTAGCAAGAGCAACCAGAGCCATGAACTGCGCTTGAGCTTTAAGAAAGTTTTCTTTGCATTCAATAAACTACAGAGCGATGTGCTCTCGCGATAAAACTACTTTTCAATTCTGATCTCCAACGAATGACGACTCCTCCTCCCGCCGTGTTGACGTTATGTTTTTAAAAACAGGGTGTGGTCGGACTTGTGCATTGAGGTCTTCGGTTTATCAGCAACGAAAGAGAAAGTCGTCTAAGGGCGTGGAACGGACGCGCATGACAAGTTCCGGACGTTGTCACTTCAAACCCGAAGTTATTTCTTTTGGATTTAAGTGATCGCGGCCACAACGCATTGGTGCTGTTCGTCGTTTTGAAAAAAAGGAAATAAAGTTCATAAACAGCCAGAGGAGACGATAAATAAACAAAGGGTATATGAGGTGTCGTTGTTCTGCTTGGGCTAAACCTTACGAATGTTGAACAATCACACTTGGCAAATGAACTTAAGTCAAGCCGTGCACACTTTTCAATAGATTTTTTGTTAAATTTTTTTCAACTTCGTATACAACGGAATACGTAGTATTTTGATCAGAATGCTAAAAGTTGCACACACAATAGAAAAAGATCTACAGATTGAAGAGGTGCTGGTTTGATAATATGACTTTTTCTCTTGAAAATGTTGGTAGCTGTTCAAGAAAGAAGTATTTGTCTTTGGATATCTCGCTCTTTCTCGAGGATAAACCACAGAAGGTTTTTCCATGTCTCAGGCCTGTTTTACAAGTGTTTCAACCAATGATGTACTGTGCTATAGCCTCGAATAGCGGCGGTTGGATAGTTCAGTGGCAGAGCTTGCTATAGATCTTTGTTAGCAGACTGGACTCTGTACCAGACTGGGACAAAACCGAAGACTTAACAAATGGAGCTTGCTTTTTTGCAGTCTCGTGCTCAGCATTGTTGAGGGATGCAAGGATACCATCATGCGCAGTATTGCCAGTAACTTGCTCCCACTGCAGGAGTCATCACATTGTGGCTGTGTGGCAAGGGCTAAATGCAAGAGCAGCATTTAGTGGCAAGCGGAGGTGGGCCTCCGCAGGCCACTCGTGACGCCCTAACAGGGGATGAAAATGTTATGTAAGGAAATTTTTAAAGGGATGAAAATGATACAGGGTGCAATTTGATATTGCTTTGAGCATAGATAAAAAAGACAACATGAAAAAAACGCATGGATCAAAAGATCAATGGGCGACTATAGGTAAGAGCAAGACCACACTCTTAAACGCGGTATGAGCTGAGTGGCTGTCCATTATTGTCCCCGAAGGATTGCTGCTGGTGCCAATCCTTTCTTATATTCTCATGACGTTTTAAAAAGTACATTCTTAGAAAAATCGTGGTTTACGTTTTCACGAGACTGCTCGGTGTTTTCTATGCGGTAATGTATCTTTTCTTACAGCATCGTTCAGACCGCTTAGACCAGGGTTTCTCAAACTGGGCCCTCGGTCCCCCTTGGGGGTCACGGAGCGGTTCTCTGGGGTCCCCGAGCAGAGGCCTTCACTAGGTAGCTTTGCCGTGATATTGCATAACCCAAGTGTCACGATATATAAGCATTCGCCAGTTAAACTTAGAAGAGGGCCACGGCTCATGGAAGTTTGAGAACCACTGGCTTAGACAATATGAGGCTGACTTCGAGACTACCAGGAAAGACGTTTCTTCAAGCAATTCTCCATAAGATTCTCACCGTTGTCCCAGCAGAGGATGGATCCACATTCATCATAACAAGCGACTTTACCGCTATCAGTTCAAGAACCTTGTGGTTTTTTCTTACCCAGGAACCCTGACGACGGTAAATGTTTTCAGGTAGAAAATATCCTGGACGAAAATCTTTTCGGACTATTTTCAAAACCTTGCAAAAACAGAGAATTTCGCCATACATTTAACGTTTGAAAACTTCAGATACAAAACATTCCTTTCGCTCTTCCTCGTCATTGCCGCGTTGTTCATACCGATGCTATTTCATCCGCCAAAAAACTGACTTTTTTCGCTGATGTGCTCTCAGTCACTTTGAACTAAGTATTTGAGTCATAGAAATGTAATTTTAGGGGTATGCAGGTTTTCGAGAGATATCAATTGTTTATTTTGCATACAACAAAAAGTATTCTGTTTCTAGGGGTCTTCTCCTGTGGTTTTGTGGCTGTTAGTCTTTATAAATTCGAACTAACTCTCAGTAACCGTATCGTAAATCTTTATTTGCCTGTTGCTACGAAGTATTACGCTTTCTGAGGTGGTTGTGCATCTAGCTACGATTATCGCCATAGAATTTATTCAGTGCGGCTTGCACAGTTTGGCCTACACGCTTTTGTAAAGCGCGTGATAGTAGGTAATACTCTTCAACGCAATTCGTTCAATAATAAAACAAACGCTGGCCCCATGCCCTGTCACGAGATTCATACGCCAGAGAAGGTGTGTTCAGTAATGCGAAACATAAAAATCAAAGTATTTTCTAACACTTAAAGTATTTCAAATCCGTAATTGAATGCAAGTATTGGAGGCAACTCAGGCAGAAATGGTTTCAATCAGGAATTGTTCAGGAAGTAAAAAAATGTCAGTGGATTTACTGGCAGAGAGCGTACAAAAAAGAGAGCGTGCAAAAGAAAAAAAAGAGCGTACAAAAAAGAGAGCGTGCAAAAGAAAAAAGAGAGCGCAAAAAATACTAAAGCAGTTCCACTCCAGCGTTCATCAGAAAAACCATTGACAGATGAAAACACAGTGAAAGCAGTGATTTTCAGTTTTTTACTGGTGATCAAGTTCCGCAGTTGGTCTGCTCACATTCGCTTAGAAAAGCATGGGTGCACAACACACGGCACACAACACAGGGTGGACAACACAGGACACACGTTCCATATGCGGCAGGCTGTAGGTTCGAAAACGCAATGCGAGCGATAGGTTCAGATGAAAGAATTTTTTTCTCTTTGGCGTAAATCGCAATAAATCTCTTATATGTCGTAATGACTTACATCGTCAAGTTTATTTGCACGCAGCTAACTGCTGTCTGAAACTAGCAAAAACGTAAGCAAGTAGCCCACTGCAGTGTTGTCGTCTCTAATACCACAGGATGTGTGTGTGTTTCAACACTACTCTTCGAAGTGAGCCCATAAGTAATGCACCTTTGATTTTGCTTGTTGCTACAACAGACCTCAAACTTGTTCCTTTTTTCTGAAGGTGAAGCAAAGTAAAACTTCGCAATTTAGATTTTATAACAATGCAAACACTGATCTTGGAATTTGAAAATGTGAGTATTTAGGTGTGTCATTCCCAAACGAATACAAATGGCAATAAAATAACTGTTCAGCAGTGCTGGGTTATTCCAGCATATTGCTTGAAAAATTTGGTGTAAGTACTCCAGCGTAGTTAATGATAATTTTTTCGCGAAGCTTTCGGAGAACGGTAATTGTTAAAAGTCAGTCAACAAATTGCAAACAAGCAACAGCTCAGCAATAAATCCCATTTTCCTCTAGGTCACTCAAGTTTGCTTCTGATTTCTTTCAAAAGTCGCTGCAGTTGGTCTGCTTGACTTGTCAGCATCTTCGAGAACATAAAATTTGATTGTAAATTGCAGCACCATACTCGTAATCAATGGGCACAAAAGTAAGCATCGCCTCCCAGCAACGTTTTGAAAACACAAACAATTTTTTGAAAAACAACAGTTAAATTTGCTCGCGAGGAAAGCTCTGCGCGCACAAGATATGCAGCTTGGTTATTTCTGTTTTTTGGCTTGTTATCTTCTTTTTCCAAAAAGTTGGCCACTGCTATCGATAAAATGCTTCGTTGGTAAGCATATTATCCAACAGACGTCATCATCGACTGTAAACCGGTAGTGAGAGAATTTAGCATTCACCCAATTTCCGGTTACATCCAATTAATCTCATCCCCTGGTTTCAACAAGCAAAGATAGAAGCATTCAAGTCAAGTTTTGAGTTTGACAGCACAGGCATATGTTCGCTTACAACAAAAGCTGCAAAGGCAGGACAGAGACCAGCCGTCTTTTGCAGCAAAATCAACCGAAATGGTTCTCGCCTTATGAAGGCGCGGGAACGGCGTTCCTACACCAAATAAAAAGAACGAAACCACGTGGCTTAAAAAAAACTGCATCAAATAGTTCGAAAAAGGTGAGCATTCGCCCACAAGAATTTCCACACTGGATCTCCCTGTTTCACTGCAGACTTTTGGGTTTTGACTAACAGCGCGAATCTGCGTGTCGCTAGCACATCTGTGAGATCGCAGGCACGTTTTAATGTAATCTAGTACTAGTAGAAAAAGGTGCGGGGACACCGTTCCCACGCGATCCCACACCACGAAATCCCTGAGCATAAGCTTTCAATCGGTCTTTACATGAGGCATAAGCCTTTTTTTCGTTNCAACGATCAACCCTTTGGAAACAGAGTTTTCTGGGCTAGTTACAAAATGGCTCCAACGATATATTTGTAAAGCCAGACGTGTACATTGTTGACTCGTTTTCACTTAGCTATCGCAATACACACATGTATAACCGCGCGAGAGGCAATACGGTAAAAAGACTGCCAAAAATGTGGAATTTTTGCCCAATTTTCTTTTTCTCAATTATCACATCAGTTTTGCCCAAATTTGCTCATTATTTTCCCGTTTTTTTTCTGTCCTAACAATTACACAGCTGGTTCGCAAGTGTCATCCTCACATCTTTGTGACGTTTCGAAAATTTTAACTAGACTTGAAACTTTGTAGCAGTTCTTTTTTTGCGAACACGCAAATAAAATTGTAATTAATCTATGCAGAAACACCTGCTTCTGTAAAGTCTGCTCCTGACTTGTCTGAACCAGCCTATCCTCGCAAGCCTTGAGCCGGTTGCGGATATCCTCCATTTTAGGATCGCGCGCAACTTCCTGCCCTTCCTCCTCCGACGATGAGGCTTCGGAAAGAGCTGTCGTCACTGTGTCCTTCTTGATCAAATCCTCTGAAACGCATGGCAAAGAAAGTCCGAATTTAGTGAACGCACAACAGAAAAAGTGCAACGAGAAACGTCATGCATGGATCTTATACTGGCGGTTTTCACAAAAAGTTCTGATTGAAGAAAAAAAGGCTACCCACTATTTATCAAGTCAAGCTGCCAGTTATTCTTTAGAAGCTGAAACGCAACTTCAAGCATTAATTTTCAGGATGTTTCACAATTTCTTGTAAGTAATGACACGGTCTGCTTCAGATACGGCCGGATACGTCACATTTTGCAGGCCGGCGCCAACAGACCTATTTGTTTTTTTTCAAAATACAAGTAAACTCGATCACGAACCTTCAGTTCATGACTAACAGTAATTTTAATGACACTAGTAATTTACTGGACGGTTTTCAAGCTTTATCATGTTTTTTTTTAATCTTAAGTAGGCCGTGGTAATGAAGTAAAAACCAGTTCAAAAATACTCATCCGTTATGTTTCAGCAGCAGTATACAGGCTAATCCGCGTGTGCACTGTTTCTTCACCTTATGCTGCAGTGACTGGTTGCTTTCGTTTTTGCCGAAACGGTTTTACTTCACTGAAACACTGACGCTAAGCACAAATGCTGCACATAAAATTTAATTGTTGCTTACACAAAGTAAGNCTG
>JGI24021J15306_10004703_pt1 | contig 15972 bp, 11 predicted proteins | sample Ectturendosymbi1_FD_15306 | JGI IMG/M metagenome (IMG submission 15306) | reverse complement strand
TCAAAGGCAGATGTCCTTGAGTAACGCGCTGTACTTCGCGTTCGCCGGCCTGCTTTGGCAAAGTCCCGAAAGTGTCCCCCGAGCTCCATCAGCAAGAATCGCCGCAGCCGTGTGGTATATGGTTGGTGTCATTCTGGTTGCGTCCTATACTGCCAACATGGTGACCTTTGTCACACGAAAAACGTACGTTTGTATTCGATGTTTGTGTTATGCATTGGCTTATGTAATGTTGCAATACGAACACTTGAAATCTTCTTCAGTGAAGATGCATTTTTTTCTTGTAACCTGAGATGCGTTGCGTCTTAAAAAATAATGTGCATCTGGAGAATGAAGGAGAGAAGTGAAATAAAAGATAAAACATGTTTGATTTTATTTGACTCGAGATTGCAAATCAATGGCTAGAAATGGTACGACAGGTTTTGAGACTCGACTCTGACTGGACTCGTGACTCTACAAATATGGTAGTGGTTTATTCATGCATTTTTGTGACTCAAATCACGAAGTAACACGAATGCAGCAAGAGGAAAAACAACAACATCAAAGAGCAGAAATTAATTTTATGTTGTTGAAAATACAAAATATCAAAGTATTAAGGTTTAGCATATTTATGATTGTGTTCTGACATGTTTGAATCACAAAGGTTTGGTGAAAGACTATATGAGTCAAGCTCTCAGCCAACCCTGTTGCTTGCACAAATCAATTTTTAATTGGAGACTATTCACAAGTAGTAAAATAAAAGTAACAAAATGCATCAAATCAACGTCAGATAACATAATTAAACGAAGCAACAACAAAAAATAGTGGGAGAAAAGCATGCTTATGTACAGGAGGGTTGGGTGAGCAATTGTAGACGTAGAAGATATAAGGGAAAACGGGCATCAAAACAATATTATAAAAAAGTGACAAGCATATGAACGAAAATCAGCAAGAATTTTGGCAAGATAGCAAGGAGTTTTCATATTGTTTTTTAAATGAATAAGGAGATAGAGATTGCAAATTTTCAGGAATATTAGACCAAATTTTGGGACCAATATTCTTTGAAGAAAGCTGACCCAGAGACGTTTTCATTCTTGGTGAATGAAATTTTTGCAAAGAAGCAAGCCTTGTTTACATTTGGGGACTGATGCAATCTCAGAAAAGTAGTTATCAAAGTGAATTAGGTAATTCACCATTATCAAAAGAATTTGGCAAGTAGTACTTCAAATAAGTCTGGTATGTTTAAAATTTTGTGCTTAGAATAGAGTGCAGTTGTTTTAGTTTTGTCATATTCAAGGATTCTTACACGGCTTTATTCTGCAATCTAATTAGAGGGAGTAAAGTAGTCTTATTGGCTCTTCCCCAGTTAAGTATTGGATAAGTTAGATAGGAATGGAAAAGGTCAAAGTAAACAGATTTGAGCACTGAAATGTTGGTATAGCTCAGTGGTTCTCAATCTTTCATGGTTTATGGCCCCCTTCCAAAGACTCTCGACACTTGTGGCCCCCTGGTCATCAATAGGGTTTTGCAATATCACGACAGAGCTATATAGTAAAAGGCCTCTGCTCGTGGCCCCCAAGGGGAGGCGACGGCTCTGGTTGAGAAACCCTGGTATAGTTTATTAATTTAAACAGCATTCCACATGATTTGGAGAGTTGTGTCACCAACTTTTCAATATGATTAGGCCCATTGATGAATTTTGGACGCATGAATTAGAAATAGATTTCAATGAGTTAAAATCAACTGTAGAAAAACATGTATCTATGATGAACTTGATAGCAAGTTGAAATACAGTATGCGAAGATAAATTCTGATTTATCATTTTATCATTCATGGGTTTAAGTCAGTATTCTCAGCAGCAGGCTGGCCCCACATTACATTGGCTATGCTTATTTGAAGCATTGCCATTGCTGTTCTTATAAACCCTATAGTTGCTGCGTTAAATGCACACAGCTAGCAGCAAGATAAGCCACTTGTTTCCGGCTGTAGAAGGATCTGGAACTGTTAAGGCAATACTTTAATGCTTCGGAGTAGGTGCTAGAACAATTACAACGTAGAGCGTTTAAGTACTCCGGCACCACGCCGGAGCTTCAGAAGAACGCATAAAATACAATAATATTTGCCATCAACTGCTAAATGCAATTTTTTCTGTCACCCAGGGAATCGTCTTATTTGCTGGATGTACGCCAGCTGATATCTCAGACAGCAGTCCCTGTTGGCACTGTGGATGGAAGCGCGATCAGCACATTGCTAATGTCGTCTGATATCTGGGTTGCTGAGAAGCTGTATGAAGCTGTGCTGAGGAATCCAGGTTGATATTATTAGACCGCTCGGTGATGTATCAAAGTTAATCCGAAATTTGTCAAAAATTGTTATTTCTTTAGGGAAGTCATTGCATCCAAACCAAAGTGCGGCTCTTGCCAAAGTAGCCGAAGGCAATCTCGCTTTTCTTTGGGACGGGGCAACGCTGGATTATGCGGCCGTAAAGTCAGACTGCGTTATGAATTCCGTGTCGCTTGGCATCGCGGAAGTAAAATACGCCTTCGCTTTTCGGAAAAACTCGCCTTTTGCAGGTGCGTACCTTCTTGGATGTAACCAAAGTATATTTTTTACCGTGGAAATTGATTGACATAATGTTAAAGAAAGTGTGTTTTGTATCTGTTGATGTGAATGTAAAGTCAGGAATTATTTTATAGAAATATTTTCGCATGAAATTGAGAAGTTTCGAAATCAAGGCTTTCTGCAGCAGCTCAACTATACGTACTTCAGGAACAATGACGCATGTGTTGACCCAAGTAAGTAGATTGCTTTGGGACATTGTTTGCAATGTTTAAAATATCGTCAAGAAACGAAATGTATGTGGATAGTGGTATTGGCAGCGATAGTGTTGTAAGTATATGCCTTTGTGAAATACCTATGACAAAGTACAAAGTTTTTTGTAAAGACTCTACCAAAATTTTGATGCAATATGCCAAAAAACTCAATTTATATGTATGTGCCTAAAATGGTTGAAACGATCTGGAAGTTGTCACTCATGTACGAAGTGGCTGTTGAGAATGTGGTGAAGAAGCAGATCTGGTGCAGATTCAGTTGGAAGTGTTTTCCAACCGGAAGTACCAGAGTTGTAAACTGGCCTCATTTTGAAGCCCAAACCCGGCCCGAGCCCGACATTTATTTTTGAAGCCCGATTTAGACCAGAAAGCCAAATTTACCGAGTGAGTCAAGATATGCGCAACTGCGGGGTATCAAAAAACGTAGTGTGTGGGTATAGCAGCAGGTACACGTTTTTTTTTCATTCTCAGCAGAGTTCGACGCAGCTTCTCTGTGAAACTTGAGTGTGAATTTCTCGCTGTGCTCAGATCATTTTACCAATTCTGTTTTTCACGCTAATAATGGAGCCACATTTCTCAGTTACCGTAGATAACGTGAAGTTGAGTTAAAATTAAAACTGAGCTGGTAGAAGCTTTCATCCATCTTCGCAACGATGAGCGGTTGAAACGTCAATTATTGCAATTCCGCATAAAAAATCTGTTAGAAACGAAGTTTTCCTGTAGATCGCTGGAGGTTCGTGAAACCGAGTACAATTTCTGGACTTCGGCTTATGTTTGCTGTGTTTGATCGTCACAAAAACACACTGCAAATGAAAAAAATGCTGAAAACATACACGCAAACTGCAGGGTAAGAAAACAAGGTCTGCGTCTTTTTTCAGGGGTCTAAGCGAAACTTGCGAAATATTGGATTCTGTGAAAATGCTTAACAGCTTTCCATACGTTGGTGAAAGACTATCCAGGCATATTTCAATCGGCCTGGTCTGAGTAAAAAAAAATAAATAAATAAAAAACCTAATTAAGTCAAAACATGATGTTTCGCTTGCGATTGATTTTTATTAAAACTTATCCGCTAATAATAAATCTTAAGAGCTTTCCTTCGTTATCGGCGTATCACGAATACGTGACTTGTTTCTTTGCTGGTAGATTAAGCAAAATTAGCTGAAGGAGCACAGCTCAGCCGTTGCGAAACTTATAGCTTTCGTAGTTTTCCCTTTTTGCTAACCTTTTCTTCTTAACGCTGCAATTACTTGCTATGCTGTGATGAAAATTTATCTCCAGCATAAACATAATTAGAATGTACATAAATAAAAAATGTTGTATGATGAGTATGAAATCTTATTTTCTCAACCCGTAGAGAGAAGGTATACTTCAGACAGTAGTTCTTCACAGCAATTTGGGAGAAGTCCTCTGTAGACCATTACTGCAATAGTTCAGTTCAAAAACGCTAACAGATGATGCTTTTTGTATCAATTACAAAATTGTAGCTGCCAGTCCAAACATGAACGTAAAAATGTGGAATTCTAGATTGATATGGTTTTGTAGATTTAGAACATGGTTTTGTAGATAGTTTCTTCTTGTGCGTTGTTTATGTGAAAAAGTGTGTCTACGTAAACTAGATTTTCTGATTCAGAAATGCATTCCATGTTCTCTGCGTCTTACTGTGTCTCAGACTCGGAGCAAACTAGTGTGCCGAACCTTGACACTTATTTTTGCAGCAAAAGCTTTGCTTGGCGATTCGTACACATCTCTGACATACGCAAGTCTTTCCGGTGTATTTGACATGCTGCTGGTGGCTTGCGCGATTAGCTTCTTGTTTCTGCTGCTGGAATGGGTTGTGGCGTCATTCTGTGACGTCGACAGATCTGACCCGACTCGACCCTCCGAGTTTTCCCGAGCACTCGCTCATCGTTGGCGAAGACTGACCGAAGACGCGAAGGAAAACTGGCTTCCGTTTAAAAGATTCCGTCGGCACGTTGCCCGATACAGGTACACATGCGAAATTGCGCCGTAGCGTAGTTTGCGTAATGTTGTCAGCAAAACCGGATGATTTAAGTTAAGCAGTGCTGCTTTGGAGTAGATAGGACACAAGGCAAACTTTTACAGTATATGGTTTTAATGCATTGTTAACACGCACACCGTCAATTGCAGATGAACTTTTTAGGTTTCTGAACTTATAATTCGCGTTCAGTGGAAAGAATCATTTTTGCGAGTTACTTACGATAAACAGCTTTCATTAAAATTTGATCCTCAAGTTTTTTTAGGGTTTTAACTGTTAGTTCAGCAACACACGAAAGAACAGCTGAGACGCAGCGTGGTTAGTTATGATAATACATGTAAACAGTTTGATGTATACCTTTACCTTTGGTGACGAGTTTGCAGTAAGTCACAGATTCTTCAGCAAGGTTCCCTCTGAGGCGCGCAAATGCACCGCACCACCACCAGACCATTTACGCAGTGAAAGTGAAATCTCATTCTCGCGCACTTGCAACATCCCAAATTTAAAAGTAAAAGATCATTAACATTTTTGGGGCAGAAGTAGAACGCTTCTGAGCATATCACATAGCCCTTTTAGAAGCTATTTGAATAGATCTGTACTTTGTTCGTATTTTGATAATATTTGATACTTATAGTATTTGATAATATTTGATACTGCGGATTCTACTGAATAAGGACTGAGGATGCGTAATTTTACGTGAAATCGATTTCCTATTAAAAATTTGCCAATCGACTCCTTCCTTACACCCATCGTGAGAGTACATACTTGAATATTTGATACTTATTCTTATAATTCACAAAGTTTGTAATTCATTAGAGCTCTGCTAATTCAGCCTGACAATATTCATGCTCACATACAAAACAAGCATTTGCTTGTGTAAAATTTTCCTAGAGGGAGCACTGTTCTTCAGTCAATTTTACTGAACAGCATGATTATCAATTGCATGTATACATATTAGATTTTTAAAATAATGTCTTTAAGTTGATAAATCGGCGTACTTTAAAAATCAAATAAATGTATTTTTGCCTTCAGTCAAATTTTTTTATTTTTGTTAAATGCAAAATTCGTGCTCAAACATTGTGATTTCATAAACCCACTATATAGATTTATTTACAACTAAATTTTGATGGCAGCAATTGCTGTGCTGACAAATCGCTTTCAGTAGTTGATCGAACGAGTAACAGACAAGGCTTGATATAAAAAGAAAAAAACATGCTTGAATTAGCATTATGTTTAATTGTGTTTTTATGTAAAAGCCTGTGCATGAAGACTAACTATTCAAATTTTCCGCAACTTAAGTTCAAAACGGTCGAAAATTTCATGGCTTACAATGCCAAAATTCGTCGTAGACCGCAATCTTCTAGCTAATAATGCTAAGCGCATTGCAAGCTAACTAGGACCAAGAATGTTGACTGTCTCCAAAGCGCACTGTCGTTGTGTGCTCAGCTGGTGAGCAACGATTTTTGAAGTGGTTTGAGAAATTCTGTTGCGCAAAGGGACACACAATGAAGCAGAAGTAAAAAAGCGAATATAGAAAAGTAGTGTTTAGTCTTGTGTATATTAATGATACCTACCATCGCAATTAGTCCACGTGATAATACCTGGCCGTGGGATGTTTGAATAAAGTCCGGACGGTAAAGTGCAATCCCAGCACCGGTTATTGGAGGAGGTGATTATACACAGACCCCCAATAAGACTTTAAAATGCGTTTTTTTGGCCTAGACCAGGGGTGTGCAAACTACGGCCCGCGGGCCGCATGCGTCCCGCCGGCACTTGCAGAAACTCCTACGCATGTAGAATTTTACGAAACATTTACTATTTTCATAAAAACTTGGAATTCTATGAAAATAGTTTATGTTTGAGTTCTACCTACAATATAACTGTATAAATAGCATTGAATGTACCGAATGTGAAACACAAAATTGTTTGTAATATGAATATGTGGTTATTTACACACTGTATAAATTTTCCTACTTTGTAATGAGAGTGTGCGGCCCTCAGCTGCAACATTTTTAAAAAATGTGGCCCTCCGCGCAAAAAGTTTGCCCGCCCCTGACCTAGACCCATTGGTGTTTATCTGCATATAATTGCAATGCTGAACAAGATGTTAGGTCTGTTGCCTCGCACGAATTTTAAATGTCGAATTCAGGTTTTCAAGGCATGCGCAGAAATTGCCTGTGTGCATAAGCATCCACAAAATGTAGAGCACGTAGTTGTGAGAATCAATATTTATGTTTCTGTGTTATAACATACGCCAATGATTGATTTTGCAGAAAAAGGTATTTCAATGATCCGTGTGGTGCCACTGCAGTAAACTATTTTGCAGTTAAGAATCCCTTCGATACTGGCACATGTGCAAATATACAGTAGTTTGTGTTTTCAGCAGAAATTTTCAACACAGTGTCAGGCGTCGAATTTCTGCTGGCTCTTGCGCCAGTTGTTTCGTTTTGCTTTAATGCACCTCAAAAAACACCGTTGCCCTATTAAAAACTTTCTAAAGCTGATGAAGTCCAAATAGGTACGGTAGTGGGGTGTTTAAGAAATGTTTGTTGAAACTCCTTTACACACGTTTTCGACTTCAGGGAAACTTGAGCTGATAACCTAGCTAGTTATGAATATGAGCACCGCAAAACACAACGATCAGACCAGGTTTATCTTTAAACGACTTTGCATGCTTCTCTTCGTTGCTTTTAGTAACCAAAGTGTCACCAAAGTTATAATTTCTGCCAGTGGTGTAGGAGGCGGGGGTGCAAGCGCACCACCAAAAGTTTTGATTTGTCGAAAATCTGGACAAAATCCCTGGAAATCCTGGAAAAAATGGTGCCCAACGTTTGGAGAAAAACACATGAAGTCCCCTTTTTTTGAAGGTCACACCAAAAAAGGTCTTTATAACCTTTGTGGGAGAAAATTTGTTGGCAAAAGTCGCACAAAAACTTTTCGGGCAAGTTTGGGCAAAAATCCATCGCACCCCCAAAAATTTGCTTGTTCCTACACCTATGACTCCTGAAAGTAAGCGCAGATACCCCCTTTAAACCACATAATCACTTCAAGGCTGTTTTCCGCAAAACTCTTCTGCCAGCCAGATACGCGAAAACACTAACGCAAACACTTAAACCCTTTAGCGGAAATTGCAAATTCATGATTGAAAAAGCTTTGTGTTAATTTAGGAAAACCACGTTTTTATTTGACTTTGGCGTGGTGACCACTTAGCCATTTTAAGAGACCGCAACTATTTCATCTAAATACTGAGATGGGCGTAAAGCGAGGTTTTAGTGTATTTTGAGACGCCGTTGCAAAAATTTGAGAGACCGTTTCGGTCTCTTTCAAGACAGACTGAACTCTGCAGCGGTGAAAGGCAGTTAGTCTAGGTATGGGAAGTCGACTGGCATGTGGGAAAGATTTTTTCACCCTGGCAGTCCCTGCAGTTGAGTCTATGGTTCCATTGTATTGGCCATGCCTTTTAGTTGGATTCACCAAGACAGTGTTTCTCAACCTGTGGACCACAGCGACATTTTCGAGTGGGCCACGAAATTAGGACAAAAATTTGTCAGAATACAGTTATTCGGACACCTAATCACCACATCGTGGGAGCACACTGATTTCATTCAGCGGCAAGATTATGACTGAATTACAAACAGAAACAAAATTCGCTACTTCAGAATATTGTGTGTTATTCACACGTATAAAAGCACAGCCTATGCTAACAAGGTATTGGGCCACGCAATTTTTACCAGAAGTTGTCTGGGTCACGTAAGTAAAAAGGTTGAGAAACACTGCACTGCAAGGCATACGAAGTGTCGTCGTTTGTTGACTGGGCAATTCAATGACTCTAACCCTCGCCTGAGAAGTTTTGAATCACATCACGATCAAGTGCGTTGATCCTGGCTGTACCCTAGTGTTTTGTTAAAACAAGGTGGAATTTTGTTGCAGTCGCTCAAGGCGAAGCAGAAGAATCACCTTTCCAACGCAAGACAAGTCGGGGAAGGCTCCAATTGAGCCGGAACAATGGAAAAGATACTCAATGACACCAGCGGCAAAAAATCTCCGCCCTGGTGATTCCATATCTGATCCAACTTTAGCAGTTTTGACAAATGAATAAAAGCTCGCTTACCAATATTACTGATTAAAGAAATTATGTGAAAGCGCTTATCTATCCTACTTGATAGTATCAAGAAGCATCATATGATGCTCTATTAATAAGGGTTTCAGCAAACAAATATGCCTGAGTAGAGCAAAATTGGAACTGTTTAACGTTAAACTTTTCAATTTTTAATGTGCTTTTTTCCTTACTGTATTTCCACTAAGTTATTTTGAAGTCTCTAGCTAGAGGCTTGCACCTTCTGATGAACATGTGATGCAAAAAAAAATTTTCTCTAACTTCCTATAATGTCATACTTGTTGATTGTGTTCATTATTGTGAAACGTCTTGTTCACTAAGAAAGTGAACGTTTCAAAAACCTTTCTCTCTTTGTTGAAAAATTCTTTTTGTTGTGTGTACGCTCAACTTTCATCCATGTTAGTATAACGCTTTTCTCTGAACTTGTTTTCTATTTCTTTGTTTTCATTCGCTAGAACTCGGCCGCGAATATCCAACAATTTCAACAACCCATCTTCAAAAATCTTTTGCACCAGCGACTAACCTCGTAAAAGTCGTCAAATATTAAACCAGTGTTTTTCAACCTTCTTGCTGCAGCGGAACCTTCCGCAAACGTTTGCGTTGTTCATGGAACCCTATGCAATGATACAAGTGTCTACGGTACATTGCCACAACCGCATGAAACTGTGGTTGCGAATTTCGTCTCAAGCAAATTCGGTCTGTTTCGGCGGAACTCCGGTTGAAAAACACTGTATTAGACACTTCAAAAATAGAACCGATTTATCACAGCAACTAAAGCAACCACGTACCACAGAGAAGCGCTAAATGATTTTTAGGAAAAGCAAATAGTTGTCACGACATTGCGCAACACATGTCAGTCTCACCAATCCCGTCGCCACGGGGGGTTGGGGCCTTAGTCCCACAAACAGAGCTCCAAGCCTCTCAAATGGAATTATGAATCACTCTAAATCGGTGGAGTTTTATCAAATTTCAGAATGTCAAGCCCCCTATTTAAAACTTTCTGGCGACGGTTCTGAATCTCACCTAAATAATCAAAAACAAAATATTAAGATCTCAGGCTATCAGTTGGTTTTGGTGGACGATAGAATAAATACTGCCATGTCATGTAAACTGACAGTGCAACAGATCACTTTCTCAGATGTGTTAATTGCTGCAATTCTACTTTAAGCAACTGATTAGTTTAAAGGCTCTCCTGCGTAATATATTTGAAACGAGAACGTCTTTCAGAATGATGTGGCAAGCAACACAAGATACAAATTTAAGGTGATCGGTTTAATCACAAGAATGCTTGATCGAGCCACCGCGCACTCGCGGCCGAACTGTTGGATACGCAGAAAGCTAACTGAAAAAGGGGCGTTTGATGCAATCTAGAATCGGTTGAAAACCGATTTCGCCACTACCGTACTACCCGCAAAACAATAAACGTTTCAAACACGCCACAACCGATTAGACTGCTCTCTCCACTAACAACTTCCATAGCGTTTATGCTATGTAGGTGCTGGAGTCATACCGTGATGTAGCGCCTTCAAGAGTAGGGATTGCTTGTCCCTACGGTGCAAATTATGTATTCAGTACATGATTATGAAAGCACAGTCTTGCCGTAACACAGACCTCAAATTACAGTATATGAGCACACGACCACCAACAACAGATGACCTCGGCTAATGATCTTTACTGCTACTTACAAACTTGATGAACAGATTAAGTTCGCTTGAGAATGGTTGTAGAGCCTTGCGGTGAGAGTTGGCAACTGCCGATTCCCTGCAAAGGGTTAAGGCTAATGAAACCAGTCCCATCGCCACGGGGGGCTATCGTGAACTTATCCCCCCAAATTGAAATACGAAACACTATCAACCAGTGGAATTTTTGTCGAATTTAAATGTAAAGCCCCCGTATTGACGACTTTCTGGCGACAGTTATGAATGAATCAACCACATTTTTTTGGAAAAAACAATGCAGATGTCTAACACAAGATTACTGTTTTATTGGCTTGTCAGTAGCCCTTAATTGCAAGCCGTACGAAATGGTGTTAAAAATAAATATAAGCCGCACTTGAACATAGGTTACCTAAACTTCTGAGATACAGTACTTTCGCTTGCTAGCAGTACTACATTTTGGCCAGGTTGTCATAAGCAAAAAAGACCGGTCAGATCAACCATTGAAAAGGTCAGATACATGATAAATCTACGACACCTTTAAAACACCCAAACGCGCTTTCAAAAGGCAATATATACATACAGAATTTGCCTAATTCGTCACCTCAAGCGGGTTAGAAAAAAGTGACGAATTATGCGAATAGGTGAAAACCCTATCATGGCAGCTCGTATACATCGTGCTTTTATTTGCAGTAAAATGTAACTTTATGACGTTATGGTGTTTCCTAAATTAGACATTAATTCCTCTACTCTATCTAGACTCCTCCATTTAATCTAGCACCTTTCAAATCTGTAATAAACTTTAAGTTTTTTTCATCAATGAATTTCTAAACTTCATGTGTGTTTGGTTATCGTTCCAAATTGAAGAAGCTCTATTCACTGCGTTGAGAATAACATACAGTATACGTTACGCATAACAAACTTCTCCATTTTAATGACTATACTTCGCTCTATTGCAGATTCAACGTGGGTTAGCCTATCGCGCTTCGTTAAGTATTGTTAATAGAAACACAGTTTTTTTTTAAGGAAAATGTTAGGTGCCAGGTATGGACCTGTAGGAACCCGATTTCTCTGATTCTAGGGGCCCGATTTTCTCTTATTCTAAGAACCCGATGATAATTTTCTCTGATTCTAGGGACCCGATTTTAAATTCGGTTAAAACACCTTAAAAAAAACTGAGAAGCATATAGCTTATATTAAAACTGCAACGTAAAAATTTGATGTTATGATGTTGCAAAAAGGAAACAATCTGATGTTGACGAGATTGACCACAGTAGCAACACTGGTTCGAGCCTTTTTTATAACAGTAGTAGTAAGTTTATTGGCGATAAGTGAGGTATTGCATGTATATATTCAAAGCAAACAATCTGCCAGAACGCCTAAAAAACAAAATGGTTATCATATCAGGTCTCCTTAGAAAAGCTAACATTAAAACACATTTCGTTCAGTTAATGAAAAAAACGCCATACGAAAAAGATACCTAGCAACGCAGTTAAAGAAGGGACTGTTTGAAGGATAATCCACACAGTTGCGTGGGGGTTGCTGGGACGCAACTGGTTTCTCTCGTTGGGGTGCACCAGTTCCGCAAGGAACTGCGCTGGACGAAGAAAGTGCAAACCCACCAGCCAAAATGAAACTCTGTCCGGGTTGCCATTATCCTTTCGCATCCATGCAAACATAAGCTCAAAAACAGTTTGTCTACGGCAGGGGCGGGCAACCTTCTTCGGTTTGCGTGCCGAAATCGGCTAAATCAATGACTAAATTCTTCCGCGTGCCAACCAAAATTTGTGACAACATAGTACTTGACATCCTTGAAGATGTATGTGAAGAGCCTTGGAGAAATGATACAAATTCACCCAAACAGTGAAAACACAATATAACCAAATTTAAATTTATTCACCTTGAAAACAACGCTCAAACAAAAACAATGCATTGCCTCTTTCAAAACAAAACATGCACAATAAACTTTTTCAACAATACTTAAGTTACTTTGCAAAGAAAATATCCGTCCGACAAAAAGCTTAGATTACTTTTCTTGTGCTATATTAGTGAGACTTCTGTCGCTGCATTACCGTTGACAGAGATTTTACATTGGGTTTATATTTTGTGACATTCAGAGATATACACGAACTACTAGTTTCATCGGTCAGGCTACTCCTATTACAAGACTTAATAAAGTTCATAACTGAGAACAAAGATTCACAAGCATTTGTAGATGAAAACACGGGGAGTAATGCTGTTGTGAAGTTTTTTTAAGCACGAAAAATTTTCAGGAATGGCATTCCAAGCCCGCAATAGTTTGTTTTCTGCACTTTTCTCTAGTATTCCCTTCTCTAATCGCTTTTCAATGTTTTCCAAGTCAACTCTAAGGTCAAAATAAACTTTTGTTTCCAAGTTGAGCTACTCTGAAATTCAATCAACTGCGTTTAAAATTCATCCATGTCTATCCAGGAAAGCTTTTGTAGGCTTAGTTCCTCCATTTTTATGCTGTCTGGAAGCCTCATGAATTTTGCTGTCTCTTCTAGTTATCTGAATTTTGAAAATCTTATGAAAAACAGCTCACCAACTGACTCGATAATGTTTAAAAATAGCTTCTGAAGGCTTTGAAGATCTGTTCTGTCATCGTTTGAAGATCATCAATATGCCTCTTGAGGTTTGCGAAGTATTTAAATCTTTCATCTCCAGTATCTTTCTTAAAGACTTCTAGTTTTTTTTAAAAGCCTTCATGTATCCAAACGTAACATAAAGTGCCTTACCACTACCCTGTAATTTAACATTCAGATATTCACAAAAATATGCAAAGAACATCAGTTTTGAAACCCACTTGATAAATTCATCAGCAACTTCAATGTGTTCAGTAATATAAAGATAACTTAATATTACAGTGTTTACATGCGCACATCAGGTGAGACAGTACACATATCGGATGAAGCAGAATGTGTTCAATCGGTTTCATATTCTCATATACGATCATTGTCAGGGTTATATACAGGGGTGTGTTTAAGGGAAGGCAAGCGAGGCACTTGCCTCGGTCCCCCCTTTTTAAGCCCCCTCAAGGTATTTCTGACCACATCATAATTCAGCACTCTGCCTTCAAAGGGGCCCCCAATAGCAACTGTAATATGTAAAGTACCTTGCCTTCAATGGGGCACAACAGCAACTGTAACGTAAAGTAGGCTACTTTGCTTTCGAAGGGGCCCCCAATAGCAGCTGCAATGTGTAAATACCTTGCTTTCAAATGGGGCCAAATTAACTGTAATGTATAAGCACTTTTCTTTCAAAGGGTTCCCCGACTTCACTGATTTCCAGTGCTTCATATTTCAATTTGGGGGTGTCAAAGCTCTCTTTCGGTGGCTAAGTGGTGAGGGGTCTGAATTTTGGACCCCTGTGGCAACGTGCCCCCCTATTGGGGAGTATGGAGTTCGACTGATATGGCTCTGTTTGTAGTCATATGGCATCAAAAGCACGTAAGGATTAAATTCAATAATGGATTGTTAACAAACGAAAATGAAGAAACGGACACCGAGTTTCATCAGATAATACTGCGATTTGTAAGTTATTAACTTTTTCATTTGAAGGGGGAGGATCACGTTTCCGAGGCCTTGCTCACGTGTCGGATGGAAATGCTTGCGTGCCAAGTTCGGAACGCGTGTCAGGGTTGCCCACCCCTGGTCTAGGGCAAGTTATAGCAGCAACAAAACTAGTTTGATGACCAGACGATCATCTAGATGTTTCCTTGGAGATGGTACTGTCACTGATGAGTCGAAGATGGTGGTTGCTCATCTTCATTGCCTTGAAACAACATGAAAGCAAAACAGCAGCAACACAACAACAACTAACAACATAAAATGATATTCACAAAACAGTTAGAAACAAAATAAAATGATATTCACAAAACAGTTACAAACAAAATGAAGTGATATTCATGACTTGATTAACATTGTATAATGATACAAAAGGTATGACTTTATCTTGTTAATTTTTTGTGCATTTATCATACATTTTACAGAAAAAATGGACAATATGTTAAACTGCATAGCCCAATACGTTAGACTTTCAAGAAACTGTGGAAACGAGATCTAAAATGCTGTGTCTTCTGCATACTATGAGATAAGGTAGGCTCGGCAACGTTTTCTGAATAGCATAGAAGACAATATCTGCGATGTAGGCTATTATCAATTCAATCTCAAATCTTAGGTCCATGATATACCTGAGCTGATTGACCTTTTACCAGGCTCGCTTGAAATCGAGTGCAAGAAATATTTACCATCATGGGTGGTTTTCCTGTTTAAGTGAGTGTGAACTGAAGTAACTGAGACAAAGTAATCATCAAAGGTTTGTTGGAGCTTGCCATTGTGTAAACAATGCATCAGTTAAGCAATTTCAAGGTGATAAATACAATTTATTTTAAACAGATTTGACTGGTGGTAAAGTAGAGTTTTATGTGATCTGTACGAGGCAACATTCATGGCTCGAATAAGTTTATTATGTAGTACATTTCAATGATTTAAAGCAGTTTTTTTCACTGATCCCCAGGCACCAGTTCCATATTGAAGGTGGCTATAAACAAAAGTAAACTGACTTTAACGCACAAAAATTCAGATAGTGCCTTGTCATGTAAAAAATTCCAAGGTTTTGTGCTAATTTATCCTCTTGGTTGGTTAGCTGTTGGTATCAAGACAATTAATCATCTAGAATTACTCTTAAATACTTTGCATAATTAGCCTACTTGTGAGATATTTGATTGTTGCCAATTTTAGCTGAAAATGATGTTACTGGTTTTGGGTCAGTAACATCATTTAATTAACACGAAGATTTTTTTATGGTTCACAGAGAGTTTGTTAGTTCTCATCCAGTTATCTATCTTCTGCAGTTCAGCATTTTCTAGTGTGTTCAATTGTTGTTGGTTGTTGCTTGAGATACTACTTAGAAGGTTGTGGTCTGCAAACATGGTTGTTCTAAATCTTGAAACTTTGGGTAAATCATTAATATATTACAGCAAATAATAGAGGTCCAAGCGTTGAACCTTGAGGCACTCTGCGGTGTATACTTTGATCATCTATTTACATCTTTTAACCACAGCATACTGCTGACCATCTTGTATGTAATCAGAACAAGGTGAAGTTAACCGCACTTGCCAGAGTAAAGCTAGCCGTCACTTCGCCCAGCCGTCACTTTTGCGATTTGGCGAAAAAACGCCAAAACAAAAACGTACAGACAAGCTAAAAAATAACTCAATAAAAACATATTATGGTAAAATCATATCACAAACAACTCAGACGAATTGTTTCAAACAACTGGTAAGCTAATCGTAAACCTTTAGGCAAGTTTTTTCGAATATCGCACACGCTTAAACAACAACGGTTTTCTCATAAACTAAAGGCGTCCGGAAAATTT
>JGI24021J15306_10004701_pt1 | contig 15974 bp, 6 predicted proteins | sample Ectturendosymbi1_FD_15306 | JGI IMG/M metagenome (IMG submission 15306) | reverse complement strand
ATAGAGATATGTGCAAGTTTGAATCATCGCAAAAAGACGAAAGCAGATGGCAGTCGACTGATTCCTCGAAAGTATACAGAAACACTAGTGCTTTTAAGTGTGACGTTTTCGTGTTTCAAACCTGCTTGGTGTTGTGAGATTTGCAAGTGTGGATCTGTTTCCGCGAAGTATTCATGAACAGGATTAACTAAGTAACTGCAGCTGTTGTGTGGTAGTAAAGTAGCTGTGATTTCATACTATTCAGGTTTTCATATTTTCCGTTTGTTTCATACAATGAATTTCATATATTGCCTCGTGCCAAATTTTAATGTTTCGATTTAATGCTGTGAAGAGAAGTTTTCAGGAACCGTAGCAACTGTAGGCTATCATTTATTGCACTGCATAATTCACTAATGTTAATGCAGTCCAGTGAAACACTGCTATTTTTATAAAATATTCTTGTTGAGGCTATAAATCTTTTGTCATTGTAAATGTGCGTTTGTACACTTTCCTTGGTAGTTGATCATATAGGCTGCAGGTTTTGCTTACTCAGTCTCATATTGCTATTTTTTCTTAGCATACTGTGTTCAGTGCAAATTTAACTGTCTAAACTGCAGTGGATTTGTGGTTTTCATAATGTGACTTGAGACTAAAAGCTGTAAACGTTTAAGTAAGTTGTAGTATTTTAAGTACAACACATTGCAGTGGAGATTGCCTAATGTGTAAGGCTAAGCTATATGCTATGTATTAAATTGCCTCCTTTCCCTCTCCTTACTTGAGACTTGCAGCAATGTAGTACTTTAGATCGTAGTCTGATATTTCACTCCTTTTCCAGGTTGATTGCGATTGTGGCTAACACAAATGCATACATCTATACTAGAAAAGAACAGATCTTAGCTATTAGGATGATCGTGTTGCGATCGGAAAGCCCGAGCGGCATCGTGTTGAAAGAAGTTTAGAACGTATATAAAAACTTGAAAATGAAGATGCTGAACAACGCCTTCCACACGTGGTGGCATGAACAGCAATTTTTGGGGATTTTATTGTAATTAGATAACATTTTTTCAACACAGTAAATGTTACCATTGTTCACATGTAGCTATGCAGAATATTGATTGTTAGTTAGGGCGTACGCAAGTGTACTTGCGTTGAGGTAAAAAAAATAAAATTGTTGTTGTTGTTGTTGTACTGCTTTGAACCCCAGTACTTGGTAATTAAGCATGCAGACACCTTGATTTGTTTGCAATGGTAGGTTTTAGTCTTAACATTAAGACTTGCTGTTTATACGTTATTTGGGAAAAACAGGTTCTAATTTGGGCAAAACTTTTTTGTATCCCCAAAAATATGCACTCCCGTACACCTATGTTTGACAAGAAAGAGATTTGATCAAATCAACGTGTAACTATTTCACTAATCAGGTTACTACAAAAAATCCATGCGAAATTTTGCAGCAACGTTCAATATTGTTTTTGTTCATATATGAACTGCATGAAAATAATTTACGCTGTCGTATCATAGAACTTTAATATGGTAGCAATGGTCCCGAATCAATGCAGGCAACTGGAAAACGATTCCTGGGCCTAAGATTTTCTTATTGCAGCACAGTTCTTGCACAGGTTCTATGTTTTTTTTAAAACCACCTCAATTGTTTTCAACAAAGAAGTCCTAGAATAATCCAAGTTTCCACTGATAAATTTATGGTTTGTATTGTGGTGTTGAAGTAAAATCATTTCTTGTAGTTCAACACGCTATGCTTGCATAATTCCATGTTCATTTTATGCTGAATGTTGGAAAGAAACCTTTATTGTAATAAATCGGGGGACGGTTCGATGAATTATTGATGTGTGTGCATGTTTGTTTGGCTCAGTATCAGCCACAGCTTCACCACTTTAGCAAAGCAGTATTCGTCCACCCATCTTAGCTAATGTTGAGTGAATCCACTTAATGACAATCAGTAAACTCCATAGCAGGAGGGACAATATTATAAGAGAACACCAAATATATATGCTTTTGTTTTCATTTCTGTGAAAAATATGTTAGTCGAAACTTCAAGTTATATGCTAAGTGACTGAAGTGCACTACTCTTCGATATGTTGCAAACAAATTGTGATAATCTGGGCGAAATTTCAAACTAATTCAAGCATTTGTAGTGAGCAAGGAGAGAAATATTTGTCTTTTCACCCAGTTCCTTGAATAATATTTGGATGGGAAGCAGGTTTTTACACAACACGAACAGAATAATTGAGTTTAACAACTCAATGCCAGAGATGTTGACAAAGACATCCTAAAGCAGGAGTTCCCAAACTTTTTATTCCTGCAACACTAAAAACTTTTGTTCTGACCACCTCGCACCCCCTACAAGTTAAAATAAAAAAATAGGTTTCAAACGTTTAGAAACGAATTATAAATTTTTAATATGTAAAGAAAATCAAAGATGTGGGGAAGAAGAGATGGCACAGATTAACATTTTAATATATTATACAATAAATAATCATTTGCTTGAAATATGTACAAAATATAACCAAATAACCTTGTGTTTTTCTTTATAATCCATTGCAGAAGTAAACAAAAAAGCCACAGGAGAGTAATGAATAGATCAATTCCTTGTCATTGAGGCGGACGCTTCTCAAAACCCTGGTTGGAATCACTGTCCTACAGAGATGCGTACATTAAATTGTGGTCAGTACATTTTTAAGGCGCAAAACTGTAAAATTACACCTGCATCAGTCGTTGAATTAATGCTGCATATGGTTTGTTTTTTGAAAAAAACACAAAGGAACTTACAAATTCTATTTTCGACACGTCACAGTAAATACGCTTCTATACGTCTAACCTCTGCAACACATTGCTATATAAGAAAATTGACGTTTTTTTGTTGGAGGATAGTTTTTTCTCAAAACTGTATCGTACCTGCACCAATTAATCAACCTGAAACCACAGTAGAAGTGAACGCTCTAGCTAGTGTAACCTTATTTTTGTCTGGATCTTTCTTCTTCAGGAATCGGACCGCCACATCAGCGCGTACATAGGGGGACTACGCTTACGTTGCATAGGTAGGTCAAAGTTCAAACTTGACTCTAAACATTTATACTTGCAAAACTTCAGACTGGAGCAAATGACCAGGAACCTGAGTAAGCTTAAGAACATATTCCCAGAGTTCTTCAATGCTTCTGCCGCCATCTTCGTCAATAGGAAAAATGAAAAGCTGAAAACCCTGCGCGGTACTATAAAACTGAGAGAAAGCTGTTGATATTCCATCATAAGCAAGTTCTCGAATAAAGCCGGCATTATGCTGTGGACAACAAATGCCGAGTAGTGAGTTTATTCATAGTTTACAGTAAAAAAAATCCGAAATGCTACCCTGCTTACAAAAATTCTCTCCACGAAAACCTTGAATACCTTTTTAAATGTCTTGACATTTAAGATTTCAAAACTTATTTTATGTATTTATAATGTTATAGAATCATCATTATTATCGTGAGTCAAGAACAAGTACTGGAGCATCAATTGTGTTTCGTGAAACGTCATCAAGTACTTGCAAAAACGTGTTTAATTTAACATCAGTCCAGACTCACCAGATATTAATTGCGACCTGTCACTTGTTCAGTATTGTATCGCAGACATTCTCCAAACTGAAAACTGATGTGGTTATTTTCTAACTTCCTACAAATGCAGGATTACAGGCGAACGTTTGTAGTTTATTTTCATTAGCTTTACGTAAGTGTATTACAGTTTATTTTCATTAGCTTTACGTAAGTGTAGTCTATTTTCATTAGCTTTACGTAAGCGCATTATTTACAAAAGTGCTTTCAAAAAAAGTAAAAACTGGAGCGCGCTCGCGCTTCGCACAACTGTTCGGTAACAATGGAAGAAAGATTGGTTCATGACAATGTCCGCCAAATTTTCGATCATTGATCGCTGCATGTAACCTGCCTGCTGCGTATTTCCAACACAAAACAGTTTGCCATGTCGGAGCATAGGCGTAGCAAGGGGGGGCAAAGGGCCATGCCCCCCCAAAATTTTTAACGTATCTAGTTATTTCGTGCTTTGAGAGGCGGTATCCAAAACAAAACATTGTTGTTCTCCTAAAATCAAACATTTTGGGACCCCAAATTTATTTGGCCCCACCCAGAATTTTAGGCTGGCTACGCCTCTGTATCGGTGTGTTCATGGCCGCAGAGAATCTGCTCTTTGTGCAGTTCGCGGTGTGCGATGACGAACCGCAGCTCGCTGTGAGCGAACAATCGACGAGTTGCACGCTCTAACGCAAACCGTTGTCGGGCTGCTTGAGGTTTTGCGTCAGTCAGGGAGAAAGGAGAGCGGTGTATATTTTTGGCGCATGCTTGTGACGCGCGGACAAAGTGCTGTTTTGTGCGTGCTATGCGTTGCTTGCGCAGTGCGCATTAACGTTTCACACGCAGCTGCTTTCACGCTGTTGCTGGCGTGGTTATCTCAACCAAGGCGGGAACGAAGTGTAAGCCCGGCGAAGTCTGGGTTTTGCAGAGTATTTGTGTGATCCGTTTATCAGCGCCCTGAATCTTGTACGATTCGACAGGTAGTATGGCAAATTTCTATTGCCGTAGTTGGATTTTATGTCAAGAGCGTAGTAGTGAAGACCGCTGCATTCAGCGTAAACAAGTTATGGAGTTTACGCTTGGCGACAGGTTTCAGCGGCGCAGCTGTTCACAGTTAGAAAACAGCAGCAAGGCTGAACAGGCAACTTCCTCTCCTTCATGTGGCTAGTGTGACATATGCTTTGAAAGAAACCGTCTTCCTGAGCAAGCTGACTGCGCCTGCAGTCTACTTGTTTGTGTAAATGGCTGCGCTTTATGAAGTTTAATTTACTTGCCAGAATAATTTTTTAATGCACGAAACGTAAGTTTTTGGTCTTTATTTTTCCAGCTGAATACCATTAGGCTGCATTATGAACCTGGAGCGGACGTCGCTTGGCGCAGTTGAGTGCGCCACTGGCTGTGCCTCCTCTGGTTCTTCAGCTACGTTTTCATTGCCACTTAACCACTGTGGTCCAGCAACACTGCTACAAGTAATGTGTCGGAATAGCAACATGAGGTCTGCTTTCAACGCAAGGTTTGTTTACCTCTGTCGTCGAAAGCCGACGTTTACTTGTTACGCGACCACACTGTGGTGAAAGTACTGAAATGCAATTTTTGTGAAGCCACCGATTGTCTAGCTCAGTGCTCTTCAACCTTTTTTGTTACGGTGCACCCTTAAAGATATTTTGACGAACCCATGCACCCTATTCACTTAAGCACTTAAACGCATGCACCCTATTTACTGATACCTCCCCCGTGTCCCCCACCTAATTGCGCCCATGCCTGTAAGTACCCGGGTCGAAATAAGCGAGTCCCCTAATTCAGTAACTCAGCTATATAATTCAATTGATAATGGCTCATTGCCTGTTGCTTATGGGTCACAAATAATCATCTAATTACAATTAGCTTGACATGGTGTGATTCATATGCACCACAGTTTAGATTGTGCGAAATCTCGGTAAAATCCAGAAAGTCATTGGTTGGTTAATGGTTCATTTTTGCTAACAGAATGTTTTTGTAAAAATTATCTGTTTAGTAAATCAGTGTGACAAGTTTGTGATGCACTTTTGTGAACCCTTTCGTAGTGGTGCACCCAACGCATATTTTGATGCACCCTAGGGTGCATCGTGCACACCGGTTGAAGAGCGCTGGTCTAGCTAACCGAAAATAGACGTGGAATGTTTGATGTCAAGTGGTTGCGCGCACCATGGTCTATTGTAGAACCACTGATAAACGAATCCACGAAAAAGTACTGGGTAGTTATTCCAATAAAGGTGTTCTGTGTTTAATTTAGAAAAGCCACAACGTTGTGTTTCTCTTCATGTGACCCCACATCAGTCCCGCGAAGTTAGAGAGGCTATCGCAGGTACATATCTTACGGCAGGGCACACACACCTCTGGTTTCCACCAGTGTTCAGGCAGTTTGTCTCCATACAGCAGCTCTTGGTTTGATCTGTGATCAAGTTGACATGGGTGCCCGTCTTCTGCGACGCGAATTACGCTGATTGCAGCTTCGCGAGAAGCCGACTTTACGGCAGCAGTTGCTTTCAAACCGCATTCAGCTGCTGCTTCGGACTCTCACACGCAGACAATGCCAGGAGGCTCAAATGTTATGAGAAATGATGACGTCACTCTTGCGTGAGAACGCACCGCTGGCTGTTTTGGTTTGGATGATGAACGCGATCTTTCATGGCGGGCTTGGTCTGGCAGCTGTGTTCAGCTTGTTGCGGTCTTCTTGACGCGTTCCATCGAAAATCACGCAGCCGCTTCAAAAGAGTTTCCCTGATTTGCAAACAGAGCAAGTGCATGACACCATCGCCGCAAAGTGAACTCTTGAAATTCTATGTTTGGGGTCTGCGGAGAATGGTGAAGAAGCAATATTATTGATACATATGCTGTACATAAAGAAGGGTATGCTTAGCCAACCATATTCACCTGGCAAATGTCGGCGTCCCAAACCACATTCACCTGATGAACACGGCGTTCGGGCTGTGACATTTCGCAGTGCATTGTCAGGGCATCCTGTTTCAAGCTTCATCAGATTGTGACGTTGTTCAATGGCAATGGATCTATTTTCGGAGGTTTTAAAGGGGTTCCTTATAAAGATAGGATTCTGGCTGCAAATAAATCGCATATGATGCAGAAAGTTAGATAAAACGTTATTAGCATGGTTTTATGTCTTCAATTTCCGATAAAGATACTTTTGCATCGGACGGGGCGTTGTTTAAAGCAATCTACGGCGCCGAAACCTCCTCTTCAGATAAAACACATGAGCCTTCAAATGGAACGAAGAACACGTCAGTTTCGATTGAACGCCTCAACGTTTCGTTGCAGTAATGTTCTGATAAATGTTAGTTTCTTGCGTGGGAAGTTAGAATCTACTACTGTAGCTAGGCAGTGGTTTCAGAGAAACTATCGCAATAGAAAGATTCGTTGCTATGTCAAACAACGGTTCCGACACTGGAGGCAACAAATTCAGAGCAACTCTACAAAGTTTTTAAAAAAATCGAGTTATTTAAGCCCTAAGTGGACCTACAGATAGGATGATCCTGTCTTGGATGTTTAACAGCAATTGTATCAAAAACGTCATGGGTTTAAGCGATATTTTCATAACATCTTCATTAGGAATCTTTCGTTTCAACTGAATTTTATTGAAATTATATACGTTTCTTCGCTGTAATGATTTTGTTGGTCAACATACGAACACAGCGATATTGACAATTTCGGATGTAATCTTGAATAAACGGCAGTTTGTTTCAGGAATTCATAAACTCCTTCCCATTAATAAGAGGTTTCTGAAGTTTTTCGTAGGTCTGAAGTCCTGCTCTTCTTCTTGCTCTACACCGAACGAGTAAATATGAGAGACAATCAAAAACCAAGTTTCCTCATCACTGGCCATCATTCCTGACCGGTGAAGCACAGAAAACAACCGAACGCACTCATTGCTTCATAAAATTTATGAAAAGCGATTAGAACTCTCGAACAAGGTTGTTGCACGAAAAAGCGAAGTGTTGAATAACCATATGAAAAAATAAAGACCAAAGCAAACGAAGTAAGAGTCATGACGTGAAAGTTTCGGTAGCTGCTGCAACCATCATCAGTTGCTGAAATTACGTAGTTCCTTGCTTTGTTTATTTTGACCGCTATTTTCATAAGGAAGTTGCAAGATGATCTAAGAATTCCTTTCTGAAAACAAACCGAGAAAACACATTGCGTTGGATCCTCAGCTAGACCAATGTTATGTATGCTTTGTCTTTTATTCTTGCTTTTCTTTGTCAGTACCAAAATGTATGAGATCGATATATGGAAAAATGACATTACCTCACATGTTAGCGATGAAACCATATTCAAACATTATCTTGACCCAGAGTTCTCAGAAGCTCAGTATACTTTTGAAGCATTTTTGTGGACGTGATTCGCGAGCGCCTCGGTCGCTGTCACGTATTGAAATGCAATGAAACGTGGATGGTGCGCAGCAGAGCGTGTCATGGTGCATTTCTTCAAGTTCCGAATAAATGCTTCTTTTTTACTCTTGTAGTTATGAGATAAATATATTCTGTTATTGTCGACCAACTGGTACCTCGGGTGTTGCCTCACGCAGCTATTTTTAAAGAACGNACTGCGTACAAACCTTTATGCTCTTGCCCAGACGACGTTTAAATTCATATGCCATTGATNAGTGAAACTNTTTCTTCGTATTCTTAAGCCGATCAGGCGTTTGTTGATATTCTTAACTATTCTTAACGCCTGCGACCATAGGCGTAGCCAGGGGGGNACAAAGGGGCCATGGCCACTCCAAANTTTTAGAAAATGTAGTGATTTTGTGCTTTGAGAGGCGTTTTTCTAAGCAAAATAGTGTTATTCGCCTAAAATCAAACATTTTGGCCTCCCCCAAATTGTTTGCACCCCCCAAAAATGTTTGGGCTGGCTACGCCACTGCCTGCGACACAAATATTTTGATATGTTACTGTCTAATATAACAGCCAAACAGTGCGTTAAAAACTAAAGACTGGAATTCAGTAACTTTCTATTGTCAGCCAATTTATGCACAGGAGCCAGGAAAAAACTTTGAGGTGTGGTACAATCGTGTGCATGCGAGGTGTGAGCGCTTTCTGTCAGCGAATCAACTCAGCCATTTCGGTGAATGTGACCTCGGATCGAGAAAACCCAACAAACCAGTTGATCAAATGTTACCCCTCCTGTTTCACGTGCTGTGACAGTACAGCTGCTTTTAAACCTGCAACGCACCAGAAAATGTATGAGATAAGCCGCGTGTCCGCCGACGATGAAAATTTCCATGAGCTTGACATGTCCCGCCTCCGATCGCAAATCGAACGCAAAAACTACGAATAACAATCACAACGCGTGCAAGCATAATTTGTATGGATTTACAATAGATAAAGGAAGGAGCTTCAAATTCCTTGTTTTTTCCTCAAATAGCAGCGTGGAAAGTAGCATCTCCGCAACCCTTCGCCATGGGCCAAGCNGTTNAAGTGCATGCTGCAGTTGAAGAGTGTGTCGGCACGCATGCAAACATAATCCACAATTAGTAAAATTTTGAAGAAATCGTTTGCAATTNATACATCATATGCAACTGACACCAAACTCAAATTAAATCGTGTACAAATACANGATTNCCCAAAAAGACGTATCCATTTTTGATAAAGTATTATTTTGTATTAAAAGGAACACTTCGCAATTTTTTTCATAGGCCTGTCTTACAAACATAAGTTTTGTGTGGTGCATGTGTTTTCCTCGTGAACCACCATTTTGCGAGCACAGCTCAATATTTGATAATATGTTAGAACTAAGCTCCTTGGCGCTGAATCACTGTGTCTACTCGCATATTGAAGTTTGTCATGAGCCTGTCCAACACCTCATGGAGAATCTCCTGATCGCGGATTGAATGTTATTCTTGAGGGCATCAATAATTTGGGATTGTTAGTATACAGCCGGTCATTTAGCATCTCTACAGAAAATAATCCAAAGGAGATAGGTCTGGAAAATGTGGAAGCCAAGGTGGTCCGTACGACGAGAGATGAGCCTCTCCAGGGAAGTAACAATGGGAGGTATTCGAGTGAAGCATTGGAGCAATACGATGTTCCCGCTGAATAATCACAGCATCCACGTCCACTCCTCGCTTCCACTTCAGTGCCCGCATGAATTTTCTTCTCATCACTTCAATGTATCGCTTTGTGTTCACAGTTACCGGACGTCTATCAGCATGCTTGAACCAGTATGGCCCGATAATGTCATTACGACCCGACGCGCATCAAACAGTCACTTTCTCCGCACCAAGTGGGCGATACTGATGCTCATGAGGCTGAGCCTGAGGCCAAAAGCACATATTCTGTTTGTTCACGGGACCACCAAGGTGAAAATTTGCCTCGTCACGGAAAAAATGAAGTCCAAAAAATCAAGATGTCTTCGATTCGCTGACTGATGGTTTGTCTAAATGCACGTCTCTCAGCCTTATTTGCATCGGCCTGAAATTGTAAAATCTATATCTTGCATGGAAACAGATGAAGATCCTGGTGCATTATGCGCATAACTGAACTCCTTGAAAGATGTCGCCTGGTACAAAACTCTTGAGGATTATCTTGGAGACTACTCGAAACATTTTCCCGCAGTCACGATTTGATTTTGTGTCCTAACTGATCATTGGCGATCACTGCGACCTTTAATGTTATCCTGTGCACTTCCCGACTTCCTGAATTTGTCAGGAGGCGCTTTATTGTGATCAGGGACGGATCGGGGGAGGCGAGGCGATTGGGGCGATCGCCCCCCTAAATCCTACGAAAGTAACTTTATTCACCATGATTTTCTACAATTCGGAAAACAACATTCGCGATATAAGACCATTTTTCCGTCCACTGTTTTGTCACAGCAGTGTTGTGAAGTGTACTTCATCTCTCTTACAGTAGAGAACCCGTAATTCGATTTGACTACCAGATATTACTGAAATCTTCCCCCCTCCTAGCCTTACTAGCTGGATCCGCCCGTGATTGTGAGTCTGGTTGGAGCGTTTCTGCCTGGAAAGTCCCTCCGAATTGTCGTTGAGTTTGAACAACTGATTTCGTCGCGAAACAGGTCTCTGCAATGTTAATCCTCTCCTGCACGGAATATCTTGCTGCTTGATCTGTTGAAGATGGGAAATAAAACTCTGGAGCTCTAAATATGATTTACCTGGAAAACAGAAGCCATGAGTTAATTTGATATGAAATGATAGCGATAATAAAATGGATACATTTTTGGACTAGTGTTACACTGCGCACGGCTGATCAATGTCGTGTTTGGAAAGATGTCAATCAGCAAACGTGAAACAATTTTTTAAATGTTTAAATATTTTGTCACAGCTCTGAAAACAACTTTCTTCATGCCAAGTCAGGAATTGGGTGGTGCGAAATTCTCGACCGAGAGTATCCGGTGGAAAGGCAGCAAACCAAACAAAGGAAGTCTTGAACGAGAACCACCAGAGTGTTATCTATAACTTCCAGTAATTACTCTTTAAGTAGTTGGTCAAATGTTTGTTTTCATGTTTCAGAGTTTAACAACTGATCTCTGTAAATAACTGCTTTTCGGTACAAAACGTTTTTTAGAGATCCTTTCGCAAAATACATGAAACCAATAGCAGTTAGACTTTTCATACCATGAATTTTAAACGTGTTTAAATGAAGATGATACAATAAAAGACAATAAAAGTTTTTACACACTCTTGAAATAAATTCTATTGGCTCTATCAACAAACACAGTATCTATCGAAAGGAATACTTTCCCAGCAAATAATCAGAAACTAAGATTTTACAGAGTATATATTTCGCCTATAGGTAGGCATCATCAGCTCTGATTCAAACAGAATGATAAAGTTTCTATCAGTAAAGTCCACCTTTAAAGTTTTTAAAAATTACTTCGCTGCGCTAACTGCCATGACAGTGTGCAGTCAGATATTGTCTCCAAATAAACCTACTCCTTCTCAACAATAGAGCAGAACTATTAGAGTTGTGTTAGAAATAGCAAATGCTAAAACCATAGATTTAACTGAAATTATGTTGGGCTTCNTAGAAACAAATGAATTTTTGCAGATGTTGAAAGCGACTGTCTACGAAGTGGCCGGCATGATTTCACCTCCGCTATAGTTTATTGCGAACTNAAGTCAACACAAATTGTTNAACCCAAGCCTGNCTCCATGTATTACCGTTTCTTATCATAAAACGTAATCCAAAAACAACTGAGTGTTTGTGCCTGTGCTTTCATGCAAGGCGTTACTTCATCTAATTTTAAGCAATAATAGAGATGCCAGCTTTTTAATGCTTGTGATATTGTCCTTGTATGTCATAAGCTCGTATGGACCCAATGACCATGATTATTATTGAAATTATTGGTTACTGATTGGGTCTACTTTTTAAGGGAAGAGAAGCAAATGTAGTGACTGTGAATGGAACAAGCTTCAGCAGGATGTTAACACCTTACAAGTATTGCTTTTTACGTTGATCTATGTATTGGAAAGGTTGTCTGAAGCGGAGTTTGGTTGAGCAGCTATGTTGCGTTACCATGAAATAATTCGTTGCAGAGATCTGTGGAGTTGGGGGAAAAAGTAACAGTTGTTTCTAATTTGTCCGCGAAGAAATATTTTGAAGAAAATATATTCTCGTTTATTTCCTTTCGTGTTTTAGATTGGTACTTATATTTGTTCAGGCAAAGGTTGTCAACAAATTTGATCTGTTATCTTTTTTTCTTGACTCGGTTGAGACTGCATTCAATTTTTTAGAAAAGTATGTAGGATTACCATGAAACGAAGCTGTATCTGACAGATGAAACTTGGCATATTTATACTAAACAAGCTTAATCGTAAAATATTATCCAAAAGAAGCATATGGTCATCTAGTCTGTCAAAAACTGTAACTAACCATGGATGTCGCTGCGGACAAGGAGTTCGTAATCTTGTCACCGGAGGAGTTTGAAAGGCTGCAAAAATATGCTGAGTGTGAGTATTGTTTGTGTGTNTGAGTATTGTTTGTGTGTCTGAGTATTGTTTGTGTGTCTGAGTATTGTTTGTGTGTCTGAGTATTGTTTGTGTGTCTGAGTATTGTTTTTGTGTCTGAGTATTGTATGTGTGTCTGAGTATTGTTTGTGTGTCTGAGTATTGTTTGTGTGTCTGAGTATTGTTTGTGCGTCTGAGTATTGTTTGTGTGTCTGAGTAGTGTTTGTGTGTCTGAGTATTGTTTGTGTGTCTGAGTATTGTTTGTGTGTCTGAGTATTGTTTGTGTGTCTGAGTATTGTTTGTGTGTCTGAGACAAAATTGAAACAATGGATAGAATTAGAGCTGGTTCAAGTAAGTAATTACCTAATTACTTCTTGATAACTTTTACTTATTAATTGATTAAGTAATTTTATAATTACTTGATATTTCAGGTAAATTTCGTTTAGAAAAGTTACGATTTTAAAATCGACGTCTGTTGCTGTAAACACAGTATTGCACATGACATGTATCATCATCACAAAAATAAGCCAGTGAGGAAGATAAATTTTTTTCCTGTGCTGAACGCTTTGTGAGTCACAATTATTGATTGTCATTTTGTGAGTCACAATTATTGATTGTCATCGTGATTACGATTTGGAGCTAAAGGTCATTCCATTAAATTGAATCGCGTCCAACAGGTGTGAATTTTTGTCTGAACCCCGTTATGTGATTTAAAAATTGCAATGATTTTAATGTGCTTGCATGTTTTTAAGTCTAAATGTCGATTTTCCTGATTTTCTTGAATTACTTAAGTAATCTGTTAGAAATTACTTATTACCTAAACTATAAAATTTTGTTACTTGAACCCAGCCCTAGTTAGAATTGCTCAGATTATGCGCAAAAGCAAAGGGCTCTTATCAATTACGCAGTTCACTCAAGCAAACTTCATACCTGGTTTGCTTTGCTGCTTGGTGCTGCGTATATAACCTTTTTAGGTGGATTTGCGAAGTTGGATTGTATGCGTTTGTTTAATAATGAAATCTTTGTATGAAGCTTGATGGCCGGTTCGGATGTCAACTCTTCCTCAAACATTTTACGTTTGTGAGACTAAGCGGCTCTGTTTTATTTAACCCTGTAATTAACTGAAGTGCTGTTTTAATTTGTTACAGATTCATCAAAAAAATTGCAGGATGTTTTGAGGGAATTTAAAGATGGCGGGGCGTTGTCTGCATACAACAAAGATAAGGTAGGATTCGTTTTTGTAATGATGTTTAATGCATGATTTGCGATTAACTATTTTTATGTGATTAAAATACCAACAACGTAGCAACAGCTCGGAACGATGTCTTTTTCATTTACGCCAGTAGTTCTTAACCTTTACAAACACGCCAACCCTTACGTAGTTTTCCACGCTTTTGTCGAACCCCATTTTAACCCAATATAACAGAAAGAAAAAATGGGTTTACTGAAATCAGAAGACCTTCGTCGAACCCCTGAAATGGCTCGGTCGAACCCTAGGGGTTCGATCGAGCCCAGGTTGAGAACCACTGATTTACGCAAAAACTGCTCTAATTGCATTATACCAGTGCTTCTCAAACTTTCTTCGTTGCGACGCCTTTAGAAATGTTTGCTGGGCTTGCGGCGCACCCAGCAACAACATTTTAATAAAAACACATCTGATAAAAGTTTTATTTATGTAATTGATGAAAGCGCGATAAAAACGACCCTGGTGTTTTGTTTGATTTGTAGTTTTGTTCAAATAAAAGTAAAGCAATGAGAACTTTCAGACACGTTTGTTATGTCTCACTTCCACAACGATATCTCACTTCCACAACGATATCTCACTTCCACAACGATATCTCACTTCCACAACGATATCTCACTTCCACAACGATATCTCACTTCCACAACGATAGGTTTTTAACGACCACCGCAATTTTATTTGATACGTCAAGCATATTTTTTTCGGCCTTTGCATAAAAATAACGAATTTACTTAATATAGCAGAGATATCACACAAGTAAGCCAATTTAAATAAAAATTCGATCTGAGTGTAAACTCCTTAGCCTTTACACTAGGGTAGTATTTTAGTAACGCGTGTCCATGCAATGTGAGTTTATACCACATAAATGCATTCTTTTACAAAACGCATCGTCAACACGGTTAATAACAAAATGTGGCGTCTCACTGTAACTCACACTGAACTGAACCCGGTCGCATTCACAGTCCAAGTTGATAAACACAGAACAAAAATACGCGCGCGTAATTAATGACGTAACGCGCGTGTCTCGCTAACTAACAAGTACCAGCAACTTACCGGAACATGAGCTAAGCAATCTGCAAGTTGACTAATTTTATAACAGACTACTGTTGTCTAACCTTTATTTGTCTGATACCAAGTAAACTAAAAATATGCAATGCTTTTATTATAAAACATTGTTTGCTCAACAATAACTGCAGTTACGTAGTCATGAGATAATAAATAGGGTATCTATTGTTAGCATAATCGCACTTGAACAATATTCTTTGGTAAAATTACAAAAATTGCACTGAATTTTATTGGTATTAGTTCAATGAATAATACTACGCTGAGTTCACTTCTGTGTGTCGCCCTCGGAAAATTTAAACTTTTAATTGATTACAAGCTTTAATTGTTCGTTATATGTGCAAAATTGCTTCAAGTACGGTATTGTAAGTTTACACAGAAAACTCTTATTATATTTACTACTTACAGCTTCCTTAAATTGCTACTAACTTTTACCATACTTCATTGAAAATCGCATTTAGAAAAGGATAGTTGACATGGATCATCTAGTAAGACAGTGACTTGGTGTTATCGGTGCTTGGGTATTCTTAGTGCATGTGTACGCCTGTGCTGTGATTCGCCGATATTAGATCATATCTGTCAACAACCATTATATAAATGAATAAATCTGATTGCATCAGTTGATGGAAAAAAGTCGTTCGTAACATTGTTTGTCACAGAAGCTAACTTTTTTACACAAGTTTTAGGGCGGTGATATCTGACTGTAAATGCAAAGACATGAAAACCACATTACAGTTGACTTCCCCAAACCTTTGTAATATCAACGAAGGATTAGCTGCTTTGCGAATGAGAGCAAAGTTCTGCGCAGACAGCTCAGGCGAAAACTGTTGTGAACGGCCTGGTGCTTGAGCAGTGATGCAGAAATAGGGCGGAAAAAATTGAGCCTCCACCAAAAACCGGGATAGTATCAATACATTTGGGCTTATTTTTAAAGCAGTTTTTTTAAGGTGTTTTAAGGACCCGATTCGGGTTCCTAGAATTGAAAACAGGGTCCCTAGAATCAGAGAAAATTATCATCGGGTCCCTAGAATCAGAGAAATCGGGCCCCTATAGTTCCAACCGGGTACCTAACATTTTCTTTGAAAAAAACTGACTTAAAGGTAAAGGTATATTGGTGTGCAATCAAACCGTGCAACAAGATACAACCCCCGTGTGG
>JGI24021J15306_10004700_pt1 | contig 15974 bp, 9 predicted proteins | sample Ectturendosymbi1_FD_15306 | JGI IMG/M metagenome (IMG submission 15306) | reverse complement strand
CCCCATCCAGCCGCAACCTAGCTTTCTGCATTTTTTTTAAGCACTAAGGATTGGGGATGCTAAAAATCCGTTGTTACACAAAGACTACCGTAGTGGACGTAAGCATTGAAGGGTGGTGAGTAGTGGTCTCAAGTGATAACACCTGGTGTTAAAACTTTCTGCATGCAGCCATGAAAGGTGCGAGGCTTGACAGATTTACAGGTAATTTGCCTCCATTGAAGTAGTAACGCCACCCAGCCCTGCTCGTGAAAGGAAGAACGGCTTTGGATGTATAGCAATCACTTTCCACCAAAAGCGGATGCGCTCACATTGCGGGAAACGGCCTCATTTAAAGGCAGTGATAGCAGTAACAAAAAGTGACTTCGACTCCTGCCTAATCGCACGCCCGGTGGAATGCAAACTCACACTAGTCTCCGAGAACCGCCATGGCAGCGCGAGCGAATGTCTGCTAGAAACAGAATTGCAGCTACTCTCTGCACCAGAGTTACGTTCGCAGAATAACAAAACACTGAGCCTCGTTTGATTTGCATCCATCTATTTTCCACGAAAATTAGGAAGACTAATGCGGTCCAGAAAGCAACGAAATAACGTCGGTAATCAAAACAAATATTGCATCAAAACCAAAGTCTTGTTGTCAATCAGCCCGACCAGCCTAAACCTGCGCTGAAACGAACTCTGACGTGGGTCTCTTATTAGGAGGCAATTCAGGATCCCACGACAGTACAGTTATAATTAGATTCGGAGCCGCACTGACCTTCTGTGTCATTACGTCGAGATGTACTTACCAAAATTCGATTAAAATACTGAAGGACAAACGAGGAAAGGAGAGCAACTGTATTGCCCCTGTCAGCCACATCCTGACAAGAACCAATTACTGAATTCATAACAATGGGCGGCGCTGATCTCGCATGCGGTGCTTTATACTTAAGGCACCGATAAAGTGATCTTTGTAGCAGGGCAGTATTTTTCAGGCGTTTTGTTTTGCAACATACCCTTGGTGCAAACTACATTCAACTCTGCACTGGCACTTCAGAGTAATCCCTTGAGGGTGCCAAGACGTTAGAATTTATCTTTCGTTTAAACTTAGTGTTCTTGTTTTCACTCACCAGTTCCTATTGCTCACTTGCTCAACCGTAAATACGCAACTATTTTTATATATTCATGTACCAAAAATCATGCCTGAAAGCATGAAACCAGTTGCACAGGTCTCGAAACAAACAACTTCCTCCTACATTTTTCTCGCAACCAGCGTCGGTAACCAACACTGCATGCCTTTTAGCTGGATCTTAAGGGATGAAAAAAGTGCAACTGGTAAATGAAAAAAAACTCGTTTTTGTCGCAAATAAACTTGTTAAGACAACCAACGTTGCTTAAGTCAGTAGTTAGGTGTGTAGAGTACAAAACGGCTGGCGACTCGTGGAATGGTGGCCCTCCGCAAAGAAAGCAGATGCAGTGCGGTAAGGACAACACTGCAACTGCACCCGCTGGAACGTCGAATCACACGATGATGTAACTTGCTGTGAGCTACTGGGTGCAGCTGCAGAACATGGTAAATATCGAGCGTTTCCTCTGCAGCATAAACTTTATGTGACGTAGATCGCTCAAAAACTGTTTAGCTTCGCGGATTGGAACTACAGTGGTGTTTATGCTAATCTAAACAAACGTAGGCGTCACAGCCAGCAGCTTTCAACAGTTCATCAGCAATGTGACGACAGCATGCGCAAACCATGCACTAGCAGCGCAAATCCAAGATATGTATACAACTTACGGTTGTAAGCCAAAGCCACCAAGCTGAGTGGTCACCGTGGTTACGAGGCAGGCAAACATCACGCTGTGCAGCGCAAGAAATGGATCAGCGCTGCGTGAAATTCGTTGTCTAACTGGTTGAAGGAGCACAAACAGCGGGAACATTTGGCGCACTGGCATTCATTCAAAAGGGCACAAATTTTCAACGCAGTTTAGCGAGAGAAAACTTAACATAAACCTGCGTTAAGCATCGAAATTCGAACAAAAACTGCAGCCGATGGCTTGGATTATCTACACTTTGCATACTAAGTTCAGCAAGGATTAGAAATTTGTGTCAAACAAAGCCAGCACAACGTGGGCCTACCAAAATGTCCTGTCTTTACTTACCACCGCAAGCACACTGGCTATTTATGTGCAGCCTGGTGTATCACTACCTGATTGGCTAAATCGAGGCTTGCTGAAGTGCCGTTCAGTGCTTAAAACAGAAGCCGTAGCATGATGGCAAATAGAACACAAGGCAGGCATGCTGTCTAACGATGCGTGGGCGCAGACTTATCCTTTTTCATCCCACGCACAGAGCATCACGATGCTTAAAACAACACTAACCCATTGAACCAATAATAATAGGTCGAATGCTAGGCATCGGCAACAGGCTGCTTCCTGGTCGACAGACTAAAAGCAGGTGACAACCTCGAATCTTCGCTTGGAGAGAGAAAAAGCTCATACACAAACAGCCAGAACGGACGGCGGCTCATACCGGTAGCAGCGAAGCTGACACGCTTAGTCATGGTCGACATATATCAGCGAATTGACAACTTTTATGGAAATCATTGCCACCTGCATGCGAATAGGCAAGATGTTGGATGTGTGCTCGATCGGGAAATGCAATTGATTTCCAAGGAAATCGTGCCTGAAACGGTCGAAACTGTTTGGCAATTCACCATGACAGAGTCAATCCCAGTAGATAACAAGCGTAACATACTATTTATTACGGTAGCGGCGGTAGCGTGGTCCAACTACTTTTTTTACAAAAACGCTTCAATTCGCGGACCACTTCCAACAAAACGATGTATAAACAACAGATTTACCAGATTTAAAATTGAAAATGAAAAATAGGTGAGTTAAGTAAGTATGTCACCGAATCACTTTGCTATTAGTTGCAAGATTTATCTGGTAGCCTATTGTTGTATTTCATTGAAATTACTACACAATAGCAATAAACAATTTATTACAAATCTCTATCAATACGATGTCTGTGGTTGAGGCTTCTTTGACACTATCGTTCCTTCAACAATACTAATATGTTAATGGTAGCAAATCGGAGACTATGATCCGGTGTTGCATCTGCCATTCCATTTCTGTTTTTAGATTTGACTTGCTTCATGGTAGAAAATGTACTCACACACACATGTGCTTCCAAACGTCGAGCGCATTTTTAGTGCGAAATATTTCAGTCGGGAAACCTGTCTTTGCTGACTAATATCTAGAAGCTCTCTGTACTAACACCGTTAATATTTTTCTTTATTATTACCTGGTGCTATGCTTGTTCTAACTAAAATTGCCTACTGTAACATACACGCAACAATCATTACTGAGAAAGCTCGCGGGACTTAAAAATTCTGTCCGCGGGTCACATGTGGCCCGCGGGCCTGTACTTGGACCACGCGGTTTTACGGAATAAAGTCATCGGCACAGCAAAATCGGCAGTGCTTCTTTTGTGATAAATCCTGAAAGAAATCGGATGAACATACTGGCACTAGTTACGAACAGAACGAAATTGTTAAGTGACCACACACATTCCTTTAAGAAACTAAGAGTTGTTCAAGCAACTAGCTGCAATGCGCAGCGCACATATTAGCGCTTAAAAAACATTTTAATCAACGAAACCATCGATTTGAGTTAGCTGGTAAAAAGCGATCAACAATCGTTCAGTCCCTAGTCACAGGCTTTTCGTTCCGCATATGTGAATCAACAGAACTTTTTGCGGAACATAGTTCCCAAATAACATGCTTCAAAAAGCTGATAGTGGCGTGGATGCCAAAGTTTCAGTTGAACCAGGTAGGCCTAAGCGAAAGGTGCATTTAAGTGAACACACCTAAAACGACCGCTGTGAAATCTTTTAAAAATATGAAATGGAACAAACACTATAGGGCAACTTACTGACCTTTCTGCTTTAAACTGTGCCAGCTCTCATAGCACGGCGGCTATTTCATCACATTATTGCTTCATTCGGAATGTTGGTTTCTGGAATAACCACAAATCTCTTGGAAAAGCTGCCTCGTAAAATTGATGGGTTTGTGATTATAAAGCCGGAAAAAAAGAAGCTTACTGTGAGCTGCTGTTTAGGATTTCTTGCCACAGCGGCAACTCCTCAGTTGTCTGAAACTAGCAGTGCTGGAAACAGCTACAGGGCTTGTTGACTGATCACGCACTAACTTATGTTCAGAATCATCACAACTTCACGTTTTCAAACAGCATTTTCCACCACGCATCAACGGAGCGCTGACTTTCTGTGAGTGGCCAAAATAGCTCGCATTTTTTCTCATTGGCACAGAGCCTCATCCGGTGAGCACGCCAAACTAGATCAGCCAGAGCGCAACATTTGTTTGTACGGTAGGGCTCAGAAACTGTGCCATCATAATTGACCTATGACTTCATAAGTACGAGGCAAGGCAGAGTAGCATAACTCTTCACAAACCGTGATGCAACTTCCCACAACGAGCCGCACCGTACAGACAGAACAGCACGCCCGAGCCAAGGCCGCGTCACATGCCATAAACGGCTTGCAGTGCAATGACGCGGTAAACTCAATCGGCTTTCCAGCGAACATAAAATCGATCGGCTGCACACCAGCGGGACTTCCTGCTGGTTTCAAATCGCACGCGGCTGTTGGTGACACTGAATGAACTTGACGCTTGCGATACGGCAAGCGCACGCACACCGCGACATTACCTACATTCGCATGACTAACGTTGACAACACTGAGCTATGTCACAGTGACTTGCTCGTCGGTAAGACGTTCTTTGAAGATGAAGTTATAGCGCAGCTCGCAAAGCGACATATCTGGAGCTTACAAAACAGCTTTAACGACATTGCGTCTGGCGACGCTTGCAATGAGATTAGCCGAGCCACGGTATGTTGCAGTGGCAAACTACCTGCAGGCGATAACAGCAGATCGACTCGCGTGATAGGCACGACGAGACAGAAATATCTTTTAACAACTCATGGAAAATTACGTCGGATAGTGCGTTCGTTTAATTGCAAAGACTGTGGTGCATCTAGCAGCCAGCATTAACAATAAGTTGAAATTCCAGCACTCTGGGCCTATTGGTGTTAACAATGACCAAAAAACAACTTAAGTATACAGTATGTAAGCAACGTAAAACAGTTTGCTCCATATGATGCTAAAGTAGCGTTGTCCCAGTACTTAAGACCATGAGACTGAAGCTTATGCAAGAAAAATCGTAATGCCTTGTTTATACGCAACATTTAACCCGAAGGGCTATTTTCACAACGAATTACGATTCTATTGAGTGTATTATATATTCCTTGACTGAACGTGCATCACTGCTTATCTTGCACAACAGGAAACTTCTTTCGCTGTTATTCTGCACGTCTATCACACGTGCACCTTATTTCCCATGCCTGGGCCAGAGTTATCATTCCATGCGTGACCTGGCAGGAAGACTTGACCTGGTGGTTTGCGCACCGCAAGAAACTAGCAAGAGATGGTTGGAAAATGACGTGTATGCTTCTTTTCTATTTCGTAACTAAACAAAGAACTCACGCGAAACTTGCGTCTCTTATTACAACTACGGCTGCCACCAGAAGCAGCTTTGCCTTGTCAACACTTAGAACTGGCAAATATAAATTGACGCAGTGAATGTAGCGTGTTTTATGTAAAACCGATTGTGTTGAAACGAAAAATTACCTTGTTGCTTATTTTACACTGAAACAGCGCAGCACTAAATCCAACAACATCAGCAGTTGCAGTTTTTGATTAAAGAATGACGCAGAAGCGTCAGAACATGCTTTTGAACGCTTTTAACATCGGGGTGTCATCACCTTAGAGAAGTAGCATATTGAGGTTTCCGGCAAAAAGCTATGCTAAACTACTCTCCAACAAATTTTTTCGAAACAACGAACCTTCCTCCGCTTGTGTAGAAAACAATTTTGCAGAGTACGCGTTTTTACTTATTCATGCAAAAAAAAATGTTTGAAAATATGAAACCCGCCATATATATCATGAGACCATTTTGGCAACTGAAACGCACTATAACCAGCGCAGTAATCCAAGAAACCTCTTGCCCATTGTCTTGTAGACATCTTGTAGATGTCAAGTTTTTTGACAGTGGACTACCATTTGCAGAACTTCGCTTCATGCGGCAAAAAGTTTCAGAAACAACAGTCAAACATTTGTTATAAAAATGTACAGTGCAGTTATGCACAATAACTCAATTTCTTGCACGCCACTTGATACCAAAACTTAGTCATCAAAGATGAAAATTGTGCACACTCACAAAAACAACCGCTCGGTGGGCGGCAAGTTGCTCGCATTTAAGTGAACTGAAGATAACAGGCAGATAAAAAAAAGCCATGAGACGTCCTCGAGATCGCGCAGATCGTGAACCATGCCGAGAGGCACGATTCAGCCAGCACCCGGACTGGTACGAATACAGCCGGGAAAACCAATTACGGACAAGCTACGTCACAGTGGCAAGAATCCACGTGACACGCTTTGAATTATTGATGCAATCGACGAGCAAGCTCGCTCTCAAGCGTTGGTGCTGCAACGATAAAACCATGTATTTCTTTCCAAGCGTAAGTGCAGCACCACAACCCTGCTTCATAGCAACAGACTTAGAAGGCAACGCGATATGCGTCGGCGGCTGGGACAATGGACGCTTGATCTCACTAACGACAACACAGTTCAACCTGCTTTACGCTTGGAACTGATTGTATAGAACAGCAAAACAGTCCTTGTTCTTGGTCCCTCTGCGGTCAAACTTGCAGGTGAAGTACACATTCTGAAGCGGGTTCATACCAGCAGGTGGTTACAACTTAGCTGTTGGAGTCGAGGAAATGCGGGTGATGACAATACACTGTCGTAGAAAACAAAATGATGGTAGCTTTCAGCGCATGCCCGGTCCCTTGGAGCACCGGTGTGCAATCTCGGTTTTCTAAATTCACCACGTAAAGCCACCAGTTTCTCAGAAACAACGAGATACGCAGGATTCGTTATAACAGCGTGACAATGGAATGTCTGTGAGCCTTTCTATTCAGAAAACAATGCGCGGCGTGACTTACAACAAAGCCATTAACGTCGGCCATCTTCCAGTGAAACTAGCTTCAGCGTTTCGTCCCTGGTTACAACACGCATTCTGTTCCACATATAATTTCGTTTGTGGCTCAGTCATCAAGCTTTACCCTTAACGTTGGGCGACATCCTGAAGCTATAATAGAGCTATTAAAATCAGCGACCACTTCCCAGTAGCACTTGCAGAAACAAACAAGGGTTTTGTGGACTACGGCAGATCCGTGCGTAGAATGTGCCGCTTACTGTGAGTAGACTAAGCGTTATAGGGTTGCGGCACGATGTTTCCCCATCTGCAAATCAATCCTGTGGTTTGTACACACGATGAGACCTGGAATGTTGAACCTTAAGCTGTTTCGCAATCATATTCATTTTTGCCTATAAACTATATTTGACTGAAATGGCAACGGCAAATGGAGTAGTAATGTGAAAGCTTAGGTGGAAGTAAACCCATTTGGCATCTAACAAAAGAATGTGATGTAGCCGACACGAACCCACCACTCTGGCAGCGCTTGCTACTTTTTCCCAACTAGTTACCGGTAATGGAATGGACCATTGGAAGTGCAGACCGAGATTGCAACGTCGCAATCGATTTTCCGCTCGACAAGCAGCGACGGTCCCGTGGCGAAACAAATCCGCTGTCCACGTAATCAGCACAAACCGCCTGCCCTCACGGAAAAATATTCGGATATGGCTATTGCACACTACCACCCTTAAGTGAAACTCGAATTTCGTAAACAAAGAAACCTGAAGATCGGACGCGGTTACGCTGAAATGAGCATTGGATTTAACAATGGGAAGATTTGGCCGTGTTGATAACAGTCCAGGCGCTGGGTGTTCAAAAAAACGTCAGACTTTCTTTCAAAGCCTGTGCAAGACCAAAGGCCCTGGTTATTTGGTTCTAACCGACAATTTTCCAAGGCAGAAACAGGTTGACACTAACTTGAACGGCAGCACACCGGGGCAGCTCCACTTGCGATGTCGATGAAAGGTGGTTGCCACGCAGCGTCTGCTTCACACGGCAGCGCATGAATTAGGGAGGCGAAGCACGTGTGAGTTTGCTTTTCTTCTTTTGTTGCAAGAAATAATTCTGGGCTTTCCTTGATTCAGATCTTTTCATGCGACAGATACAGCGGGAAGCAGTCACCACACTCTATCCGGTTTTATTTATTTGTTGGATAGTTTGAAGTTGACGTCTCCAGCATTAATTCAAGCGAACCAAATCATACGCGCATCCAGGGGGCCCCAATTTGTAGCATATATAATCATTTTGTGCTTTGAGAAGCAGGGCCCCAAACAAAAATACTGTTGCTCGCATAAAGTTGAACATTTCGGCACCCCAACTGCTGTTTTTTTTCGCTCATAGACCGAAATGTTTTTGAAATGCCCGAAAAAATGAAGTCATTTCGGTCGGAAATACATTCTAATAAATAGTGTTATGGAGACTTTTGATACAACTCTAATAAATAGTGTTATGGAGACTTTTGATACAACTGTAAGACACATGACCGTAATTTCTCGGTGACCAAAATGTCTTAGCAAAAAATTACCGAAATATCTCAGCGAAAAAAACCAGCGCTACTGGACCAAATGTGGAACCTGGAATGAGGCAAAGCAACAACAGAGTCCGTGATTTCATTCAACAACGTCAGCACCAACCCTGCTGGAATGTCCCTGCCCAGGCCAGCATGGATCAGGCTTTACCGCCTTCGTACTGTTGTAGAACGGCTTAACTTCAGCATTTGCAAATGGGGCCTGGATCCATCAGCGGCCTGCGAGTGTGGCGCCAAGGAACAAACTGCACATCATATTGCCACATAACACGGACCTCCTAATGGGGGTATTGTCTGGCAGTTTTAGATGAAACCCAAGGATTGTTCGCTGGACACATGCCCTGAAGTCTCGTCGACTGACAGCGAATTTTGTGTGACCTGATACTGCAGCAGCAACTGAAGTGACCAAGACCTTAATTAAGCCCACGCAGTTTTCACGTAACGATGCGAGGGCAACAGTCAACTACCAAGCATCAAAGTCGCAGTCTCAATATTTTAAGATATTACAGAGGATTGGGTGATTCGACATGTTTGGGACTGAAGTCAGTGTAGTTCGGGCACACAGTGCGAAATAAAAACAGCCTGCCAACACAATACACATTGTACATGCCCTTGTCCTGTACTAGGTAAACTGCGATGCTGAATAAGTAAAGGTAGCAACCATGGCATCAACAAGTTTAACTAATCGAAGCTGATACCATCAGGTAATGGTTGCATTTATGAAACAAAAATTAATTCATTAGTAATCGTTTGTCATAGTTGGAATCTCCATAAACGACGATGAACACACGACTCAGAAAAAAACTCTTGACTTGAAATACACCAAACAATACAGTAGAGTAACCTTTACAAAAATTACGTCTACATCAGGTTGCAAAACACTGATCCTTCGCTTATTTCCTCGGAAATATTGCCAAGTTCAAAACAACATATTAACGTAAATTTAAAGAAGTCTCTATTCGATAAAATCTTTTGATTCCAGAGGCGTAAGACATTTGGCATGATGCATCACTTTGAAGTGATGCGCATAGAAATTGCTTGAGAACCAAGGAACTCTGAAAGCATACACTCTGGCTACGGCACTACTTGATCTTAGTCAGGCACAGCAATCTGCCTAAATATTAAAAAACGGTGGGATCATTTCATCATTATGAGATTAAAATGTCAACATAAGTCATAGGGCTCTTAAGCTAGATGCTTGCAAAGGCACGATTGCATCTTATATGGTCCAGCATCCCTTGCTTTTCACATATACTTTCAAACCCAGCGAAAGAACTGCCGAAATCCTGTCGATACAGGTCGGAAAAATTTAATTGCAGCGCCCCGACCTCTCAATCCAAAACGCAAACCGGCGGAAGCTGAAAAAAGATCATCAGTAGCTGTGGCTGCGAGATCCTGCCTGCTGCAAATGTCAAGAGACCACGAAGAGAAAAGGCTGCTCAGCGGTCACGCGTTTAAAGAAACTCTCGACAGCAGCAGAGCGAAATTATCGCGGTGTGCAGAAAAAATAGCCTGGTGTCGGTTGGTAGGCCGCTGTCGGTTCATGCACAAAGCAAAACCCGTTCACTATAGTCCGCGCGTCTGTGTTTTTCCTGGCAGGTGAAAGACAGCCTATTCAAATGGTTTTGGCACCACGCGGTCTACAAAAAGGTTTGACTTCTGGCTTTGCGATTCCCGCGTCCTATAACAGTTAAATGTTCTAAGCCTAAAACATCGCAGTTAGTTTTAACAGATGATTCTCAGAGGAAAGGAGGCACCTATAATCGTTGCAATCTGCAATACCGCGTAGCTGCATTTAAATCAATGGCATGCCGTTTTGCAGACACCAGACCCGACAAAATTTGCTTTGCTCTAACTAACAGATCCAGTCGCACTGGTGTCTAGTTCCGCGGTTGTCTCTGCTGCGACACAGCAATAAATTGTCACTTCGATCGGCGACACCGTCTCTCACATCTTTCAGAGCAATGATTCTACATCAGGGATCTCAAAACTACGGCCCGCGGGCCAAATCCGGCCCACGCGAAGACATTTTGCCAATAATGAAAAAAATAATATAATTATGAAAAATGTGTTGATTTGGTAGAATGTAACATTTCTCGAAACAATTACATTGTGCAAGATGTCCGGCCCCGGACTGTGGAGTTCTTAGTTTATGTGACCCTCGGACAAAGAAGTTCGGAGACGGCGTCTTATAATCACATCTCTGGTATAACAGCAATCGCTATACTGAATGGAGTGTATTAAAACGTTTTTTCGAGTCTTCAGTATGGACCAAGTAGTCATTAAATAAGTAACAATTCAAAGCTCATGAAGTTCGCGAAGGCCATGCAACATTTGAAACGATTGTGATCCTTTCGCACATTGCAAGATACTGTGTCATCCACGTGACTGTCATGCTTTAAAAAACAGTAATCTGCAAAAATCAACACGTAACAACAGCGAAAAAACAGGACTGAGACATCCATTATTTTCCGACCTTCTAGCGATCGGTGGCGGGCGGGACGCGACCCGAAACAAACAAGCCATTTGTCGCGACCATACGGGGATGCTGATTCACTGCAGCCAGCTGCTGCACTGCCTTCCACAACAGAGCGTGACGCTTGTTCGTGCAGCCAGCACCCATTCCACCATAACGGCAGCCTATGAGATGACAAACGAGCGCACGAACGAATGCGTGTCGGTTTTGCAGCGTGCGTTGAGCAAAAGTTCGGCATGCTGCGACGGGAAGAGAGCGGCAGCACTTTGCTGCAGTGGACTGCTGTGAAGCACAACGGGCGCGCAAGCCGCTTGCGGTTATTCCGTTCGCGGTTCGATAAAGAGAAAACACCAACAGGTGGTACAAAGTAATGTTTAAGTTCCTAAGCGCTAAATTTCTTCCTGACAATGGAGATTTAGTGCTGAAACGTCGCTTTCAGCAACTGTGAGGCATCTTGATTAATTTGTGTACATACATTTACACTTAAACGATTTGTAAGTTTTACTCAACCAGTGGTTTATCCAAGTTCAGTAATGCTTTGTTGCCAACTCTTATTCAAAGCAACATTTTTCACAATTCCGATCAACACGTTTCTTCACGAAGCATGCGAGAATGCAGCTTCGACTATTTCTCAAGCCAGTAAACCACCACTTGAATCTGAGAGTACGGAAAAAACTTGTAGAACAGACGCATTTTTCTATACCTGCGTCGGCCGATGTAATTGTCAACTGTCATGTTTGGATGTGTTATGTCAGTTACAGGTTGCGAATCAGTGTTAACCGTGTTTCCCGACCATGTCATACTTTCTCCCACACGATTTGTAGCACAAGCCACAGTGATATGCCACTAAGGTCGATAAAAAGTGTTGCAAGTTGTGGACCGCAAAGTGAAAGAGTCAGAAATAAAAGCCCACTGTCATTACTCGCTGCATATCTGAAACACCTTATGCACTCTGGTATCGACGGAACCAAAATGCGATAAAATGGTATTTTTAGGAATGAGCGTCAGCGATATTTGAACATCCGGCAAGCGACATCAAAAGCATGTAACAATTTCTCAATAAAAATATCGACATTTTGTTTATTTCATTATTACTAAACATTATAAACATTTTCATTAATTCGTTATAAATCCATTATTTTCATTACAAATCTGTTCAGTGTCCCAGTTTTATCTACTGGAAATGGTCTTTTCTTTGGCCGTTACTTTCATTATAATAACGACAGTTAACAAAGAAGGTGGGCACAGTATCAAGGCTGCAGGGAGGATGCTTAGTTACTTTTCTTTCCTTCGCGAAGACATTTGCCGCACGTTAACCAGGAATTATGTTTGAGTCGGGGGTCTCCAAACTACGGCCCGCGGGCCAAATCCGGCCCGCAAAGACATTTTATCAATAAAGAAAAATAATGTATTTACGAAACATTTCCTGATTTGGTAGAACGTAACATATCCCGAAACTATTACATTACATAAGATGTCCGCCCTCGAACTGTTGTGTAATGGCTCGTGTGGCCCTCAGACAAAAAAGTTTGGAGACCCTGGTCTAAGCGAACATACCAGTAAACGCTTTTGAGCGTGACCCCCTCATCACAAATAGCTGGTTTCAACAGGTTGCTAGGTTACCGATTCACGATATTCATCAATGCAGCATCTTTATGCGCATTTTTAACTTCTAACTTTTTTTATATTTTCTTCGTTTAGCTTTCTTCATGCGGAATGTGCCAATCGAATCGTCGCATTATTGAAACTATGAAGAGCTACTGCTTTTTCACTAAAATACATCGGTACGCTGCACAATGATAATAATAACGCTTCAATGGCCAACGCAAAGGTGCAACAGAAAATGCGCTGCGACGCACGGGGAACACATCGTCCATTGTTGAGATGCCTCAAAAATAAACAACTGTCTGGGAAGAATGCAGCTGGATTTTCCATTGGTCACGCAGACGTCATTTGAGTTCGTATTAAGGGCATAACAGAGAACCAGATACGCAATCCCGCATAAAATAAAGCTTTGTACTTACGACATTGCAACAAGCGCACTCAGCATTTCTGAAAACATATCCCCATGTTTAAGTGTGTGAAGAAATCATGGCGAAAAGTCACAAAACTTAGGAACACGGCCTAAAGAATACAATCAGGCAGTGTCGAGGTGCAAGCCCGCTTGCTGGCAGTATAAACACGAGCGAGTCAAGAGGTTGGGAAGCACTTGGCGTCATGAATACGAGCAGTAGTAAAACTCAACTCGGCCAGCACCGTACCACAACGCGACAAAGCAAGTCAGGTCATTCGTCACTGGTATATCCACGTCGACAGAGCTGACAACCGGCAACCGGTCGCGCACGACTGCGCAGCGATCACGTGCTTCCGCGGGAAACGGAAATAGTGCGACACAGTTGCCAGCAATTCTACCGAGTGATCGATTTTCCAGCTTTCGTCGTTTGAACACATAGCGAAAAGGTCAAAAAGGATTTCAGTTGGCCCGAAAGCGGCAAAACAAACGGCCAACAACACTTGACAAATATTAGGTGGCATCTACAACTTTTACAGGTGTTTGAAATGCAGTCCTGTACGTGACACTCAAACACAACCATGTTCGCTTCTCTACGAAAATTTCCTGTACTATTTCAACGCATCATATCAACAGTCAACAGAGATGATGAACACACTGCGATCGAAACAGCTTATTAGCCTATGCGCTCGCGCCTTTGGGCGACACCAAAAGCACAGCGTGAGGTTTACGTCTCACGCAAGCGTCAGCTTACCACTTGTAGCTTGTGAAGCCGAACCGCACTCCAGTGCCTTCAGGGAGTAAAGGCACTGTGTATGAAAGCGAGCTTGCTTACCGAGAAAGAGCGCGAGGAAATCCTTTGACACCAACGCAGCAGTTAAAACGAGACGACTTGGACACCCACCTATTTTCGACAGCAAAAATGTCAGCGTCGTAAGAATGGGCGGCCAAGCCACCGAGCTCACAGCAAATAATTTCGTTTGAGACTGGAGAGAAAATATGGTGCTTGTCCACACATTACCAGTATTGGGTAATTTCGTGTTTCTCTGCGCAGTCCACAAGTTGAGCTCTTTTTATTTCAATACAAGCCTAAACGCGCGGAAAATAAGAAGTTACTAGCGCTCCCAAGTTGGGAGTCCCAACCAATATTTAGTTCGAGCAAAATAGCTGGAGACACTGCATGGTTGTTTGTACGGAGCCTCCCACACCGTCGAACTCAATACCCTCGCGGCAACAACCAATGATGAAGTGTTTCGAGGTCGCTTGAACATTTCGCATCGCCGAACAGTATTTATGACCTGCTCCTGGCAATAGCCAAGTAGCAAAACAACAACTACTTCCTCTTGGTTGTTTTGGCAGTTCGCTTAAACGAATTGACACGAACGGACTCGTGACAAGCTGAAGCAAAAACGCGGAGGGATGTTTGGGTAAAACAGCGCCTTCACGCTGTGTACTTTCCATTGCAAGGCAAATCTATCAAAAGCGCAACACGTGAGCATGACTGCACGCTGCGTATCACTGCAGCTAACAAGCCGTAAAAGTGGCGACATGAACTGAGCACCACAAAAGAAGCAATGATCGCAAGCGAGTCAAGTCGAACGGTGGGCAAACGCAACGTGTTCTCTCGCCGCTGCTGAACAATTTCTACGTGATCGACACACGGGGCTGAGTTCGCAACAGGCCGCGGAAACGGATCGGCATGCCGGTGACGACATTCACTGTTGCATACTGTTGCAAAAGGTTGGATTTTTGCGATGAATCGTTTTCTTAGCTCCGCCATACCCAGGGGTCTCGGCAACCTGCGGCTCTTCAGCTCCTGTAAAGTGGCTCTCTCTGGATTTGACAAAACTTAGAATTTAAATTTGCATTTGATTATTAGTAGAATTGAGTCGGTTACATTTTAGCCCATGCTCCTATGAAGTCGCATGAAAAATGAAACGGTGTCAACCTTTTGTGGCTTCTCACCGATCCTGTATGCTGGAAGAACTAGCAGAATGGCTCTTGTGTTATAAAAGGTTGCCGACTCCTGGCCATACCTGAAGTTAAGGCAAGGCAATTCTTGTTAAGTGTCAGTAGCCGTCTTCCGACAGGAACATCTTTGGAAGCATGACATGTTGGAACAACAGCTGTTGTGTCAGGCAAGAGAAAACTTTTTATCAGCGATGCACGGTCTTGCGTGCACTAACAGCGTCAAGATTGTGAAGGCAAGTAACAGTGTAAACTCACTAATGTTCGTGGCCTGGACTAACGAAATTTGTCAGATAACGGTTGTAAAAACATGAATCATTTACATACACGAATGTTGGAAAACATCACATTGAAAAAAAAATCTTAAATGCATACAAAATTGTGAAAAAAATAATCTCATAAGTTTAACATTTGGGAATGTCATCATAAGAACAGGTTCATTGTCAGGGTCAACCGCTTTGCCACTTTATTGTACTTACGAATCATGTTACACGCATGTGTTTTTAACACGATTATTCATTTATTTGTGTTTGTTAGTAAGAAAAGAGTATAAAAGAAGAGTTTTGTCATGAGAACATTAGATTAATCTTTTGTCGACTGTTCAAGAGAGGCCATTGCATTTCTTAAAGTATTTCGTTAAACCTTTTAAAAACGCTAACAAAACATGCGGCTTTCCACCCACAACACTTTCGTTTCTGACCCTTTGGATTAAGCAACGTATGCCATTTAAGAACAATTTGCCAACTGTAGGTAAATCTCTCGCCACTAATCGCGCTTTGTGATTGGTCGCGCGCAAACAGCATGATGATGAAGTACAGGGTGACCCAAAAAGATGCGTACCCATATTTTGTTCGATAAAAAAACCCATTTTTTAACGAATGTCTTTTCTGTTGCAGGACGTGATAG
>JGI24021J15306_10004699_pt1 | contig 15976 bp, 9 predicted proteins | sample Ectturendosymbi1_FD_15306 | JGI IMG/M metagenome (IMG submission 15306) | reverse complement strand
AGATTGTTTCAATGAAGTCATTTGAGAAAGTATGCCCGAGCGAGTTTATCAACCGCGTTGCGCAATATGTGCACATGCTCACCAGTAGAATGCATACGTTTTTCAATTTTACTTGTTTACTGATATCGTTTGCAAGGTATCTGCTTTAAAATCAATTATTTATCAGCCTTCTCTAATAATTTTTATTGTGTTTTTTTAGACGAGTACTTTTTTCTGTAAAATTAAAAGACTAACTTCTGCTTGATCGCATTTTACAAAAGTGAGAGATGAACGTGCATTTACATTGATTTAAAACAAGTTTCCGTATTCTTGGAAAGTGCAAGTAGGGTTAATGAATTCATCTGAAAAGAATTACCACTTTAAGTAACTAATACAGCTGAAGGTCGGAGTCGGTCCGGAGCCAGAGCCAGAGTTGGAGTTGGAGTCGGTGTCGGATAATCGAAATTGCCAAGAGTTGGAGTCGGATGATGGGACTTCCGACTCCACAGCCCTGAACCCAACATTGGTGTGATTTAGCACATTTGTGAAGGATGAATGAAAACTCATTAGCATTTGACTGAGTTTTGCATTTGTGAATTCAAGTTATGCAAGATAGCAATAGATTTTTGTAGAGAAGCTGGGCAAAATCCTTCAGAAATTTTCCAAGTTGTTTTTTCATATTTAATTGCACCATGTGGACAACTTCAAAGGGTTAAGAATTTTGCAGTCAAATATCATTCATTGCCATATAACTGGTATCATGGCTTGAGTTTGGTTTCGAAAATGATTATGATGAACTTCTAAACAGCTAATATTGCTGAATACAGCCAAGCACTTCCTTACCTTGCAATTTTTTTTCTTTGTATGTGTGTTTGTGTACAAGAATGGGCATGTATGCTCCTGTATCTTTCTGGCAATGCAGCTGGCGCCACTATTATCTTGTATTAAATGATTTTCATGCTAAATCCTGTTCACTGTGATGGAAACACTGTAAGGGAATCAGAAAATACGAGAGGTTAAAATTTTTCATGCAATTTTTTGCAGTAGAATGAACTGACTGAAGTTTCTGCACTAATTGATCTTGTTTTGACAAAAGTTTTTCTATTTGGCCCAGTTTTTATTATGGCATTTGTTTTATCAAGGCCTCAAACATATGAGATGTAAACATGTGTTTTATTTGTGTATGAAAAAAATTCATTCAAAGTGCTCCAAACGACATGTGTTTTTATTTGTGCAGTTTTTGTTCTGACCTAACAGATACCAATTTCTTACATAGATATTTTTAATAAAGGTGTTTGTTGGATGAAAATAGCCAATCATTTCTCATACAAACCATTTTATAAACATCTGCAGTAGAGAAGATCACCCATTCTTTAAATTAATGTAGTTGTGTACCTTGATAGGAACATGACTCAGTCTCTGCAATCGGTATCACATGTCTTCAAACCCAAATTAGATGTTGAGTTCCAAAATTTAACCTACATAGTGTGCTTAACCGACCAGGTAAAACGTTCTATGGAAACCAAGTAAATAAATAAAGAAACCTGGGTAACATCAAAGCAATGTCCACTTAGTTGCATACTCTGAAGTAAATTTTTCTCACTGCTATTTTCAAAAGCTATAAAATGAAAAACTTCTTATTCCGCATTTCTGATCCCTCTCAAATCACAAGTGCCTAGAATGTAGCTATGAAACTTCTCTGATCATAAGCACATTGCTACTGAAAAATGCAAAAATGTATGTGCTACTGAAATTTTTGTTGTAGCTAAGTACATGTCATCAGATTTTGTTCCTCTGCAATTTTAGGTGGATCCATCCATGGATTTTGAAGAAGCATCAAGCTCAGTTATAGGGGGCTGTATTAAGCAGATGGAGAGCAAAGATTTCATCATGGAATCAGCTATATTTACATGCTTAAAGAGGTTAGCTGTATCTTTTTATTAGGTTAGCCTTCCTGTATAAGTTGAATGAATCTTATACTGTATTATGCATGCAGTGATTGATGGTGTGACTAACTTTTAAACATTTTTAAACATTGTAAGTGATGTGTTTACTAAAGGTTAGTTTTGCTTGTTTCAGTGATGTTTGCCACATGTGAGCTTGTTGAATGCTTTGTAGACTATAAATCATTGTTTTCAATGCATGGTAAAGGTTTTGTATTGGCAAAAAATGTATATTCTTGGGCCATGGTATACTTATGCACTGTTAGTGAAGTTGCATTGCTTTTGTTAATCGCAATATTTGCTGGTGGGCTTCATAAAAGTTCTTTAGGAAAGCTGTCAAGTCTTGCAGATCATTTTCTTGGTGATTACTATGCTGTCTGTTCTTTCAAATAATTTTTCTGCTGTTTAAAACACACACCTACTTACTGGGTTCAGAAAATTCTGGGTGTTTGAATAGAGAAATGGTTTTCAGCTTTAGGAATAATGTCTTGCACCTATTCAAGTGGCATTGCATAAAAACAAATCTGAAACTTTCTTACATTTACTAGTTACCGAATCACTGAAATAAGTTAATAAGTTGACAATTTTTTAAATAAGTTGACAATTTTTGTGCTTAGCTTCTTGCTGGCACTTCAGGATTATTGGTTGCAATTCAGATTTTTAACATTAACTGTGATACACTCAAACTTCAAATGTAATTATGAAAATTTGTATGGAAAAATAATTATGAAAATATTGAGGAACTTGAAGATGACAAGTTTTAAGCATTAAGACATATCAAACTTGTTAGAAGCATGTTGGGACATGCATATGCATTTTTATAATAACATAATGTAGTAATGGCTGTATGCAAATGTCCATACATTGAGATGTGCATATAATGTGTTGTGCTTAAACGTCCGAACAACATAAAAGGATTTCTGGCGAACTGTAATAATAATACAGCAAAACTGGATTTAACACTATACCTCAAGCTGAATGCAAATAAATTAACTCTTAATTATACAAAAATTAAATTCATACTCTTCTAAAATTCTCCCTTTAACCTCCCCAATAAACCTCTCTTGCAGTGGTATCCCAGTAGAACAAGTAGAAAGTATAAAATACCTAGGTGTTGTAATAGACTTGCAGCTAAATTGGGAACTACATATTGCTCATGTGGGTAAAAAGGTTGCATTTGGTAGTGTGGCACTATACAAGTTGCAGCCTTACGTTAATGTAGATCTGCTTTGTAAAATTTATTTCTCTATTGTTTATTGTTACCTCTACCATGCAATTATTATTTGGGACACTGCAAATAAAACCTTGTCAGATTCTTTTGTAAAATTAAATAACTGAGCTATACACAATGTCTGTAAAATTCACACCAATGAACAAATATCCATAAACGATCTGCATCTGTCTACTTAATATTCTAGACATAAATAACATATATAAATACGAATTGGCTAAATACATGTTTAAGATATGTAATGGAATTTCACCAAAAGAATTCACAAATGAACATGGATACACATCAAAATATCATAATTTTTATACACGACAACTGGATAATAAGGTACTGATTATTCCTGTATACAATACAGTAAAACAACAACGCTATTAAATAGACCTTACCATACATTTAGGAAATTATATAAACAGCTCCTCTTTCAAATATAAATTTAATTGATTCCCGGCATTATGTACGCACTTGCTTCATTCGACGCAAGCAAACCCGTCTTTGTTTCTAGTTAATTCATTGCTCGTGCCGCTGCTCTTTTGTGACGTTTTTTTTCTGCACTTGATCTGTTGTATATCTTGAGTTTTTTCTTTTGTGTGTGTGTGTTTTACCTTTCATTTCTTTGCGACAAACATAATCTTCTGGCTGCCTTTCTCCTTGTTCTTTTTAAGGGTTGGCTGACGTGATGACCTCGCGGTCATTTCGCCAACCCTCTTAGTCTCTTTGTTGAACCATGCATTGTTCCACATCTCGCGAAATAAAAATTGATTTGATTGATTGTAATTTAATCATCTATAAGTACTTTCCAGGTACCTCTACACCAGCTATGTCCAACCTGCAGGCCGCATGTCGAAGGTTTTGTGCGGCCCAGTTTAGGTTATCGCTGTAGTAAAAATATTCTACGTACTGACAACTTGTCCTTATTTTGATAATCTTGAATTTGACATCTTTGTTGCAGGTGGTCCTCAGTGCCACTTTATCAAGTCTGTTACCATTGCAGTTAGGATTCGAACGCTTTCAGTACATTAGCTTTAGCTAAATTTAGTTTGTTGAGATCAAATTAGGCCATTAAATGTGCGGCCCTCATTCATATGTTATTCATTGTGCGGCCCTGGTTAAGATAGTGACATACTTTTTGGCTCAGAAAGTCGTTTGGGTTGGACATAGCTGCTCTGCACTCTAGAGCTTAGAAATGTAAATTAAACAGACCTGGCGGTTCAACAAAAAAAGCAACCAACAGTTTTATTGTTACACTTTGAATGACATGTTGTTTTTTTGCTGCACGGGTTTCAAGAACAAGGTTTAATAAGAACTACTGGAAAAATAAAGGGTTTAATAAGGACTTCTGTCAGATTTGCATAAAGACTACTTGAAGTAATTCATTCATCAAATGGATAGTCTTCGTCTCGCATCAAACACTGCTTGATGTCTTGGATTACTGTGACACGAGTCCATCATCATTTGCTTTAGTAAAACCTAAACAAGTAATGACGGAATAGAGCGTGACTGATGCGACTTTGTGTCGACACAGACATTTTCCTTTTTTCATGGCGGATACCGATATTTTTTGCGCAAAGACGTAGGTCACTAAAACAGTCAAACACCACATCGCAGGCCGTGATTTGTTCGTTGTCGGTCATTTGCTTACCGCACGAAAATATACCATGAGTGTATGTCACGTCATAAACCGATTGATTTCGTGGCCAAATGCATTAAACACTAATTCGAGTTGTGAGATTGCTGCACGCCGTAAGGAACAGGACAGAGAATTTAACGCTAATGAATTAGAGATGGAGCTGCAACTCGGTCTTCCGAACACTCTGGTCAAAACAATAGCCTTGTGGCCTTCTTGAGCAAATGCAGAAATATCGGCGGAATTTTGCCGACACGATACATCGGTATAATGCCGGTCGATTTGTAAAGGATGTTGGGTTTCAAACAATAGCCTACAAAAATATTTCTGGCTAAAAAACTCTGCAACATGTTCCGCTTGAAATTGTGGTTATTCATCGCAAAATGCTTCAACATGCCGTGTGTCATTTTGCTATGCTTGGCAAATAGGCTAGGTTTTAGATTGCGATATGAAAAACATCCTGTAGTCTTTATATTGTTGGTTTGTTGTAGTCTAGCGCATGCACGTTTTTATATTTTGCATATGGTAGGTAGACATTTTTTGGTCAAGTTCTTTATTTTATGCAATACAGTACCTTATGCATATTTTTCAGGTATTTTCATGCCGGAGGTATGCCTGAAAAAGTAGTGGAATTGTTATCAGACAATTACACAGCTGTCGCCCAGACGGTCAACCTCCTTGCTGAATGGCTTATCATGTGTGGTAAATAAATATTATTCATATCTGTAAAACTTTTACGTTACTTTCATGCAAGTAAGCTTTTAATGTTTAAACAGAGAAAAGCTGTTGAAAACGCTGTCGTCTCTTTGCCCTATCGGTCAGCAGAGTTTCTTGACCGTGGTCCTTTAGCGTCCTAGAGTTTGAAATACCCACACAGCACAATTTTTGTTGACGTCTGCAGAAATAATTTCGACTGTTTTTACGCTTACCCTGATTTAAGGTATCGTTGTCAACTCGTGTTGGGGTCGTTCGCTCTATTGGCACGGCGTCATATGCGCCATGCACCACGAACGGGATGTGCGTCAAAAATAGCCCTGTATTTATGTGGCGCGAACAAGCAATAATAGGGTGCTCTCGTTGGGTGATCTCTATTGTTGCGCGCTGAGCTCAAGAAGGTGATATATCATGGTGATTGTAAGCCTGCCTTCAGGAATACAACTGTGCTATTTTCTGTTTAATGCTGTGTGCATTGCATGTTCACCTGGTTAAACGAAGGGAAAAAAAACTTTTTAAAGAAGGTGTAGAAATACCGTGATCCAAATTACGATTACACTCTGTTAAAATTGCGAGCTGTTTCTGTGAAAATGTGGCACTTTTCACATAAATTCATTAGCGTTCATTTTAAAGCAATGTCAAGTGTTTTACTGAAACCCTGCGAGCACTACATTTTTCGGAAATTAATACTCAAGCAAATAAGTGAACTGCTGCCGAGCTCAAAGCTCTGCCGAAGCACTACATGAAAGCGCACAAAACGAATGATTTACGACAATTACTCTGCTCATGATGCATATAGTTTTGAGAATTAACAGACAAACGTGTAGGAAACCCAAGTGTGATGGAGACTGTCGGTTGTCCGTAAACGAAAATGTGTTTTTTTTAACTGAGCTTATGGGCGTGTCTTAGAGTTAGCAAGCAGATCTATCTGTGAATTGTTTCTCCTGCGTAGAAAAGCTAACATTCACTTTACAGGCTTGGCACCTACCGAAGTGCAAGACTTGGTAGAAGACCACTTGAATGACTTGCTGATAAAGCATTTCGATCCAAAAAAAGCGGACACCATCTTCACCGAGGGAGGGGAGGTATTGCTCCATGAACGTCTTGCTTTTTACGTAAACGTTCGTGAGGGGCTTGGTGCGTCCCCGGCTTCCTATACTGTGTGCGGCGTGCAGCCCGAAATATTGGCGATTGCTTTCAAGTCGCAAAGGTGTTGCGGAAAGTTTTCAGGAAGTGTCCGCGAAGAACCTGCTTTGCTCCTGCAATGCTCAGCATTCGGAGTATCACTGGAAACGTGCGATTCTGTGTCGTCGGGGATTACGAAACCTTTTCGTTGGTTACTTGTGCAATGCAATATTTTGGATTTGTCAGATCTTCGAATGATAGCTTCTGGCTACATACTGTTGCAACAATAATAACAAAAGTGTCTGTTGGATGCGTTAGCAAGCAGTTACGGGTCATGTTTGTGCTGCAAGTAAACAAAAAATAACGCATTTCAGTTGACAAAGCTTAAACAAACAATTATACGTAGACTCCTTCGTGGTTGGAAGGAATGATTGCACACCAGAAATGGAGACAGCTTTTCTACAGGCTTGCAGAGGAGTATCCTGACTGCTTAATGCTTAACTTTACCATCAAAGTAAGTTTCTGTGGAAATTATAATACGTTTTGTGATTATGTTTGCTGATATATGAGGACACTGTGTCGTATGAACTGAACGTGACCTGTTGCATGCAAATTTGCTGATAATTGTGATGCGTTTGTTTAAACGTTCCCACTTAAATTGTAACCCGGTAATTTCTGCAACGTTTCGAACGGTTTTTTTCTATTACGCTTGTCGTTCTTATTCCCTGCACGATCGTGCGAAGATGTCGATAGAAACATTAGCGCATTACAATTTGCTGCAGCTGGTCACAGATTTTTTCCGCATTCTTTCCAGCTAATATCGGACGCAGGGTACCAGGCCGAAATCACCAACGTATCGACGGCCTGCACGCAAATCGAAGTGTTTTCTCGCGTCCTGCGCACTTACCTCGCGACGATTCTTGAAAGCGGAAGCGAAACTTCCGCAGAGCAGCACATTCCGGAGTTCGCCGTGAGTAGCCGACCATAAGTGCTTGAGTTTTCACCCAGAACCATAAGTGCTTGAGTTTTCACCCAGAACCATAAATGCTTGAGTTTTCACCCAGAACCATAAATGCTTGAGTTTTCACCCAGAATCGTGATCTTAAGCCTGGCGCCGCCGACTGTTAGCAACGGTGCACCGTTTTGGTGTGACGCTGATTTTCCAGTGTGTCCCGGCCGCGTGTTTGACGCGCCCGACTTCGAAACCACTGACGGTGAAGTTAATGCTTTTTATTCAATTAAAGACGCAGCTCGTGCTTCGTCAGCTGTTGCTATGGTTACAATACTTTCAAATAAAAATATTGCTATTCAAACTCACTGCTGAGTTACTGGTTGAACTGCTGCACATCGCGTGTTTTTTTTAATTAGAAATGAGGGTTCGGGGCAAAACCCAGGTACAGGGTCAAAAAGTTTTTGCATTGTTGTTTTTGGTTGAGAAGCCTTGCGTAGGTGAAGACTTCGTCGCGAAGATTGACAGTCGCTGCTGAATTTAAAATGTGATATTTAAGGCGATTTCTTGCTGGCGTTTTACACGTAGTGTAGTATTTGCATCTGTCGACAGGAATCAAAATCCGACAACTGTGATGTTATGCACAGTATATACAATTCGCCTATTGAGAGCAAGCATCATCGATTCTCATCCAGATAGCTTAGTGTTTGTGTTTTACTCTTAGTGTTTCTTTATTTACTCGTTTCAAGAAAATGGTATGTCACGCCGAGCATACTTACCTATACACGCAAGCGGTGATGGCTGTACTGGGAAAGGAAAAACACGGAGGGTCGGTTGTGAGGAGGATTTCTCAGGAAGTGCAAAAATATGCTCGAGAAAAGTAAGCGATTGGCTTCCTATGAAGACTTTTCAGTTTGTTCATAGGGTTTTGCCTGCGTTGAAAACGGACATAGTCTGTAGTTGTGAGGTCCATAAAAACTCTCCGTTGCACAGGAGAAAGCGAGGTGAAATTTCGTACGTAAACTTCTGCAATGCTGTTTGCATTTCGTGCGTCAACAATTGCATTTGCAATGTCGTTTGTACTTCGTGCCTCAACAATTTGATTTCCATTGTTATCAAGCCCGTGCGTCCCCCCTTTCTGCGGGCGTCGTATTTTTCCTTTTTTTCCTGTTTAAAATACCCGCGTCGTTCGCGCGCAGGGGTCACGACGTGACGCACATCACCCTCGCACTGAGCGGGGCGTCCTCCCATCCCCGCGCGCGACAGGGCATCATGTCCATGCTGTCGAAAGGACAACTCAACCCGGGTGACGTCACCGTCTTGCACAAGCTCTACTCGTCAGACAACCCGCCTCCCGTATCTTTGATAAGGGTGAGTTGTGGAACAACCCTTGATATTGAAATGACTTCAAGTGTTAGGTAGTCCTCTTTGACGTGTTTGTTCACACCGGTACATGCTGCTGTAGCCTCTTGCGAATGTTTGAACCTGTAATCAGGGCTGTGGAGCCTGTACTCAAATTTCCGGCTCCGGGCATCTAATTTTTTTTGGCTCCAGCTCCAACATCTTGAAATTTTTGGCTTTGGCTCCAGAACAATTTGGTCCAAGAACCAGAAAAAACATGGTATTATTTTTATAACTCGCTTGAACCGGAACCCAAATTTCAGGCTCCTGCTCCGGCTCCACAGCCCTGCCTGTAATCCAATCCGTTTATGATAGTTCGGGCGTTTCGCATACAGTAAACCTCGGTTAATCCGGATCTTCGCCAAACCCGGATAAAACTGCTGGTACAAATGATTTCTAACGTTATTCTTTATAAAAATCTTCGGTTTATCCGAATTTTTTATCCGGATCTTCGCCAATACCGGATAAAATTTTCTCTTTTTACATCTCGTAATCCTGTTTTTTTTGCACTCCGACACTGTTGTGTTCTTAATTGCACTGACTGGTCTCTAAGAAAGATTCGGCAGCTTTCAGACGCAACACAAGAGTGCTCACGATCACTAACGAACGTTCAGAATTATGATAATAATGGCCGCAACTGCGCGCAACATCCGACTGATCGAAGAGACGGTTATTGCGTCACATACGGGCATAGCACATCACGTTGAACATAACGTTCAAGGCACGCCGCTGCACCACGGTTTCAGTCAATTGATCAGTGTTGAGTGTGCGTGTGTAGAGCATTATCCCTGATGAGTGCATTGTACTCGGTAACTTGTCTGGAAGGCATTACCTTCCAAATAGAGTGACTGCTTATGGACCAGTTGCAGAAATATGTGTCAGTCCAAAATCCCAGATTTCTTCGCAGCCAAGTAATCAAAAATTACCAACTTAAGATTGTTCATAACTGCCTGGATATGACGGTTACAAGTCTGATGTGCCATTGCAAATACATCAATAAATTCGCTGTGCTTCTGCGAAAGTCTGCTATTTTGTCGAAAATGCCTTCAATTTAAGTGATTTTTCACCCATATCTCCGTACTTAGATGACGTCTTGCTAGAAACAACCATCTTCCGTTAATCCGGATCTTCGCCTAAACCGGACAAAATTGTCGGTCAAATCGAATCCGGATTAACCGAGGTTTGCTGTATTTGAAAAAGACGTATTGAAGTGGGAACAGGAGGGTTTTTCATGTTTCAACTCTACCTGTTCTTGGTCTAATAATAATGCGGAGAATTTATCGATCATCTGTGGTTGCTTTCAACCACAGCCCGCAAAATAAAAACGTACGGTATTCGCAAACAGCAGCGAAAATTGCGTTTTGCCCACTCGTTGCGCGTTGTGCGAAACATGTTGGAACACAGCGTCCATTGTGTCGTCACATTCGGGTGTTCGCTCGTCTCGCTTGGCCGAACACTGTCTCGCGTTAATCGTGATGACAGAAGTAAAGCGAAGACATGTATTTTGTGCCGTGGAATCGGCTAAACTGTAATTCAGCGCAGCCTTGCTTACTAGCACTTCAGGTACGACCAGGGTTCGCTGCATGATGGCAGGTTGCTAAGCAACAAACGCGAAGATAAACTTGCGTGTGTTTTGAGCTACTGGCGACTGCAAGGGACACCTTGCTGCGTCACACGGAATGGATTTGCAGTGCTAGCCATCAATTGAACTGCGAGACGGCAATCGGCGTCACCACCAGTGTTGTTTTGAGCGATCGGTACGATCTCTCAAAATGCAGTGGAGCTCCCTGTGCTGCCACAAACAAAATACACAAAACCTTGCCTCACACCCATCTCTCGGTATTTAGATAAAATGATTGCGGTCTTTCCAAGTGTCGTAGCGGTCACCAAGATCAAACACTAAAAAAAACTTGATGACAATGACAGGTAGTTGCAAAGAAAAAATCTTATTTTTCGTAACTGCTTCATGCACTTTTACAGAATCCACTGTTCCTGGAGCTGTTCATCGAAAGCTTGTTCACCAGCCGCGGCGCCAAGATCAACCCCGACCACCGACACAAGTACATCTTCTTGCTCGCATATGCGGCGAGCGTCAACGAGACTTGGCACAAAGTTAGTGGCTTTGCCCGAACAGGCGCATCTTCGTTGCACAGACAAAGAGCTTGTTGCAAACGATGGTTCGGCACCTTCTGCTTCAGATCATCGAGGCTTTTTAAGTGCAGTCTAAGCTCTAGTTAGCACATTATTTAAGCAACACAGTAATGTTGTATTTTGCTTCCACGAGCGGTTTGATTCCTTTTCGATGCATTTTTATGAGACGCTTTTTTATTGATCAAGTTGCCAATGAGAACTCTAACGTGCATGTAGTTCTGAACTGAGTTGTTCACCTTAGGTCCGTTTTATCATGAAACAACTACGTTTAAACAATCGTTAATGGAGTCGACTGACTTTTCTTGTTGTTTACATTATTGCGGGGGCCAGCGGAGTACAAACCTGCTTTAAGCGTATTTTCTCTGTTTTTACTTGAAATCGATCTCATCTGTAGTGCTGATTTCATAAACAAACTAGGTGGAGGTGTTGACGAAACGAAGTCAAAATTGACCTTTTTGCAGATCACTGTCCAAGTTGCATCGATTCAGTCGAATGTGTCCCAACTTCTGACGCCTTTTTCAAAATTACGTGTGTGTCGACTGTTGATTTCACAACCAGCGTTTGTTCGTTGCAGAACGAACGAAAGTCAGTGGTGCGAGACGAACTGATTCAGACGTCACAAGCAATTGACAAAGTGCACCACCTGGTGAGCGGTGGTCAGGGTCAGCTGGAGCTGATGTCAGAGATCGGTACATTGTACCACTGCATCAGGTCTGTTCAATTCATTAGTTCGTTTTCAAGGCTATTTGTTTCATGCCATGACTCCAGCTGTTAACATCCTGATTTTATCAGTTATTCTGCGTAAAATGTCTGAATAAAATGCGTAAATGCTGAAGTCGTGTTTAAAAGTAACGTTCGATGCCTGGTATTTATTCGGTCATAAACCGAATTTGTTTTGAAGTGGCCGAAAAAAATTAAGCCATTTCGGTCAGAATGTCGGAAAATATGGACTGGCAAATACTGTTCCGGCGAGTTTCAGTTCCGTTACGGGACAAATGACCGAAATGTTTCAGCGAAAGAAAACCCAGCACCATGCAAGCATAGTGATTGGCCTGCTATTCCTCACGTCATGTTTGATGACGTTGTCTTTGATATGTGACGTGCTTCCGTCTTATAGACAAGGAAACTGGGAATTCCAAATCATATGTGAATGCCGTTAAGCTTTAACTCCATGTCGAGAACCAAAGCATTCTGCTGCCTTTTGTGTGACGTTAATGTTTATTTTAGATTGTCCCAGACGTCGTAGCTTGGCATGTTTTCGTTTTTTTTTCCCGACTGCTGTTTACCGGTACCTCATCAATTGACGGTTACCGGTACCTCATCAATTGACGGTTACCGGTGCCTCATCAATTGACGGTTACCGGTGCCTCATCAATTGACGGTTACCGGTGCCTCATCAATTGACGGTTACCGGTACCTCATCAATTGACGGTTTTCGAAAACACGGTGTCCTATTTCTGCGCTGGTTTAGAACTGCCTGTCCTGCAGGAGCTCAGTTTGTGAGTGCGAATCATTCCCGTTAAAATGGCGGTCTGGTTCACCGGAAAAAAGGCCAAAACAAGGCCACTTGTCGCTACCGCGGCGCGTCCAAGTTCAAGTTAACTTTACGGGCGTGACTTTGGTCGCAGATATCCTGTCGTGGCGACTGGCGTCCTGAGGTGGATCGAACAAACAGTCTCCGATCCGACCTACTTCGAGAAGCAAATGGACCACACACCTTTGCATCTTGCACTGCTTGACGAGGTTGGAGTCCTTTAAATCACTGTTTATTGCGATTTTTCTGGGGGAGGAAATGTGAGGGGTTAATAAACCTGAAAGAAAGACACTGCTTCTAAAGGACAGATGCTCACATCTTTCTTTTTAGCCGTATTAAGTACTGAATACAGTAACGATAAAACCCTTGCTTAGTTTTGCACGCTTCTGTCTAGACAACTTGGACTTACCCTTCTTTTCTTGGCGTTTTTGTTAAAATGTACAAGTCTCAGATGTTTTATCGGCATGTCTTCTGTGGTCAATCGCGCGAGTATGGTTTAACTCCTCCTTTAACTGGAACCTGAAATAGTTCTTATTGATCCGCATTTTTAAACTGCACCTCAGGCCGGAGAGTTTTCGTGATTATTGTAAAGAACCTCAATCTTGAATTCAAACCCTGCCGAACGAAAGCTCACTCGACAAACCTTGCTCACCGAATAGGCCAAGAAAGCAGATCCACAGCAATAGCAACAACGCGTCCGAACAAACACGCCGCGACACGTGCTTCTGTGCCACGTTTATAGAAACGTAGAGAAAAGGTATCAGTGGCAGGGTGCTTCAGCTGCGACGCTTTGACGAAATATTTGCTCCGAAAAGACCCGGATGTATGTTAAAATGAGCATTGATTTCATTTGTCGGTGCTAAAAAATCCTGAGACGTTTTACTGATGTTGTGTCATTTTCGGCGTTTTGACCCAAAGTTTGTCGTGAAAGCTGATTTGTGAGCTATTGATAAACTACCCGTTTGAAACTCTGTCGGAGAAGGCCAACAGACAAAGTACAACTTGATTCTTCGTTGCATCCATTCATAAACATGTATTTGCCACCAGTGCTGGTCCTTTCTGCAGCGGGGAAATGAATATCAAGCGATTTTCAGGCTTTTGGATGTTTAAAAGGTTTTATGTGCTTAGAGGAGAATTTATTTTATTGTGGGTGTGGTGTGAAAGTTGTTGTTGTCGGACTTGGTGCACGCTGTGCAATGTTTATTCCCTTTATGTTTTGACAAAAACAACTTGCACGCTTTTTTAATTCTGCTTTTCTATTTGAAATAAAGATCGTCTCCTGTCACCAGCTGGTCCACCAAGACGTTTTAAGGCTCTTAATCCGGCTCTTCGAACGAAACTTCCCCGAACTCGATACCTTAGTCCAGCTCGAGCTGAAGGAGACAGTACTGGATAGAATGGTAAGTCGAAATGCCTGCTCCGTACCTGTGTTGCTTCTGGCGTGCTTAATTTGCTTTTTCTTCGATTAACTGCCACCAGCGAGCGGTTTCCTGCATTCTAAGCATAGGAGGGCCCATTGTCCCGCGAATTTTAGAATATCTAGTCATTGTGTGCTTTGAGAGGCGGTATCCAAACAAGATACTGTTGCTAGTCTAAAATAAAGCGTTTGTCCCCCCCAATTTTCCCCCCAAAATTTTTGGGCTGGCTACGCCACTGGTTCTAAGTAGCATTGTTTGAATAATGTTGAAGGGCACGTCAAAAGATAACCTTGGTTGGCGGAAAGCAACCCTAAAAAAAGAAAGAAGCACGCTGCGTGTCCATTCGTGGAGAGCAGTGCGCTGGTGCGATTAGACAAGTGACGTGTACAAACAAACCCAACACCCTGATATAAATCCGTCGCGTGACGATCTTTCAATCGCATCAGATGCTTACAACGCCCTTCAGCGATAAATTGAAAAACAAACAAAACTCAGAAGTGAACACCAGTCTGGCAATACGCGAAGAAGGAAATTGCACTGTTGGGTGCGGGAAGGAAGGTACGGGTGTTTTTTAAACAAGTGGTTTTGTATGCACGCCAATTGACCACTGTCAGTCGTTCGAAATCTGAAAGGCGCTACACCAATTCAGTTTAAAGCAGTGGTTCAAAGCAGACCTCTGCGCTAAACCTGTGGTTCTCAACCATTTTTAGCTCATGAACCATCTTCTTAAAAAAATTATCCAATGGACCACTTTTATATACTGACATCTCATGAACAACAAGTCGAAAATATTGCGCATAGGTCAGTGAACTCGAGGGCGTGTTCGGTCAAGGATTTATGGAACTATGTGGACCACGTTGAGAATCACTCTTTAAAGTGACTTCGATTAGCATGCAAGACCATTCACTGCTATAGGCGTTGCCTATGATTATCATAAAAAACAGACATCAATCAAGTAACCAGCTCTGCACAAAAGCGACGAAGTAGAATTGATCAACAAATATTTTTAAGAGGAAATCGATTTCACGGAGCTCTACGCATCACCAGGCCTGAAATCTTCAAGCAGTTGTTTATGAGTGAAATGCTGAAGGACAAACGCAAGGCCGAGAAAGTTTCCTGTCAGATCAGCAGTTGAAAAAGGGCGGCACTGGTAACAGTGATGTAGGCATGATATATTTTTAACACTGACCGACTAACGTTTTGTACCCCCAGTTAAGTACCCCCAGTCATAAAACAATCAACCCGAACCCCCAGTAAGCTGAAAAAATCTACGCGGAGTTTTCAGTCGGCACGCATGATCCTGTAGTACAGGATATTAAAACACAGCAATACATGAAAACTCAACTGCCATTCAAGTATCCCTGGAAATCTTACCGCGAACCCCTGGTTGAGAGCCACTGTTGTAGAACATGCCGGCAACTCCCACAACTTTGCTTGAAATCCTATCTATTTGAGAATAGGCCGTTCTGCTATTCTTACACGTTTCGAAAAAGCAAGTGTTCTGTGAAGAGTAAATATTTTAATGAGCTGGTTTTGTGATCTTAGTTGTTGTTGCACGTTGACCCGGGTTTGAATTTCAAAACGGAAAGTTTACACGTGGTCAAAAACAGCACGAGTGAATAACGACATGCTCCTGCCATCGTCTCGGAGCAGTTCCTTCTGCATCTCGCGTACGTCTGCAAAGTCGTTTCGCTGTCGTTTGTTTCGTTTCCTGGAACCGACACCTGCTTCAGGATAAAATGCGTCAAGTAAATCTGTATAGATCGCTGGGACTGCTAGACTGTATCACCAGAAGTTAAAGGAGGTATAGTTGTGTTGTATTTTTCGTAGTACACAATACAAACACGAACGGTTCGAACCCAATTGTAGAATGCCTAGGAGAGGCAAGGTGCTCACTAAAGTACTGT
>JGI24021J15306_10004694_pt1 | contig 15982 bp, 9 predicted proteins | sample Ectturendosymbi1_FD_15306 | JGI IMG/M metagenome (IMG submission 15306) | reverse complement strand
CTTGTATTTCAGCCTAAATTAACGTGAATTTTTTTGGCATCTCTCACCTATAAGAACTATCGAGGTAACCAAAAGACTCGCACCACCTGTTGCAAGTTAATCTACGACGTGGCAACTTAGGATCTGGACAACGCGTATTTGTCAGAACCAGGTGAGCATTCAAGACGGTATGGCAACTCCATAAAAAGCATGAGATGCGCACCTTCGCAACGGAGCACAGAGCAGCAGTGTAGTGGTTGAGCTGTTTCATTCTGTGCACCACAACAGTTAGTTGACCTTTTCCGTCGTCTATGTGATCTGATAACCATCAGCTTTGTCTATTTCAGATATTAAAGTGTCTGACGAGCGTAATATGGCGGAAAACGCAGTCTTGCGACGGCATCGCAGCTTTGTTTCAGCTAGCGTTTGCAGAAATCTCTGCTGATAAGCCTTGAGCTCTTTGATCCAACTAACTGTTGATATTTTAAAGAGGTTAGCTGCCAGAAGCTGGTGTGGGTAGGTGGCGTGGGTGGCTGAAATCACATTTACTGTAGCAGTTCTTGCATGTGTTCGTATGGGCAAGACTCGATTAGCTGCTGAAAAAAGGAAATCGATTCTGAGTGCAAGAGAAAAGCGGTTAGATGTGCAAATTAGTGCATGACGAAGAGATTGATCGGTGTACAGACTGCCATGCATGCTGCGTGCAGTTGCCAAAAAGGCAACGTCAGCTCTCTTGTTGACACAAAACTTGATCATTCGCATTTGTGAAAGTTAGTCATACTATTGTAATAATGCTGCTTTGCGGCTAAGCATCATCTATTTCGTCCAAAGCAGGGGTCTCCATACTTTCTTGTACGAGGGCCACACGAGCTATTACACAACAGCTCCGAGAGCCGGACATCTTACGTAATGTGATTGTTTCTGGATATATTGCATTCTATCAAATCAACAATTTTTTCGTAAATGTATTATTTTTTCATTATTAACAAAATGCCTTCGCTTTGCGGCCGGATTAAATAGCTTTGCGGGCCGGGTGAAGAAATGGCTTCGCGGGCCGTAGTTTGGAAAGTGAGACACTGGTTCTAAAGCAACTTCACTTGCTAATCTGATGAAACAACTATGTTCCTTGACCTGATTTAGCTGCGTCGGGCCGCCACATTCAACTTATGTAAATTGGAACAGCGCCGACGGACCACGGTTCACGTTGATGTAGCAGTTTTAAGTATTCATCATCAATTCACCATCGCCGAATAGTCTCTATATCTGTTACACTGTGCAAGTTTCTACGACGGCCAATACTATGTCACGATAACTTCTGGACTGCGTTAGCCGGTACAAAACGCAGATACTGCTAGGCTATACGGTAACAACGAATCGCGCAATGTTTTATGGGTAATTTTTAGTAGCGAAGTTTTTTAAAGTTTGGTGCATTCGTAGCATAGGTGTAGGAGCAGGCAAATCTTTGGGGGTGCAAAGGATTTTTGCCCAAAATTGCCCGAAAAAAATTCCAAAGAAAATATCCTCCAAAAAAACGACTGCTTTTCACTTCATGTTGCGCGCATTTTTTCAAATCAAAGCACTTGAAGCATTTTTTGCCCAAATCTCCCCTAAGTAAAAACGTGATCTCCAAAAAGAAAAAAATGGCTGCACTTCCAATTTGGGTGCTATTTTTGTAAATTCACAGCACATACAACGTTTTTGCGAAGGTTTTCACACGTTTTGCCCGGATTTTCACAAGATCAAAAGTTTTGCCTCCTACACCAGTGATTCGTATATCATCGCTTACAATTCGATACCGCATAATTACATCCAAAAATTTAGCTTTCGATTTTGTTATACGCTTCTGAGAAACACTCAGTCCCCAAGTTGACTGTACCGCAAGTCAAATTTGTTCTTTCAATCTCTTTAGGTTCATGCACGTTCGTTTTCTGTATACAGGGTTAGCAATTGGAGTTGCCGAGCCGTGTACAGCGCAGTATTATCCGACGCAATAAAACATGCGTACGTTCAAGACCTTACGCACGTCCTGAGTCCATTGTATCGTTTTCGTTGTTTCAGGACGGAAAGCTATCAATACCTTTTTGATCTTGCTGTGGGAATGAAACAAATTAATATTGAGCCTGACGCCGTTCCCAGCGATGAATGCAGCATCAGGTTCCGTGCGTGTGAAAAAAAAGTGGACAAAGAAATTGATTGAACGTTGAAAAGCGTTAGTCTTGCTCACATGGATCAGCCGAGCCGCTTTCGAAGGACTTTGTGCAATTCGCTTGTCATTGCCCAGGAGCGACCGACAACTCAGGATTAGAGCAGTGTGACATGTGTTTTTCCTTTATAGAAAATTTATATTCTTTGCAAGTTTTTTTAAAGGTTTGACCTTGCTGACCGCGAAGACATTTGAAAGAACGCAACTATTTTGTCTATCTGATGGTCATAAAGCAAGGTTTAAGTGTATTTTGATGGTGGTAGTAAAGCGAGTTTCTACTGTATTTTGGGAGACTGAAACGGTCTCTCAAAACACCTTAAAAAACACTGACTCCTTGCATTTTTCGCCAAGCGAAAATCATCGAAATGCTGTATTGCCCTTACGTACATTCTGGCTTTTCATAGAGTTCATGCTTGTATAAAACCTCATACAATGCTCGTTTATGTAATTTTTTGTTGGGTGAAAGGCCATGCCAAAGGTGGCACATATGCAATTGTACGTGCACCGCACAATCACCAGAGTTAAACAAAGAAAGCATTTTTGCTTGACAAAATTTTGTGCTTTGAAACATTTCAGTCATCCTGTTGGGGGCCAATCTTAATCTGGGGCGTGGTATGCGACCGTCCTTTTAGATACAGCAGTGATCGACGTTCAGCTGAATGAATTAATTAATAACGGAGAATAAAAACGCCCACGTCACGCATACTTGTGCGTAATGGAAGCGGCCTGTTTTGTCAGACTGAGCTCTATGTCCGTCTGGGTGACCTGTCTTATCAGAGATTAAGCAAATAAAAAGCTGTACCGCTCAGAATTTCCTAAGTACTGAGTTAGTATTTATTTTTTTTACAAATTTGATTCCTGAACGTATTTATAGCTTAGTGCTGTGGAATCGACAGTTAAACCTGTTGACGGTAGATATTCACTGCTCATAACGCTGTCGTCACGCTTGACGAGAGCGCCAGAATGATGCAGATTGGTCCGTCAATAGAAAACTAATGTAATCCGAATAAAACTACGTATTTTGAAGTATTCCCCAGTTACTCTTTTGGAGAGGTTTTCTTATTATAAATTGCTATGAAGCACTCCGCAGTTTGATTTGTTCGATCACTTGCTGTGCTGACAACAGCACAGTGGTTTTGACAATTTAATCAAGTGCGAAATTTTGGGCAAGAAACAGATGCACACCAAATGATTTGTTCACAAATCAGTACTTTCCAAAAACTTTCCGAAGCTATTGGTTATGATCTTCTATATTTTCGAACCTCATCTTTTCGCGGGTTCTTAGCAAGGCCGAGTCGCCTTCCGACGCCTTGATTGGTGTTGGATGGCAAGTTCTAATTGATGAGTTTTGGCCGAAACTATATACGCCATCAATGCGCATTAATGATCCTCAGGGGCGTAACGAGGTTAGATGCTGCCCGGGGCAAGAAGCAAGGTTGGCGCCCCCGTGTTCGAACCTGAGGTCTTTCGGAAGCAAATACGTTGTATTGAAGAAAATACTTGTGACATATTGTTGGAGCTTTTCGACGCCCCTGACTGTACCACTGTATTTATTCGACTGAAAGCCGCACGAAATGGTGTTAAAATTAATGTAAGCCGCACTAGAAAATAGGTTACTTAGCCTCTGAAATACTTCCGTGTTTAAATTGGCAATCATGCGTACACCATTACAACTGCTTTCTCTGTTCATCATTATCCCACCTGTGGCGGAGTGTGCACATGATGCCGAAAAGAGAATGGGAAAAGAGTTTGGTTGACAAAATGTAGAAAGGAAAGGACTGAGCGTTACCTAGACCTTTGGATTTAGGTAAAGAAAAAAATGTAAGCCGTCCATGATAAGACGTGGTTTACAATCAAACAAATACGGTAGTTGTAGTTCAGGCAAAATGTGGCAGATCTTACGTTGTTTTTTCATGTTTGTGGTTATGCCAGACATTTTTTTACAATAGCAAAATATGATACTTTTACATGGTTTTTGTGTATGACAGTTTTCCAAATTTAAAAGCAAGTCTCAAACAATGAGATTAATAAAAAACTTTGAAGTTTGTGAAGCACAGAAAGGTGTCATGTCAAGTTGCATGCACACAGGCCCGGTTTTAAGCCGATTTGACGGATTTCTTCAAATCGGGCCCCGCGCTACGCCAGCTAACCAACACAAATTTGCACTTTGTATCGAAGGTGATTGTGAATGTTTCCGGCACGGGACCCCATGTTTTTCAAGGGGTTTTGAGAGACCAAAACAGTTCCTAAATTATTCCAATGGTATCTCAAAACGGTTTAAACTCGCTTTACTACCACCCAGGCCCGTAACCAGCTTGGGACACCAGGAGGGGCGAAGAGTTTTCCGAGAGGGGCCCAAATTTTTTGAACTATGTCCAAAATTTTTGAGCTGTGTCCAACACAATTTTCCAGGGGAAGCGAAAATTTTTCTAGGGGGTTTCACCCCCCCTGGTTACGGGCCTGCTACCACCATTAAAATACACGAAAACCTTGCTTTACAATTACCTCAGTATTCAGATAAAACAGTTGCGGTCTCTCAAAATGTCTTTGCAAGCAGCAAGATCAAATCTTTAAAAAATCCTTGGTGGGGACCACAGTATTTTGTAAACGTATGGTGTAACGTGTAAGAATGTTAAGGTTGTAAGATGGTTAAGCTACTACACACAGAACCTCCTTTCTGGTCATGGAAGTACTGGCGAGATAGACAGTATTGAGTGTTGTAATTCTTTTATTCATTGGGTTTTCCAGCACAGTTCAGTGAAGTTTGTTGTGTAGAGGTCCTGACGTCACCCTTTCGGGCCTCGTCTTTTAATATCACCGATCTTTATCATCATGACTTGATGCAATCCCCTCAAAAATTTATACATACGTCACTGAGTGGGGCCCCGCAAGTGTTTCTAATCGGGCCCCGCACTTGCGGTGCAGGACACCTGCCCTGCGTGCACACATTCTCTTTCTATTGTTGTTACACCTTTTTTAGTAATAAATGCGCCTTTGCAGCCAGTCGATATTCACTGTTTTTCATTTGACAACCGGCCCAAGGTGTTCATTGATTTTTACTTTTAATACAGCAGAACGAGAAGTTGCATTTGTCGCGATGATGCCTAATTAAATTTGCACATGAAAACTTCTGCAGCTATCACTATTTCACTATGCCTGTCTTCAACCAAACGTTACAAGCCACACACTTTGCTTTTGTAAGTTAAAATAGAAACACGGTTTGAATGTTTAGAAATGCCATCTCGTAAACTACTACAGTACTTGTTAAGCTGTGTCCAAGTCGCAGGCCGCATGTCGCCCAGTCAAAGATTTTGTGCGGTCTAATTGAAGGCTTGATGTGTACGTAGAATACAATAACCTGCCTGCCGCCCATTTTGATCATCTTAATTTGACATTTTTAATACAGTGAACCTCAGTGGCACTGGATTTCCACGTGGGGAGTTATCTGATTTAAAACTCGTGTTGTACCTTTGGCACTAAACTAGCTTACGACATCACAGTTACAGGGTGATTAGAGGTGTTTTCAGAACAAAATAATTCATTCAATGTGCAGTCCTCAGAGTGGTGAAGGGTGAGAGGCAAATGAGGCTCCTGCCTCAAACACCTTTTTTTGAAATATAAATATCATTGGGGCCACCTTTCAAAAATGTTTGTGCTTCTTAATAGATGAATTTTACTCAGGCTTAAATGCTTTTAAATGCATTGCAGATGTGGTCTTTTTACAATTATGCTTTATTGCGTTCAGTTTAGATTCGAGTTGAGTTCTAAGCTTTTGTTGTACTTGACTTACACCATTGTATTGTGTTGCTATTGGTATTTTGTTTGTATATTAACTAATGGTTGTGATCAAAACTTTCATTATTTTATTTTTTTTAATATTCGCCATGTACGGAACGTAAATTTTCAAAGACATACCCAAGGTACAAGTGTTCTTCTCATACATACATGGTTATCTAATACATGAATTTGCAGTGAGCATGCTGAATGTTACACAATGAAGGGCTTTAATAAGTCGGAATTTAACAAAAATCTACAAGTGTTCCCTGAAGTGAGAATATTTGTCTCGGGCCTTAAAATTCCTGGATCCACTACTGACAGAGTGCCATGACTTTTGGCCCAGTGAGGCATTTCAATCTGACAGGGCTGGATCAGCTGATCATGAATATGATAATGGGTAAAAAATCAGTTAATCAGTCATGGGGCATTGCAGATTCAAGTACAGTAGAAGTCATTTGTCTAGCCCTACCTATTTGCCAATTTCTTCTCTTGCTCACAGTTCCTATGGAGTCTTAAAGTATGCAAAAGTTAGGAGAAATATTTTTTTGGTTTGTTACTTGTTGTTACTTTATCTTTTGCATTCATTCTGATATTTTTGATAATATTGACGATTTTACTATTACAGTAGAATTTGCCTAATTCGTCACCTCAAGGGGATTAGAAAAAAATGATGAATTTAGTGAAGTGACGAATTATGCAAACAGGTGAAAACTCTACCATAGAAGCTCGTATACTTTATCATAGTAATTCGTATACATACATAATGCTCTTATTTGCAGTAAAATACAAGTTTATGACGTTATGGTTGAATACAACAATTAATTCCTCTGCTCTATCTGGACTCCTCCATTTAATCAAGTACCCTTGAAATCTTTGACAAACTTTTCCACGTTCTCTCAATGGGGAGTCCGGTCGCGCTTCTCACCTCGTATAAATTCGATAAACAAATTTCAAGGTGCAGCAATTCTCAGGTAAAGATCCTTAATTTGTTTGAATTCCCACACGTACCAGCTGCTTAGATATATAAAGCGAAACTGCAAATAACGAATTACATGAACAAAATGCTTCTCAGGGATAGAAAAAGGTGATGAATCGAGCGAATTAACGAATTAGACGATGGTGAATTAGGTGAACAGAAATGTACACAGAAGATAGGGATTCTGTCAGGACCGAAGAAAAAGTGATGAATTAGACGAGTTCTACTGTATAATGCAGGGTTGTTGTAAAAAAACCCGACCAAAAAAACCCACTCGGGTTTTTTTAAAAAAGCCCACTTAAAAAACCTACTTTTTATTTTTTCTTTGAAAAAATCTACTGAGAAGTAAAAAATCAAATAGGCAGGACACTTGTACAGTTAAATTTGAACTTTTTTTAATCAAACAAAATGAACAGCAATGAATATTGAAGGATTTGAAAAAAAAATTGAACAGTTTGTAATGATTATCTTTCTCAGCTCTGCACAATCAGTATATTTGAACCAATATTTCTGCCTTATGTACCGTACATCTATCAACTTTTTCTGATTTTGAACCATACCAAATAATATGTTGAAAAAAACACTGAAAATCAGGTGTCACCAATGTGGTGCCCACAGGCACCAGGTCACCCGCAAGGACCAAGCAGGTTATCCACAGGCATGGGTGTAGCCAAAAGGCATGGCCACCAAATTTCTAGCATTTCTTGTCGTTTTGCACTTTCAGTAAATAATAAACATTTGTTATGTCACCCTGGTGATAGCAACTGAAAGGTCAGGTGTTTGATCTACAACCACTGTGTGAATTGCTGTACAGCTCGCTCCATGGGCAAGAGCGTTCATCTCAACCACCCTGGCAAGATTTCAATTGAACTTACAGACTTTACTCTAGCAGCAACACAATAAAACTTACTTAAATCATGTTTACACATTCAACTACAAGGTGAAGGCAAGTTACACAATACAATTGTTAACTGTTTATTCAAACACACAAAATGACACTGTTGTTTTGATAGCCAATCACTGTATGGTGAAACACAGTTTCAAAAAGACACAGCATTGAAACAAAAGCACCAGAAGATTTGACAGCTGGTTGTGGTGTTAAACCTTAAGGTTTAAGAATTCACAACTTGGAAAAGTTTTTCAAAAGGAATGCAAAAGAGATATTTCAGACTTCAAAGTAACAAGTTGACCACATCTTGGTTCAACTGTAACTTATGATACATTTCAAAAGCATTGACGTCAGCTTATCTTACCAAGCAGATCACTACATCCTAATGTACATGAAATGTAAATGCTAAACTTTTATTTAACTTCCCTATATTTTTTAATGCAAAGTTATCAGGAACTAGCTACATGCACCAGCAAACAATGCAAAGTTTTAGACAGATGTCCAAATATTGCATTTACATTTATAAATGCAAAATAGTAATGCAAGGAACCTTTATTTACAGCAAGGTAGGATTTTAAGTAATTGCATGTTTCTTTTACAGTTGAACACTAATGATATAAACTTTGAACTGTTTGTGTGTAAAAAAATCCATGTTACAGATAAGCAAATGCAAAGCTTGCAGAACTCTTTTTAATGACAATTGCACCAGATTACAATAGTAACACTAAAAACACTTATTTCTGAGTTGCATTGTTTTCAATACAACTCTGTTCCAAAATTGTGTTTTTGAAACTTCACCCTTTCACCAAAGTGACTATTGACGATTGAAGCACTGTATGTTTGTTTAATAAATGTGCAATTAGAAAGTAGTAATATTTTGAAAATCGCAGTGCTTAAGAAAAAAACATCAGCCTTGGAGTTTCAAAACAATATCTATATTTACAGCACAATTTTGTATCACATGCTTTGTTTGTCATACTGCACTATATTTACTGATCAGTGGTCAACACACATCTGAAATTGCTATGGGTGTTTTTGTCTGGCAGCACATGTTTTTGCTTATTTTTCAGTGATCAATCATGTTTGTGCTTGAACACAAGAACTATGCCAATGGGCATAGAAATTGGAATTTTGAAATTCTGCTAACGATAGTGAAAATTTCAACGCTCTTGTTTGGAAGTTTGCCAGTGAAATTTATGAAAAGGTTCTTTTAGTTGTTCATTTGTGAAAGTACATAGGATACTTTGATCTCATTGATCACAAATTTTTCACTACCACACTGGTCTCTGGGGTTACTGCTTTCCTCTGACAGTGCCTAAAGAGTAAGCCTATTACAGCTACAGTACAAACAAAGTTATATCAATGTGGTGTAGAAAAAATAAAAGTGTAGGATGTTTTATTTTCGTCATATGGTAGAGTGAAATGGCTTAAATGTTGTTTCACTCATATTCATTAAAATTGTATGACCAGGAATTTGTTTTTAATACTTGAGCAAGCTAGATTGAACTAAGGTGGTGTAAATCTTGGACCTTCAATATGATCATTTCAAACAAAATATTAATGCCCTGCAGACAGTAACCATAAAAAACTGACATCAATGCAACCTCAGCAATGAAAGTAAACTACAACCTTTAGAAATTAACATAAATTACTTATAAAGCAGCATTTACCCAAGAACACCTGGCAACAGATTCTTAAATTTTTCTTGTCTGCCAATCCTCACAGTTGTGTAAGTTCAAATATACTGCTTCATTCCACCACCAGCCATGTTCTTGCTTACTTTGCTGAAGGATAAAATTGATAAACTATGTTAAATAAAAATGACCACCTAATAAACTAAAACATGAACTGATGTTATGTATATGCAGAACTTATCTTACAAGAACTTGATAGCCTGTGTTCAAATGTTTCCACCTAATAATCAAATACTTAGTTGACACATATCCTGAAAATTCAGGAAGTTCCTGAGAATCCCATTAACATTTTTACATGATAAGTAGCATGTAACATAGAGAAAGATATGCTGGACAACCATGCTAGCTTCTAGCAATACCTGGTCTTTAGCTTTGGCTGTAAGTCAAAGCAAATTCTACAGCCTAGATGAAAGTATTACCATCATGCATACATCAGACAACATGGAGCAATAAGGCAACTAAAGCACTGCAATCTACATAACTGTAACAAATATTTACAAAAAAGAAAATAATTGTTTTGCCTGAAGGAATGTGAGTATTGCAAGGTTTAGAGCAGCTATGTCCAACCTGTGGGCCGCATGCGAGCTTAAGCTAAATTTAGTTTGCTCAGATCAAATTAAGCCATTCAATGTACAGCCCTCATTAATAAGTCATTCAATGTGTGGCTCTAGTTATGATAGTGACACATAACTTTTGGCTCAGTAAGCCATTTGGGTTGGGCATAGCTGGTTTGGAGATTCAAAATCAATTTAGGCATCTTTACCATGAGTTTCCCTACACACGCCACATGAGGGTTGCCAGATAGAAAAAAATCTGTAGCAAAACTCACTTCAAAAAGTCACTAAACTTCTGAAGATGGTTACATCTTTACATTAAGTTTTTCACTGGAAAAAAGTCTTTTACTTCTTTCGATTTTTGTATTTTATCAGAAACAGTATAGGTTTTCAACATTTTACAAATATTTCTATACCATCAGTTTAAATATTTTGCAAAAATATTTTGTGAGAAGTGCATGATACCATGCTCCTACTTTCAGAACTATCATACTTTCATTTGATGTCATGAATTTTCAAACCCCAGCAAGCTCAAAAATAGTAACCCTACATATGAAGCAAACACTTGCAAATATACAGGGCGTATATAAAAATGACGCTGGAATACATTTTGGCAGAATACCTTACAAAAAATATGTTAATATATTTTGCCAAACCAAAAAATTGAGCCAAATGCTTTCGAAAAATTGCCAAAACAAAATATTTGTAGCCAAATGCTTTCAAAATTCACCAGATTTTTGGTATCTGGCGATAAATTCACCAATATGGCAACCCTGTGCCACATTGCAGGCTACCAACACAAACGGACTATTCCAAGCATAATTGACAGCTAGAACTCGATGTTTGTCATACAAATTATACAAATTAAGTGGTGATTCGATGCACCTTCTGCAAATTTTGGACTTGGATTATTGCTTTTGTGTAACTTTCATTTATCTCATTCTAGTGATGATGGAACTACTTTAATCAGATCCAAACAATTTTTAGATGGAACTTTGTAAATGCATATGAGATACACTACACCACCATCACCAATTTATGTTACATGTGCTGCCAAATACAAGAACAGTTAGATTTCAGTAATAATTCATCCAAAATGTTTTGATTATGGGCCTTTTGTCCTAAAAAAAATAAAGAACTCCTCCATCATGAAAATTGATGTTTGCAACCCTTTTTTCTCTAGAGGGAAAATTTTATTTAAGACCTTGGCGCTTATAAAACTACGTAACATCTTTGCAGCACTAACCGCATGACAACAATCATTTTATGATGAAGTTGGCCCAGCCCAATAGCTGTACAGGCCACAGTAGTGAAAACTTATACCCTGGTGGACAACACACAAAACATACAAAAACTCGATTGAACCACCTATTACCGCTTACAAAAGCAAACGGCATATCTGTAAAACAAGTATATATGTTTCACGTGAAGGAAAAGTATATATGTTTCACGTGAAGGACACACTTCCTAGCAGTATTGCTCTTTTGAATATATTCCAACTCACTCTCTGGAATACTTTCTCCAGGCAGCATTACACAACTTAACATGCCACTTTAAGTACATGGCATGATGTTCAGCATTGTCATTTCAAAATGTAAACGGGAAGCATTCACAATTGCATTTAAAATATACTTAAAGTTGGTAAAAAGTAGTAATTTTACACAGATTGCGTCCACAAACATTTGAGTGAAGTGTTTCACAAACCTTGGGAGAGATATAGGTGAAGAAATTACTTGGAATGAAAATCATTTTAAATTAGACAGTGTCATGGTATGGCATGCAATTCTACTGCATATTTATGTTCTCACCTGAAACCTGATAAACACCATTTGTCCCATGCTTTCCTTGAATACTCATTAACTCATACTGTACACCTTCAACATGTATTTATAACAAAACAAGTTGACATCTGCTTGCAACCAGAGTCAGACATTGTCATTTTCAATTTGCTCTTTGTCAGTATGTTGACTATCTGGGTTGCATTGCAGACTTCAAGAACATAAAAAAGTAACTGGGTAAAATAAAATGTTCCTTCAAACTAATAGTTAACTACACAGTGGAAAAAGTGCTGAAGTAACAAGTTTTTTACTGCACCGCAACTCCCTCAAAGAAAATATGGAGTAGTGGTACGATCAGGAAAAACTCTCATGTTGTCAGGAACTGCATGAAACAGTCTTGCTTCTCTGTCATCTTTTCCACGTATGACTAAAATAGCTGCTATATTGCCACACCTATAACAGTAGTTGGGTGCTGACCACACAGTCACCAGTTTTTCATCAAACATGTATTTGAAACCTTCATGAACTAACTGGTGAGCTCTGCAAATGAGAGTCAAATTGTTAAGATGAACAAATTCATTGGTCACCTTGGCACCAAAAAGCCATCCAGCACCACGGGGTGAGATAGCCCAAGTCTCCACATCTTCCGGATCTGACCACACTAGATCACAAAATGCTCCTTTATGTGGAATTTCTTGTTGTCGATCAATTGTGCGAATTTGATCAAGGGTTCTCACATCTGGTGATAAACCACCATGAACACACAAGATGGTTGAATCAATGATTGCAGCAACAGTCAACAAGTCAAATACTTTAGTGCAATAACGCCAAGCATTTGCATTGCCATACTTTGTTTGACATTCATCATAAAATCCATACACTTGGGTTATTTGACGACTTTCATGATTACCTCGTAGCAGTGTGATTTTATCTGACCATTTTGCTTTCAGAGCCAATAAGTATGTGAAGGTTTCCAAGCTGTAATAACCTCTATCCACAAAATCACCCATAAAAATGTAGTTCGTTTCTGGAAGCTCTCCACCATTTTTGAACAATTCTAAAAGGTCATAAAATTGTCCATGAATGTCACCACAAACAGTCACAGGGGTAGAAACTGGTTGAACATTTGATTCTTCCAACAATAAGTCACACACATAATCACACAATTTTTTCAAATCAGTTTCAGGAAGGTATTTACATTCCTTGGTAATTTCAATCATCTTATCAAGATCGCACAGTCCCATTTTCCAGATTTATCAACTAGACAAAAGACCTGCTAAATACAAGTAACATGCAGAAACGTTGCTTAAACTTCAGATGACACCATTTCACAGTTTGTTGACTCATCAGCAGATCACAAAGTATGATTTGTACTACAACCTAGAGTCAACCAATACTACTCCAATTTAAAATTATAGCTTGCAGCACACTAATTATGCAAGTCACCAGCATAATTCAGAATAGCTCCAGATGTTGGCTATATTTGATAAACCTGCATTCTGCAGAAAACAAATTTTCTAAAACTTTAGACTACTTTCATATATTAACTTATTTGTAGAAGAGGACAACCTGGAAAATTTGTCATCACAGAAACAGGATCTGTAACCAAGCAAGATTAAGGCATTCTATTATCCCAATGCTGGATCATTATGAAGGTTAACAGTAAAATATTTGTCTCAAATTGATTTAAGGTTAGCAGAGATTTTATTTTTAGTAAGATTTAAAGATGGGTTTTAGCTAAGACCTTTATTTACAGAATATTAGTAGCAAAATGTAAAACAGATTAGCTACACACATGGCTGTGTAGTGTACTGTAGTCAAAGTAGCAGCACTTGCACACAGCAAGCTGAATCCAATCCAAAAGATTATTAATATTGTTCTCATTCTCTTTATATTAAAATAGTGATTACTATTGTAGAGTCCTAAAATAAATAGTACAAAACAAGCTCCATGCGGTTTGTGACACTTGTTATATTATACATGAAGTGCAATGGGACAACACACTGGCTTGGTTTACAACGCACTTCAAGGCATAATTTTTGCTGTTGCAAGCAATAACAGCCTACCTTCTCATCAAAAGGTTTTCAATGCATTTTAGGCTATCTTTGCTATTCTAGTTAGCCTACTAACAAAAGCACATGTTCTGAGGGATGCATTTCATTAGTGTGATCATTACAAGGTGTTCAATGCATGCCTCCAACATGATCTGTTTGCTCTTGACAGCAATAAATGCAACGCATTATCATTTATGCTCCAGGTTAATGTCCTTCAACAGGGGCGAAATCACCACCAGGGGGTGAATTCATGCACTTTAGGGAACAATTTTGTGACTTACCAGATTTGGGGAGCAATTTCAGTTTACTGGGAAGCAATTTCTGCATTAAAAATTTTAATTATTCCAAAAATGAAAACCATACTTCCTAATTTCGATCCAAATAATTTGATGCACTTTCGACACCATGGTTCGTAACAAAAGTCATAAAGTACAAGATATAGGACAGGTAATGTGACAGTCCAACTAACGTTGTCCTGTATAATGCTTCACTGCACTTTAACACTTGACGGCTGGTCTACGAATATATTGTACCTGGATTTCAGCCTAAAACCAGCAGTTTTCGGTTGCCTACCAACACCATAGTGCTTCCGCCAATTGCGCTAGAGAGATGTTCAAAGGCTCAAACACATTGGCCAGTCTTCTAGTCTGCACTTGAAAAAAAATTTTTGGTTGGGGTTGCAGATTTTTTGTGAGTGACATCATAAGTGAAGTAGTTTTTGGGTAATTTTGGCTCATGTTGCCTGGCCTAGAGCACAACCACTAGGCCAAAGTATTTCGCTGAAGTTTTCATTGGAAACTAGGCTTGAGTCCTAGTCTTTTGAGCCTATGATCGACTTGCTAGCATTTCTGGTTCAAAAGTCATGATCTAAAATAAACTAATTAATTAATTAGCAAATTAGTCAAATATTTTTATGACTTTAGATCATAACTTTTGAACCCGAAACCCCAGTAGGTCATCCAAAGTATCAAAAGACTCAGATTGTAGCCTAGTTTCCAATAAAAACTTCAGCGAAATAATACCATCTAACAGTGTTCTTCAAAGGTTCAAAATAACAACTGGCAAGATAAATACACTATCATTTCACATGTTAGATTCACTGTATTTACATCCTTATGCAACACTAACAGCACGTATGCTAATCAGTGTGACGACTGACCAAGTTTGCATCTGCAACTAGCCATGAAATTTTTGGGATGTTTTAGTGAGAGCTAATCTCATGTGACAGCCACTCTGTTCTTAGACTTTTGTTTTAATGTGGACAAAGGCTGAAAATCCAGCCTAACAGACAGGGGTGGAGATTAGAATTTAGGGGCCCAAGGCAAATTCTCAGAAAGGTGTCCCAAAACAGTTGCTGAGGAGCCCCCTTTCGTACTTTTGCATGAAGTTTAACTTTATTTTGAAGAACAAATCATTTGTTTCAAAGCTTATTAAATGTGAGTCTAGAGTGGTTCATACACTTTTCAACAAAGTAATGCATAAGCTAAGTGTGAAACTCGGAAAGGGTGCTTGCAGCATCTCTGAACAGTGGGGCCCTCTCATTCATCTCCTAATATCCACCCCTGCTCAGAGGTAGGTGGGAACGAATGGAAGCAGACAACGAAAAGAAAGCATCTTTAGTTTGGGTATGATTGCTGCAGAGTGCACCAGGACAGTGTCAGGGATTTTTTTCAGGAACAAGTCACGTGCTGAGGAATCATTTCGCTGCTGTAAATAACATAACTAATTCATTCAGTAAGTGTTATGTCGAGTTTCAATTGCAGCAAATGCAAGAGCATAATTTTCTTTAGATTGCAAGAGTTTGTTTGAAGTGTATTATATGCAAATTATACTATGTCAGCTGGCAAGTATTTACCACAGGACAATTGTCTAGAACAGTGTTTTTCAACCTTTTTTGCATCACGGACCACTTTATGCAATAAAAAAATTTTGGGGAACACCAAACAAAATTTTATAATCACAGTTATGATGTTTAGATTGTTTTGGCTCTTTTAATTTATTAAAATTAACAAGAAAGTCCTATTCGTTTGCTCCTAAAACTAATTACTTTCACGAAAGAAAACATATTTACGCTCATT
>JGI24021J15306_10004693_pt1 | contig 15982 bp, 15 predicted proteins | sample Ectturendosymbi1_FD_15306 | JGI IMG/M metagenome (IMG submission 15306) | reverse complement strand
CCCCCTGGTTGCTGCATACATCCAATACAGTATTTTTAAAATGTGCCCCCCCCCTTCTGGTTTTTGGCCCCCCTATTGCTAAATCCTGGCGACGGGCGTGAGGACTCGTATGCACAAGTTTATAGGCGACGCTATTTTAACAGTTGTGATTGTTCTGCACTCGTGATCGCAGTTGCCCGAAAACAGGTGAAGCGTTCTCTGCCAGGGCTTGAATCTCCCGTCCACAGAATTCGTGCTGGAAGCCACAGAGACAAGAAAGCAGAACTTGTCCACCGTAGGTGAGGCGCTGCAGTGCGTCTTGATCACTGGTGGCATAGAAACATTCTGATAGAACAACATGCACTTCTCAGGCTGATTGACATTCCAAACTTGAAGCAAGCTGTTGCAAATGAGTGGCAGAGGTTCTGCATCTTTTCAGCAGACTGAGAGACCTGCAGAGCAGCGTCATCTACATAGAGAAGTTCGAACACGAGCAGTCGCCAAACCTTTGTCTTGGCACGAAGGCGGTAAAGATTAAAGAGGCTTCCACTGCAGCCGAGTGCAACAAGATCTCAGAACTGTCATAAAAGGCGAAGCGTAGGATCAAATTCACAATCTTGCTTGGCACGACGACATACATCAAATGTTCTTGAACTTGAGCCTTTGGTCTACACTGTTGCCTCCATGTTTGCATGAAGTGAAGTTGTCGTCTCAAACAAGTTCTCGAGGCATCCGGGACGCTGAAGGAAGGATTCTTTCGTGAGAACACCATGTATGTTGTAGAGTGACCGGAGAACAAACTACACTGACTTTCCTTCAGTCTGGAGAGGAGAACCTGTGACAGGATCTTCCCAGCTATGTTCATCAGGCAGATCCCACGGTATTTATTGCAGTCCTGCAAACTTCTCTTGGTCTTGTAGAGCATGATGGTATTGTCATTCTTCAGATCTGCGGTATTCAGCGGTTAAGCCAACAGGAATGAAGCACGTCATACAGCCAGATGACCAATACGTCTCCACCACATTTTTTAGATCTCCGAGGGAAGTCCATTAGGCTAAGTTGCTGTGTTGTTGTTAAGCTAAATATCACATCACTTTTTCCCCTTGACCACTGCCGTTTCGTGAAGGAACTGCTTCAGTGTCTCGATGATCCTGAGACCTTTGCTAACGGGAGCTTATGTTTCTGGCAGGGTCCGTCATGCGAGGTAGGTCAAAGGTAGTTTCAAACTGGCAGCAGATGCTGCATGGTACAAAGTTGCAGGCTTTCGGCATGAGTGTTGGTCTACATGCACAAGGCCGCCTGGTTACGCCCCAGCCATCGCATCTGTTGCTCCGCTGGATCCGATGTACCCCAGGCTCAGAGAAGGCCTGTGCTGGACATGCATTTTGTATTTCATTTATTTTTTCCCCTGGCGCTTGTCGCCAAAGAATTATTCGCAACTGGCAGACCGCGGACTGTCCCAAGCATACAATCAGGGTTGCGGAGTCGAAGGTAAAATGTCCGACTCCAACTCNGACCTTCCCAAAATTTTCACCTCCCGACTCCGACCTTTCCAAAATTTCGGACTCCGACTCCTTAACATAAAGTGAATGAAGTTTGACTGTCAACAGTTTTGTAGCAACTAGCAGTCAACGGAAATCGTGGTACACAGCAAGAATTATCTTATTAAACAAAGCTTTCAAAAGAAATTGTACCATTTCAACAGGAATTCCCAACTTAGGAGTGTGATGTGAAAAATGATCCAATTGGACGCCCGGACTGGAATCGGACAAAAAAATCCGACTCCCTGCCTACAACTGCTTCAGCTATTAAGGTTACTTGTGGAATTTTCGTAACCTCGGTATTCATTCCAATCCCCACCATGTAATTCCGCGCATATCAGCTGTAATAGACTCATAGATTCATCGCTGCTGTCAATGAAACCAGGCGTAGAAGTTACGGATCAATCCCCCAAGAACAAATTTCGAAGTCACTGAATTGAAGCATTATAAAAAACTGAGCTCGGGGCACCCCGCTGGAAAATTATATCGCTAGTTTTTGATGTAGCATTGAATGCATTTTTCTACTAAAACATAACCTTCCTGTAAGTATGAGCTAGCTTACGAAAATGAGCTAAGGATGCACCATGTTCCTAAAATAATTCCCAACAAAATAATCCTCCAGAGCTGCGATCTGTTGTTAACGATTCTAGCAGTCAAGTCTCAAGACAGGTGTAAATTAGAACCTCATCCATGTTAATTTGTTCCACAGGGGGACTGATGGCATCGCCGAAAAATCGGAAGAAGCCAGGCGTCCTTGACAACGTGGAAAGGTACAGACCATCTTTTAACCGCTGGGAGAAGGTGAAGCCATTGCCGAAGCGCTGCTATTCCCCTGGTAAGAAACGAATTAAACGATCACCTGGTTTTCTTGATGTAAATAGCGATTTCGATGGTGCTAAAAACTCCCTATTCTTATTATCTCACGACCAGGCAGTGAATTTTTTCATGTAGCAGATCTGCTTGTTGGTGTCATTACAGTTTTAGGAATGGTATTACTTTGACGACCGTAATTATACTGCTGCATAATTAAGTATACAAATCTGTGTTATGCAGGCGTCCTATCTTACAAAGAGAAGCTGTACGTGATAGGTGGTGTCAGCATGACAGAGGAAGCAAGCAGCTCCAGCAAGATCATTCTTGATTGTATTCAGTGTTATGATCCTCTGAAAGACAGGTGTGTAACGCACGGTGGTTTTGATCTGCACTGGCCAGTTTTCTATGCTATGGGGTGACCTCGAAAAGCACGGATATCGCTTTTCGTTTTAACTGCTGACAGGTTGTTCGTCTGGATTAAGTTGTAGACCGTCTGTGGAAGACTTCCGACATATGTAAGTTTCCTGCGTATGACTGAATGTTTCAACAAGAACACTTTTTGTGCAGCTGGAGTCAGTTGCCTCTCGGGCGCCCTCTCGCCCGGCTATCGTGCGCTTTGTACCGCGATCATTTCTACATGATCTCGAACAACGCGAGTTTCATCTTCCGGTACAACCCGGCCACGTGCACACTTGAAGAGTGGAGGGACTTGCACGAAATTAACCTGGAGTTTGCTGGTGGGTATATGTGTCTATTAAACTCTTTCCTTCGACGAAAAAGTCCTAGTAGAGTGTCGAATCGAGTAACTAATTCAGGATGTAATTGTTTATTTTTTTGGTTTGCAGTGACTCGAAATGGATTTTTTTGTTCATATTTCGAGCTTTTGTTTGTAACAAACAACAAACTTAATTTGGAAATCGCGAGAAGTTGTATGACAAGCAACAAACAATGCGCTGAATTGGTTCTACGTGTCACACAATGACGTTGAGTTGATTCGATCTGGTGAAGAATTGGCTTGGACAGGAAAGTCCGTTAAGACACGTTGAGTCGGTGTTAAAGTCTGCGCGATGTTCGCATGTTTTGTAACTGAACTGGTACTGATTGTCAAGTAACCTTGATGTATTAAACGCAAGGGAGCCACAGTGACTTTCTGTCAAAATATTAAGGCACTACGGAAAATATAGGAAAAAGAACTTGCAATCATACTTAACAACACCCCTGAGTAATGCATCACGGAATTCAGTAGGTAACAGCATAGCTGTTTGGGGTTGCAAAACATTTTGCACGAAAAAAGAACCGCTGAATCAATGCCAGCGGGCAAAAGTTGCCATTATTGTTTCCCAACACAATAAAGTGGTAATAGTGTTGAAGCATTGAGGTGACTGATTCACCGCAGGCTTTGCATATAACTCTTTCCTTGTAGTTTTCTTATCTATTCATTGCAACTGTGAAAAAACAACGTGTTAAACATACGTATCAGTGCAGCAAAGGAAAAATTGCAAATGAATCAAGTGCAAACATAATCATGAAGATTTCATGTTATACGGTTAGTTGTAGTTTGGATGTTACAAAATTGCGCTATTATTTAACCTGACAGGAAAGTAGCTTACGGTAGACGTTGCGGAAAGAGAGCTGCCCAGCCCAATTTATATATGAAGCAAGCTTTAGCATAAATGCACCAGGGCACAAAAGTGGCACACACTGACTTGTACAAAAAATTTGGTGTTTTTGTTCATCAACACCAAACTGCTGTAGAAACTGTGCACAACTAGGAACACAGTGGAGTTACCTGTTGCACACCTAGGAGTGAACAATTAAATCAGAATTCCCTGAAAACCTCTACACTTTTTTATAACTGTTTTGACAAATGCAGCACCCACGTTACACCAGCACAAAACGAGAATTTATTACTGCAGTATGGAAAGTCATGTTGTAGTGCACTGCAACACACCTAACTGAAATCTCATTCACAAATGTTGTGTGTATAGAACAGCTTTTCAAAACTTTGTGAATGGTGATGAATTCGTTTAGCAAAAGTGACAAATTTTATATAAATAGGAATTTGGAGAAAACTAGAAAGAAATCACGATTTGTTTGTTTGGGAGTTGGAGCATGAGTCTCATCACATATTGAAAAAAGTTAAAATTACTATAATTTTATGCGTACCTTTTGCAAAATCTACCTGATTTTGTTTGAGAAGTTTACATAAAATCCCTTATAGTTTTGCAGACTAGCTAGAGAAGTAAGTACCCCCACGATGGGTTTAAGCAAGGAATCGATCAGAAAATTTTTAATAGGAAATCGATTTCACGTAAAGTTACGCATCCTCAGTCCTTATTCTCAGCTTCTATTTGAATAAGGACTGAGGATGCGTAACTTGTTAAATCGATTTCCTATTAAAAATTTTCTGATCGATTCATTGCTTGCACCCATCGTGGGGGTACTTACTTGAATATGGATATGTGCAAGTTTGAATCATCGCAAAAAGATGAAAGCGGAGCACACTCGACTGATTCCTCGAAAGCATAGAGAAACACTAGTGCTTTTAAGTGTAGCTGGAGGAGTTGTGACTTCTTTATGCAAAAATCATGGAAGATGTTTGATACGTCAACATATTCATAAGGCTTACTCCACCAACGTGGGCGTCGGAAGGATTTTTCCAGGGGGGGGGAAACTGGGTTTTTTCAGAGGTAGCCAAAAGGATGTTTCCAGGGCTGGCCAAAAGTGGTGAAATTTTGTTTTACCCACTCGACACTAAGAAAACAACCTTTTTTGCTGAAAAATTAACAGGAATAAAGTCAAAATTCAAAATCTGAATCCCTGCTACCCCCATCCGACGCCCATGTCCACCAAAGACGTTTTGAAAAAGTTCTAAGAAAAATTCGCCCAGCTTAATTTCAAATTGGACAATACAATTTAAGAATTACTACTGCATGCTCTTCAGCAATAATGCCAATTTCTGTGATGAACACCAACTGTAAGCAGCATTGGCCATTTCTGTGTTTTACAATTTTGGAAAAAGTGTCATCAATATGTTTTAATCTGTCAGATTTATTAGAATTTTTTCAAGAGATTTTCCCCGATTTTTCGCAAACTTGTGAGGCCTGGGGGTGCGACCCCATAACCTACGTCTGTGGATAACAGTACAACTGAAAACGACAGTTTCATTGTGCGGTATTTCTGCTTACTAATAATCGCCGTCAAGGAGCCAATAATTTAGTTCAGCGCTTTTTTTAAGGCAATAACACACGTGATTAAAAGGGATAACATGCGCCTTTAATTATAAATGTGATTAAAGGTAACCACATTCACAATACATTAAATCTTCACTGTGAAAATAACGTGTTGGCTTGTGAATTGTATCGGCAGCCAGTCAACCACCATGAACAAACCACCAGGTGACCAGCCAGTTGTATCGGCAGCCAGTCAAACCACCACGTAACCAGCCAGTCAACCACCACGACGCTTGTTTTTTCACCATATGTAGCCAGTCAGAGCATTTTTATCGTTTCTGGTGTGGAGCTGTTCAAATTCGCTGATGCTGCAATCGCCGTGAGCGCCAATTTTGACTCCCGTGTTGAACATCAAAGTGCAAACGAGACCACGGACTTCGTTCTGTTGCAGGCCTCGCGGCTTTCAACGGCAAACTTGTTGTCAGCGGGGGTCAGAAGGGAAACATGACGCTCAGTCACATGCTTGTCATCGATTTCGAGACTGGCACAGTGGAAGAGGAAATCAAGATGAAGCGGTCGCGCTGTATGCATGGCTGTGTGCCGATCGATAAGTTCGGCTGAGAGAACCCTTCTCGTGATAATTTGCTGCATACGCGGTTGTTTCTTGGTGACAACGGACGAGTTCACGACAGCGTTTCGGAGTAAAGTTGAATTGATCGTGGCAACCAACCAACCTGTTCTGGTGATCGTTCCCGGTTGAAGCCGCTCGTTGTGCATTGTTATTGTTTTTTTTTGTTTTTTTGCAAAACAGCGCCGAAAATCAGACATGGAGATCAGCAACCTGACTTTGGCAGTAAGCATAGGTTTTCCGTAAAGAAAATGTCACGATGTTGTAAAAAGCTTGCGAGTTGACTGGGTTGTTGGTGTACGTTGCTCCTTGATATAATTTTTTTGTTGAAAGGGAAGGGTTCCTTATCCGCGTCTGTCTCAAAAAAGTAGTAGTCTACTTCATGACGACGAAAACCCAGGATATGCTTAGCTTCAGCAAGTCGCAAAGGATTTAAATCCTGCTTCGTAGACATTGTGTTGCTGCCACCGATAAGTTGCCTGCTTGTTCATAAGTTGCTTTGTTTCTTATGTAAATATTTGTGTTCATTTTGTTGAATGAAGCAGATGTATGGCTTTGCTTTCGGTTAACTAAGTACAGTGCACCAAGTTACGGAAAAGTCTTGTTGCCTCATATGTCAACGTTTCCTTTCGTACGACTCCACTGATGCTAAAATTAAGTTGCCCCACTTTAGTTCCTGCAGAACATAATGACCATAATCTTTGGCTTCAAATAATAATGGTGCCTCTGCACTCTTGAGAGTCGGTACACCAGTGGTGATCTTTTGTTAGCGAAGCTTGCATCGCAAGTGGCCAAATACAAGCTGTTTTTGTTCTTCGTTGGAAATAAATTTTTCCTTGACCCTGCTTGACAACCCCTCACAAGGAGCCTCCCACAAAAGTTTCAGATTTCGCATTCAGGTTCCTGGCTAATGTAGATGTGTGCGTTTTTTTCCGGACATACAGCGGAAAATAGTTGTTCATTCGCTAATCAGATCGATTTTTCTAAAACAATTTTTTGGGATTGATTGAATGCTATTACGTCAGTGAATGAAAGTTCCTAGGCGAGGCACCATCACCTCAAAATATTATTGAGATGCAGGGCTGTTAAATCGCTTTTTTGAAATGAAGACTGAATAGATTTATGGTCAAAATTTTGGAAGTGCGACGGCGTACTTGGTGTTTTGATACACTCAGTTTGGTTGGCGTCTTTTGCTAAGCAAACGATTCTTAGTTGGGTTTTGACGCTGCTGCTGTTGATGTCATTACGAAGCGACGCCCTCCAACCGAGCTTCAGCTGCTGCAATAGTCGCAGCGCACTCTATTTCGAGAATTTTCGGTAACATGTGCAAAGAATTTAGGTTGTGCAGAGCTGAATCTATGTTTGAACGAAAAGTGTGAACTTAGTTAAGAATCCATCTGGCCTTAAGCGTAAGATCTACTGGTTTGCTTTGGTAAACCCATCCGTTTTAATCATCTATTTGGACACCAAATATATCGTTACTGAACTTGCAGGCCATTCTTTCACCGGCACTTGGTCTGTACTCTTAGAGAATTGTGAGAAAGGTTAATTAACCTTCCATTCTGCCTCAGGCTTCCATTTAAAGAGTGTTGAATTGTTTAATAATAGCGTATCCAGCCACAGGTCAAAAAGTTGTTCAAGCTGTTTACAGCATGCAACGACCTACGGCTGCAGTATCCATATACAAATGTAATTATTTATTATTAGTGTTTTTCCAAGTACCGGTCCATTTGTAATGCTTTTTATGTTTATCTTCGTGCATTTAAACTGGGCATTAAACAGGTGTGTTTATGGCTTGAATGACCTCCTCGGGTGCACAGCAAGAAAAACAAACAACAAAGAGTAGTTTTGGAACATGTGTAACCTTTCTTGATGTTCACACCCTATTGGTCAGTCTCTTGATGCCTTCCCAGAACTCCATGCCAACAGAAACGTCAGAAGGGTTAAAAGAGAGAAATGGCAAAAAGTTCTCTGTACGGTCCTGCAAAATAACACAACATCGCTTTCGGATGGCATCCATCACAGTTCGGCACCGCTCATCGTGGGCACAATGGTGGAAGTATCCCTCTACTTACGACACTAGGATTATGTATACGTACACTTTTTCAAGGGGGCCCTTAAAGCTTTGATGCTTGTCTTGTTCTTTTGATAAAACTCGGAATCATTTCTTGGGATCCAAAATACCGTTTTTAGGATGAAGGAAACACCCTTCTAGCGTTTGTGGTTAAGAAATTATGGCCTTAAAACAACAAANCCGTAGGTAATTCGATTAATTAACTAAAGATATTTCGTTATAACTTACCAACCACAAACGATAGAAAGCCAATCAAGGGCTCAAAAGATGTAGTTTTTAGCCTAGTTTCATTTTTTTAAAAACAAACAATTACCCCTAGGGGGTGGGAGCCCGGGGTCAGGTAACCTTGGCCAAACAAGCCTATACTCATCCTCCCACTTCACATGTCACCCCCTAAACAAATTCTAATCCAAAACCTCCAAATTTTTTTGATCGAAGGTAACAGTAGAATTTGTCGATTCGTCACATCAAGGGGATAAGAAAAAAGTGACGAATTATGCAAACAGGTGAAAACTATCATAGAAGCTCGTATACTTTATCATAGCGCGTATGCACAGTGCTCTTATATGCAGTAAAATACAAGTTTATGACGTTATGGTGGAATACAACAATTATTCCTCTATTCGGACTCATCCATTTAATCTAGCACCTTTTAAATCTTTAAACTGGAAAGACTTCCCACGTTCTCTCAATGGGATGTCGGGTCGCGCTTGGCACCTCGTGTCTAAACTCGATAAACAAATCGCGACGTGCAACAATTCTCAGATAAAGATCCTTAATTTGTTCTGCTTAGACATCAAAGCGAAACTGCAAATGACGTATTAGCCCAGTGGTTCTCGAACTTCCTGCGCGTTGACCCCCAGTTAAAGCATACAATTTTCTGTTGACCCCTTGGCCTAGCCCAACAGTTACTAATACAAGGATAGTATGTGTCAAATTAAATTTGAGTGCTTTTTACTTGAAATGAATGACGAAATAATACGCAATCCGAAAACTTGCTTAGAACTTAGGGGTCATTCAGTGACCCCCATTCGACCCTGTGACTATTTGTCGACCCCTTGGATGGTCCAATTGACCCCTGGGTGTCGATATCGACCACTTTGAGAACCACTGTATTAGCCGAACAAAACGCTTCTAAGGCGAAAAAAGAGGTGACGAATTAGACCAGGGATGGGGAACCTCTAGCCGGCGGGTCAAATGCTGCCCGCGCGAACAATTGATATGGCTCGCATCAGAATTTTCGTTACCCAAACTATACACAAAATTGTGTCAAAACGAAACTCCAGACATGCAGACAGTAAGTCAAGAGAAGTCTTTCTCGCTCCTTGACAAGTTTTTACTCCTTACTTCCCTTTGGAAGATAAAGTAGAATTTTAAGATAAAATTAATTTTTGCAGCCCGCCAGCGATTTTCCGCAATACATGTGGCCCGTGATAGTAAATAGGCTGCCCACCCCTGAATTAGACGAACAGAAATGTACACAAAAGATAGGAATTCTCCGGGACCGACGAAAAAGTAACGAATTACGAATTAACTTGTCAACCGGATTTCTTGAGGCTTTCCAGAGCTCTCTAGCTCAACCGAAGGGCGAGTTATGGTTAAAAGTGTTGGAAAAAATCCTTGCTCTAAAGTTTTGGCTCGCGGAACTTAAGGGTTTTATTTCTCAAATGGAGGCGTAAAAACAGATCTGTCCTCGAGCGCGTCAGACTTGCGCGACGCCAGTGAGTGTCCTGTTAAATAAGTGCGACGATTTTACGCGCACCTATTTACAGCGCACGAAACAAAAAAGACATTTAAAGAAATGGGGAAATCAACTGTAACCACATCTTCCGTTCTAGCTTTGATCTATTTTAAAGCTGTTGTGCAGCGTTTCTTACACGCTCGGGTTTGGAAATCTTGTGTAACCGGTGTCAAGCGAAAATTCTGACTTCACGCCATGTGAACATGCACCGAGTAATATTCTACATAACAAATAGGATTACAAAACTGATGATTAGGATTTGGTGTTTAGGTAAGAGTTTCTGGTTAGGGTTAGAAAAAGAAAAATAACTCAGGTCTAAGACTAAGTCCAATATTTTTCAATGGTTGTAGTTTTAGTAATTCCCGAATTGTAGGCTTGTTGTGGATATCGGACATCTAACCACAAAGTTTCAATTTGCACAACACACATCAAAAAAGTAATCGCCAAACTTTATTCTGAGAAGCAAAATAACTGACAAAACAATATTAGGTCAGAAATTTCGCTTGACACCGACAACAAAATTATCTTTGTAGCATGATATTAGAGCAGCTATGTCCAAGTCCAACTCAAATGGCTTACTGAGCCAAAAATTATGTCACTACCTTAACCAGGGCCGCACACTGAATGGCATACTTTGAACTTTACAAACTAACTTTGGCTTAAGCTAGTGTACTGAAAGCGTGCGAATCTTACCTGCAATGGTAACAGACGTGATAAAGTGGCACTGAGGACCACCTGCATCAAAGTTGTCCAAGATTATCCAAATAAGGACAGGGCGTCAGTATGTAGGATACGTTTACTACAGCGTAAACCTAAACTGGGCCGCATACGGGCCACGGGTTGGACATAGCTGTATTAGAGGGATAGAACAGGAGCTGGCCCGTAGCCAGGGGGAGGCAAAATACATTTTTAGGGGGAAAGTATTTTTGTTTTTTACGTTGAGAAACAAATTTTTATTGGCAAAAAATTTGGGAGTCACTTCGCCCCAGTGGTTACGGGCCTAACAAGTAATGCTGAAGTGGGGTTACGAAAGGACTGAGAAAAAATGCGCTAATGCATAACAGAACATTGTTGATCGTCGGTCAAGCGGACTACGTAAGAGATTACAGGCAAGTTTTTCGCAAGCATGTGCGCTGCAAGCAAATAGCAACGATTTTTTTTCAGCAAAATACAAGGAAGATTAGATGGTAACATTTTTCTAAAACATTGTGGTATAAATTATCATTATTGTTTTTGAAACCTGTGCTCTACGTACCAGTTTTGTCGACAGGGAAGATCTGCTTTTTTAACAACTTCTAATTTATAAACTGAAGTTTAACAGACTTGCTGTAAAATGAAGTTTTAACATCGGCTTTAACTTAATATCAAAAAGGGTTTTTGCATTTAGCCTACTTCTTTATCATGCTTCGTGTGGTTACGTTTTTCAGGCAAACGGCCAAATAGGTCACACTTGCGTGGGGCCCCAAAAACTAAGATGGCCTAGGGTCCCGCGCTCCCTAAATCCCTCCCTGTGTGTGTTGTGTATTCCAGCAACTTATGCATCCAGTGAAACAGGGTTGCTATTGAGTGGAGGGGTTTGTAAACAAAGGAGAACTCGCCTCTGTGCAAAAACTTGAGCTTTGTTCTAGTTTTGAACAGATAAAAAGTTATATGAAGAAATGATACGGCTGATGAGATAGAGCCAGGGGTGAAGTGCTAAAAAAGAAGTGTGTGAACGCACCCGAAATGGTCGTTTTCAACAGCACTTCAAACTGATTTTTTAAATCAGTATTTAATGAAATATTCACTTTCATTTCCCCACAAACAAAAACATGGAAAAAGTGTGGGAACGCGTTCCCATCCACAAAAATCTGTGCGAACGCCGTCCTCACATGCTCTCGCAGAGGTCAGAAATTTCGCTTGACACCGGATTGCAAAATAAAAAATATCTTCGGTCCACGTTCCACGTGCTGTTACGGGGCTGGATGTTGCTGCCTGCGGGATATGTGCGGTCCGTGTTCAAAAAATCTTGGACCGTGCCTCAGGTTGCCAGACATCCATGAGTGCCAAAGACTTTCATTGAATTTGCTATTAAAACTGGATACATCCTTGACTTTATAATAATCACATTTAAAGAACAAAATTTTATCAGTCCGATCCAGTCCTGATGCGCCAATTTTCAAAAAAATTGCCGTACGATCCAGTCCTGATCTGTGCTCATGTCTGATACAGAAGTGTCACATCACAGTCGCTATATAACAAATTGTGAATAGCGCTCAGAAAAGATATAGCGCACAGGGCAGAGATAAAACTTGCAGTAACTATCATAGCTAGAAAACAAAAAAAGAAACACAATTTTGTGATACTGCAGTTGAGCACTGGCTAAGCGCCAGAGGCATGCATTAGTGTTTAACGGATCGAAGATTTTTGCAATCTTAACCCAGTCCAATAGTTTCATTGTGAAATCTAGTTTGATCCTAATCCGGTAGTATTGTCCAAATATTTGATCCAATCCAGTTTATATCCGCAAAATACTCTGACGGATTGGACTGCAGTGACCAATAGTAGAGATGGCATGGGCCGCTATAATGGCGGTTAACGGTAGATTTCCATGGGCCAGTTAACCGCCCCAACATGTTTATTTTTTTGGGTACCGCTACAGTCAGCTCACATTTTGAAGCACTTACGTGGATATTGAAGTAATTTATTTTCTGTGATGTCAGTTGTCGTTAGCGTCGCCCTCTGGTGGAAGCTGTGTCAGACTTTAGGTGTTTTTCGGAGCTCTGTTAACGAAAAACGCATAATGTATGCTGTGTATGTATTGCGTAAACATTGTGCTGTGGCCTGAACGATCTGTGGTGGTGCGGTGTGGTAGTGTTCGTTAGTAGTGTGCGTAGGACAAGTCATACACTTTCAGGAAGCTAGATTCTCTGAAACTGAATCACTGAGAGCACAATATAAATTAGTTCGTATTCATAGTAGGCCTACTGTATAATTCGTCATTGGGTTGAGGATGCGCCTATAAAACTGCTGTCCAACCAGTACAGGTGCTGTAATACCGACGAGACCCCGATTTTTTAAAGTATTTTGTTGCAAAGTATGTCTTTACTTGTTTGCACTTACTATAGTAATTTGTTTGGTTACAGCACAAAAATATGTAAATGCTTATGTCATGAAGATTACCTACTACAGCAAAAATGAGTAGCAACTGTTGGTGGAAAAGATATTTGTAGTGCTATATGCCTTCATCCAGATTTTGTAAATGATCCACTCCTTTGTGTACATAGGAGGCAAAATAGCTCCAGCAGTGTCTATTTTGTCTTTTGTGGGCCGCGCTGCGCACAGGCCAGAATTTAGGTAGGGTTGTGGGTACAGGCTGGTTTACGGGTTTATTGTAATGTTGAAAAGATCGGAGATTTTTGCAATCCTGATCCAGTCCAATATTTTCATTGTGTAAGCCAGTCCGATCTTAATCCGATAGTACTGTCCAAATACTTGATCCAATCCGGTTTATATCCGAAAAAAACTCTGATTAAACATTTGACTGCAGTAATCAAATCTGATCCGGGAGAGTTTTTTTCGAAATCCAGTCCGATCTGGGTCCGGTGTCAAGCGAAATTTCTGACCTCTGCGAAATTTCTGACCTAATATTGTTTGTCAGTTTTTTGCTTCTCAGAATAAAGGTTTGCAATTACATTTTTGATGTGTGTTGTGCAAATTGAAACTTGTGGTTAGATGTCCAATACCCATAACAAGCTTGCAGTTCGGGAAGATCTATTACCGTTAACCACTGAAAAATATTGGACTTAGTCTTTGACCTCAATTATTTTTCTTTTTCTAATCCTAACCCGAAACTCTTACCTAAACACCAAACCCTCAGCCCTAATCATCAGTTTTGTAATCGTATTTGTTATGTAGAATATTAATATACTCTGTGCATGTTCACATGGCGTGAAGTCAGAAATTTCGCTTGACACCGGTTCTGAATTGCAGAATCCCGTTGGATCGTGATCCGATTACCGGATCATGTTCAACATTGGTTTGTTGTGAATGTGATGGGTATGGGCTGGTCCGGGTCACAAAAATGTGAGCCCGTGACATCTCTAATCAACAAGCCCGTAACCAGCTTGGGACACTAGAGGGAGAGAAGGGTTTTCTGAGAGGGGCCAAAATTTTTTAACTATGCCAACACATTTTTCCAAGGGGGTCAAAATTTTTTCTAGTGGGGATTCGCCCTCCCTGAGCTCCCCTAGTTACGGACCTGGTGATCAGCCCAGTTTAAATATCCACATCTGATACGGGAGAGTTTTTCGAAATCCAGNACGATTCGTATCCCCTTCTGAATTGCAGAATCCAGTTGGATCGAGATCCGGAAACCGGATCATCTTCAACAATGGTATGCATGGACTAGAATTTGGATTTTCTGGAACAGGATTCCTGCTGCATCCAACAGGATCAGGAGGCATTTTGCTGCAGCCGGATTGGATTTGGATTTTGTGTTTGCTGAATAAACGTTACTTTTGTTATTTTGGCTCATTTATGCAAAGTATTTATACAGAGTCAAACAGGAGTCAGATTGCTTGTGTCATGTTGGTACCGGATCCGGAGAAGATTGGGGTAAAAAATTTGCAAAAAAGATTGGATCCGGAGCAGGGTTCCGCAGTTGGAGGTAAAATATCAAACTCTGATCTTTCCAAAAATTCCGACTCTGACTTTCTAAAATTTCCAACTCCCGACTCAGACCTTTCCAAAATTTACAAATCCGACTCAACACAAAGGGAGTGAAATTTGGCTGTTAAAATCAATGGAAATCGTGGTGCACAGCGGAGATGATCACGGAGCCGGAGTGGACTTCGGCCGGAGTTCGCATTTTAGGCTGGAACAGGAGCCGGAGTCAATATTTTAGGTTCGAGCGGAGCTGGAGTCAACATTGAGGTCTGCGCAGGAGCTAAACAAAATTTTTAAGAGACCTAATTTCCAGTAATGTAGTCAAGACCGTAACCTCCGAGACCCAGACCTGGCTGAAATTTCAAGACGAGACCGAGACTTTGTCATAAAAGCCAAGACCGAGACCTGGAAGTTCGAGACCGAGAATCGAGACCTCACATTTCTCTGATGGTAATTAAAGCTAACTCCTTGAATAATGCTGCAACAAAATATGTGGCACATTGCCAAATATCAAGATAATAAAAATCATCCGAAATTTGTGCAAACGGCCAAATACTGCAACGTTCATTTTCACTTTCCTCCTAGGAATTTACAACCTGAAACATGTGGCCTTATTTACAAATTCCATGAAGAAATGCATGGACATTGAAATTGTTGGCAGCGTTTAAAGGGTCTACACATTTTTCACTCGAATAATGTCGGTGAAGCAATTGAATATTCGAGGTGTTTGCCGTTGCCATGCTTCAATAAATTTGTTTTGACTCAGAAATATTTTAATTGTTTTGTTCGTTACAAAACAATACCAACCCTTCTGTGTAAGGACAGGAGATAATGCCTTGGCGAAGCTCCCATGTTCTGGTCTCCTACCTAGTATTGAAGTAGGCATATGTTATTTGAGGAAGTGGAGAAGAGGCGAATCACTACTTTTTATTTTAAAACAAGCGCAGTCGATGTAGGCGAGTGTATAGCCTACAGTCCAAGCAGCATTGGTCAAAACATCACAGTAAAGTGGTAACTCCACAGGAAAGGTTGCTTTCCATCATTCAATTTTTTGCCACGGTGTTTCGTCGTTTATATCATTTACCAATGAAATAACAAACTTTTAAAATCTACCACTTACCTGTTTCACTACATTATTTTTATTTTAACACTGGGTATCTGCACTGACACTCAAATTTCTTCGCCACATATTTCGTGTATTTTGGCTAACAAAGCTTTGACAATTTTTGTAACGTTACCTACACTTTTCCTAATTACTTTTCTCCTCACACGACAAGTAATTGATTACTAATTCTCCAAAGATTTAGAATTAAGAGGTGATAAATTTAGAGATTTAAAAAAACGAAAGCACTACTTTGAATTTCAAAAAGCAAAATTGTAACTAAT